>WNGK01001280.1_pt1 | contig 33264 bp, 30 predicted proteins | sample 5400601 | NCBI WGS metagenome assembly WNGK01 (sample SAMN13153376, study PRJNA577476) | soil metagenome | isolation source: 60 cm soil or saprolite under Garry oak tree replicate 1 | place: USA:California | collected 2016-06-15 | reverse complement strand
CTCGAACTCGACCAGGTCACGGTGCGCAACCTCGAACTGGTGGAACCGCTCTTTCAGGGGCAGGATAGCCGGGCTACGCTCTTTCACACTCTCGATTGCTGCCAGACACCAATGGGTAAGCGGCTTTTGCGGGCCACCATCCTGCGACCGATGGTCGATGCGGCTGCCCTCGAAGAGCGCTATGAGGCGGTCGGCGAGGCAAACTCCGACCTGGTGCGCCGCGAGGAAATCCGCCGCGCATTCAACGGAATTCTCGATCTGGAACGGCTACTGGCGCGCCTGAGCCTTGACTCTGCCGGACCGCGGGACTTACGCGCAATGGCTGCCAGCCTCGCCCGTTTGCCGGGGCTGAAAACGGCGGTGGACGCGATGACCGCTTCACTGTGGCGCGAACTCGCAACGCGGTTGGACACGCTCGTCGACGTGACGGCAAAGATCGCGACCACGCTGGTGGCGGAGCCTCCGTTGACCCTCGTGGATGGCGGCGCGATTGCTGCGGGTGTCGATGCCGAACTCGACGACCTGCGCACCATCTCGACTACCGGTCGGCAGTCGATTGCGGCCATCGAAGAGCGGGAGCGCACGCGGACGGGGATAGGTTCGCTGAAGGTCCGGTATAACTCGGTCTTCGGATATTACATCGAGATCACCAAGGCTAACCTGGCCATGGCTCCGGCGGATTACGAACGCAAGCAGACCCTGGTCAATGCAGAGCGATTCACGACGCCCGAGTTGAAGGAATACGAAGTCAAGATACTCACCGCACACGATCGCTCCATCGAAATCGAAAAGCGCATCTTCGCTGAGTTGCGCCGAACGGTCCTTGAAGCGGCGGGTCGCATCCGCCGTAGCTCCTCTGTGGTTGCCGAGGTGGACCTGATCGCGAACTTCGCGCATCTGGCTGCGGGGCGGAGGTATGTGCGGCCTCGACTCGCCGAAGAGCCTGTGCTCGAAGCCGTCGCCGCGCGGCATCCGGTGATTGAGCAATGGATGGAGGAGACGCGCGAGGGACGATTCATCGCCAACGACTTGTATCTCAATTCGGGCGAGACGGGACCAAGCTTGTTACTCATAACTGGCCCTAACATGGGCGGCAAGAGCACTTACCTGCGAATGGCGGCCATGTTAGTCCTGATGGCGCAGATGGGTAGCTTCGTTCCCGCGGAAAGTCTCCGCCTTGGGCTCGTCGATCGCATCTACACCCGCATCGGAGCAAGCGATAACGTGGCGCGCGGCCGCTCGACGTTTATGGTCGAAATGACCGAGACCGCGACCATCCTCAATACGGCGACAAACAAGTCGCTCATCCTGCTCGACGAGATGGGGCGCGGTACCGCAACGTTCGATGGTCTTTCGCTGGCGTGGGCCACGGTTGAATATCTGCATGCTGACACCTGCGCTCGGACGCTATTCGCCACCCACTATCACGAGTTGACCATGCTCGCCGAGAAGTTGCCGCGCGTGCGGAATTTGCGCGTAGGCGTGAAGGAAATAGCCGGTGGCATCGTCTTCCTGCATAACATCGAGCCGGGCGCTGCAAGCAAGAGCTACGGCATTGAAGTAGCCAAGCTTGCGGGCCTGCCCTCGGTCGTCATTGAACGAGCGAAGCGCATCTTGCGCCAACATGAAAAGCAAGAGCGGTTCGCCGCGGCGAACGTTCAGGCTGAAGCCGCTGCGGAGCCGATGCAGTTGACGATGTTTACCCCCCTGTCGCAGCGCATTGTGGATCGCATCGAAGCCGTGGATGTAAACGCTCTTACACCTCTGCAGGCGCTGAATCTGCTGGAAGAATTGCAAACGGAGTTGAAGGAAAAAGCATGATGGCCGCAACGAATCATCCGCAATCGTGGACTGCAGAACAGGGAGTGCAATGACGAAGAACCTGCGCCACGCTGCGGGCAGTCTGCTGGTCGTGGGCCTCTCAGCGACCGAATTGACAGGCCTGGAGCGGTCCTGGCTCAAGCTGGTCCGTCCTGCGGGAATCATTCTGTTCCGGCGCAACATCGCCAGCGTCAAGCAGACACGAGCGTTGCTCGATGCAGCAACAGCATTGTGCGCGTCTCATGCGTTTCGCTGCGTGGATGTAGAAGGCGGCACAGTAGACAGGCTGCGCGATGTGTTGGCCCCCATGCCTTCGGCACACGCGGTTGCTGCTGCGGCGCGACTCCCAGGAAACACTCGACTCGCGCGAGAACACGGTGAGTTGGTCGCGCGCGGAGTGAAAGCCTTCGGCTTCAACACGACATTGGCGCCGGTGCTCGATCTGGCGCTTCCCGATTCGGCGCTGGTGATGGGAACGCGCTCCCCGGCGCCTGATGCAGCCGGGGTGGTTGCCTATGCACGCCAATGTTTGGCGGGGCTGGCATCGGAAGGAGTCGCGGGCTGCGGGAAACACTTTCCCGGGCTCGGCGGCGGCACTCGCGATTCTCACCTGGAAACTCCAGCGATCGAGCGCGCCTGGAAGGACCTGTGGTGCGAAGACATGGCGCCTTATCGCGAACTGCGCGACGAACTGCCCATCGTGATGGTGAATCATGCAGCCTATCCCAGGACGCAGGGGAAATATCTGCCGGCGAGTGCGTCGGCGTTCTGGATGACCACAGTGCTGCGCAAGCGCATAGGCTATCGCGGGCTGATCTTCTCCGACGATATGGAAATGGGTGGCATCTTGAAATTTCTTCCGATGGAGGAAGCAGCCGTTGCGGCGGTGCGCGCAGGCATGGATACGCTTGAGATCTGCCATAGCCCGGAGTTGATTTTGCGCGCGTATGAGTCGTTGATTGCAGAGGCGGAGCGGTCATTGTCCTTTCGCACGCTGCTGACCAACCGTGCGCGTGACACAGCCCGAAAGAGAGCGCATCTCTTTGCCGCAGGCGCTACGAAGGCCTTGACCGAGCGGCAATTTGAAGCGCTGCGCGCACGCATTCTGCAGTTCCGCGAAGAAGCTACGGGTGAGCCTGTAGGTGAATCGACTATGGTGCAGAGTGCCAATCCGACGTCGCTGGTTGAAACCGCATGAAGCCAAAGACCATGATCGTCGCCGGCGTCATGAGCGGCACCTCGGCCGATGGTGTTGATGTTGCAATCGTACGCATCGCACCGGGCCGATCGAGGAGCGGGCTCTCGCGCCCAAGTCTCACGCTGCTGGCACACGAGGGGTTTCCCTACCGCGCACCTTTGCGCCGCGCCGTGCTGGCTGCAATGAACGCCGCATCCACTTCAACGGCGGAACTGGCACGCCTCAATTGGCGCCTCGGTCTCGCTTATGCTGAGGCCGTGAGTGCGACGCTCAAGCGCCAACGAATTAAGCTTGACCTCATCGGATGCCACGGCCAGACTCTCTATCACCAGCCGCGTTTAGCCAACTATGCAGGGCGCAACTTTACCTGCACATGGCAGGCGGGCGAAGCGTCGATTCTTGCTTCGGCACTGGGTGTTCCGGTCGTATCCAATTTTCGACCCGCCGACATGCTGGCTGGAGGTCAGGGCGCACCGCTGGTCCCGCTGCTCGACTACGCGTTGTTCGCCGATACGAACCGCGGGCGAGTGTTGCAAAACATCGGCGGAATCGCGAATCTAACCGCGATTCCGGCAGCCGCCTCCCCACGCGCGGTAATGGCCTTCGATACAGGGCCCGGCAACATGGTGATGGATGCACTCGCGCAGCAGCTTGTGGACAAGCCGTTCGATCGCAATGGAGCCCTTGCTGCGCGCGGCACAGTGCTTAAGCCGGTTCTGTCTGCGGCGATGCGAGCCCCCTATTTTCGCATGAAGCCTCCGCGGACTGCGGGACGCGAGCAGTTTGGCCGCGAGTACACCGCAAAGTTTTTCGCCGCTTGCCGGCGCAGCAGCCGCAAGCCTGAAGATGCCCTCGCCACAGCAACCGCGCTCACCGCTGAAAGTATCGCTCAGAGCTACCAGCGTTTCGTTCACAGCACAATGAAAGGCCACGCGGTGGATTACATCGTCTCTGGCGGCGGGGCGCGCAACGCGACATTGATGGCCATGCTTGCGCAGCGACTCGAGCCGCTTGGGTGCGAGCTGGCTACCAGCGAGGAGTTCGGCCTGCCGGCAGCGGCCAAAGAAGCCGCGGCCTTTGCCCTGCTGGCCTGGCAGACCTGGCATCGGCTGCCAGGCAATATTCCGGCTGCTACGGGGGCAGCGCGGCCGGTGATCCTGGGGCAGGTCACATATGTTTGACGCCCTTCGACTATGCTTCATCGCAGTTGGCTCTTTCGTCAGAAACAGCGAGAACACGACTCGCACCCTAATTTCCTTTTCCCTGCCGGTCCTATCGTGCGTGTTGCTGTTGTCGGGCTGCCGCTCGGCACAGCGAGATCCGCGCACGGTCGTGTTCCTGATCGAGAGCAGCCCGGCAAATCTCGATCCGCGCGTCGGCACCGATGCGCAATCAGAACACATCGACGAATTGATCTTCGACGGCCTTGTCGCGCGCGACGCCAGCTTTCATTTCACACCCGCATTGGCGGAGCGGTGGGAGCAGCCCGATCCTAAAACGCTCATCTTCCATCTCCGCGAGGGAGTTCGCTTTCACGATGGCCGCGCGACGACCGCAGCAGACGTAGTGTGGACCATCGATTCAATGCGTAATGGCACCGTGATCTCGCCCAAAGCCGCGACCTACGCCGCTGTCGAAAACGTGCAGGCACTCGATGCACGTACCGTGGTGTTTCACCTGAAGCAAGCCGACAATTTTTTGCTCACCAATCTATCTACCGGTGCCATGGGCATTGTGCCCGCGGGCAGCGGCAAAGCATTTTGGCGGCGCCCGATCGGCACGGGGCCTTTCCGTTTTGTGAGCCAGCAGATCGACCAGGATGTAGTCGTGGAGCGCAATCCGCTGAGTTGGAGCACGGCGCCGAAACTGGAGCGCGTGCGGTTCGCAGTGGTTCCCGATTCAATTACGGAATCGTTGGAGTTGGAGAAGGGCTCCGGCGATGTGGCCATCAATTCCCTGCCCATGGATGCCCTGTCAGCGCTGGCCGCGAGACCCAACCTTCAGGTGGACGATGCACCCGGCACGCAGATTCAGTATCTTGCTTTCAACACGCGCGACTCGCTGCTGAGCGATGCCCGCGTGCGACAGGCAATCTCGTGCGCCATCGATCGAAATCTAATCATCAAGACGCTGATGAGCGGCCATGCCCAGCCCGCGCAAAGCATGCTGCCGGCCAATCATTGGGCCTGGTCGGACGACGGACCGCGCTTTGATTACGATCCGCAACGTGCGGCACGGCTGCTGGATGAAGCAGGTCTACCTGCCGCACCCGACGGAGTGCGTTTCCACCTCACGATGAAGACAAGTTCGGTAGAAGATGTGCGCCTGCTCGGTGCAGTCTTGCAGCAGCAGTTGGCGCGCGTGGGCATCGCGCTCGATCTGCGTAGCTACGAGTTCGCCACGTTCTACTCCGATGTGACGCGCGGCGCATTCCAGATGTACTCACTGCGCTGGATCGGCGGCAATGAGCAGCCCGATATCTTCAGCTACGCGTTTTCAACAGCGCGGTTTTCTCCCAAGGGCGCCAACCGGGGTCACTATTCCAATCCCACGCTCGATGCGTTGCTCGATCACGCAGCCGCGAGCCCCGACGTTGCGAAGCGAAAGGCCGACTATGCTGAAGCGCAACAGATTTTGGCGCGCGATCTGCCCGCCATCAATCTCTGGTATCGCGACACCGTCGTCGTGCACAACAAGCGACTGACCCATGCGACCCTCCGAGGATCGTTTCCCGACTTTTCAACGCAGTCCCACTGCGCCCATTGCGGGACGAAGGGATTTCCTCGTCGTCTCTCGACGCAGCGCAATCTTCTTTCAATCCCGTTGTTTAGAAGATGGCCTCAACCTTTTGGCGCAATGTCTCGTCTACCCAATTGGAGATCAGCTTTAGAATCCAGAGCCGGCCCAATGTTGCCGGTGGTGAATCGAAACCATGAAAAGAACGAGTGAGATTCGGCTTCATTTCGCTGCGGTATGCGCGCTGATATTAGTCGCGGTACTGTCGAGCAGCCAGCTGCTCAATGCCCAAGCCACTACGCGATTTGTCGGTTCCATAACGGCCATCAATGGCACCACACTGACGGTAAAAACCGATTCCGGCGAAGAGCGCCAGGTGGACGTGCCGGCGGAGGCGAGCGTAAAACGGATTGCCCCCGGCCAAAAGGATTTGAGTACCGCTGCCACCATTACCTTCAGCGAACTGGCTTTGGGTGATCGCGTACTTATGAAGCTTGATCCCAACGCTACGGGAGCTACTGCTCAAGCCGCGCAGATCATCGCCGTCAAGCAGGAAGACCTGGCGCAGAAGCAGCAGAAGGATCGCGAAGACTGGCAGAAACGCGGCGTCGGCGGCCTGGTCAAAAACGTTGACGCATCGGGCGGCACCATTACGGTCACCACTGGAGCGGGAGCAACGGCAAAAACTGAAACGGTTCACATTACAAAGTCAACCGTGCTGAAGCGCTACTCCGCAACGTCTGTTCGCTTCGATCAGGCACAACCGGCCCCCATCGACGCCATTCACATCGGCGACCAGTTGAGAGCGCGCGGCGAAAAAAATTCTGATGGAACAGAACTGACCGCGGAAGAAGTGGTCTCAGGCACGTTTCGCAACATCGCGGGAACTGTTCAATCCCTTGACGCTGCCAATGCAACCCTCGTGGTCAAAGACCTGGCAACGAAGAAGCCTGTAACCATTCACATCACGCAGGACGCGCAGATGCGGCGAATGCCTGAACGCATGGCGCAGATGCTTGCAATGCGTTTGAAAGGAACTCCGGCCGGAACAGGCCCTAATGCCGCTGCTGCAGGCGCAACGCCTCAGCCACCTGCCAACGCCGCCGGGCCACGTGCGGAACGCCCGCAGGGTGGCGGCGGCGGTACATGGACGCAGAATGCCGGTGGGCCGGGCGGTGCAGCAGTCGGAGTTGGAGGCGGCGACCCGCAACAGATGCTGAGCCGCGCTCCCGCTATTCAACTGGCCGATCTGCAAAAAGGTGAAGCAATCATGGTGGTTTCGACTGAAGGCGCATCAGACGTCACGGCCATCACTCTCCTCGCCGGCGTGGAACCGCTGCTGCAGGCTCCCGCAGCGAGCAGCCTGCTCTCCAACTGGAGCATGGGCTCGGGCGGCGCCGAGGGTGCGGCGGCTCAATAGTTCTTGTGCAACAACTGAGTCAAAAGATAACGAGGAAATCGTGTACTCAAAACTTCATTGCTTCATTCTTTTCATACTCGCCATTGCGCTAAGTTGCGCCACGGTGCTGGTTGCTCAAACCGCAGCAGCTGCAGCGCCAACTCCCGCTGCCGCCGCTGCGGTTGGTACGTTGCGCGGGCATATCACGGATCAGACTGGTGCGCTCATCCCCGGCGCTGCAGTCACGATTACCAACGCGACGGGCGAGACGGTCAACACCGTCAAGGCCGATTCCGCTGGTGCATACGAAGTCCGCGGCCTCGCGCCGGGCACGTACATCGTGAAGGCTGATTTTGCCGGTTTTGCACTTTTTCAATCGTCTGCAATCACGCTTGCCGCAGGCCAGTCGAAGCGCGTCGACATCGCTATGGCTGTTCAGGTAGAACAGCAGAACGTTACCGTCACCGACGAATCGCCCACCGTCAACGTTGAAGCCAGCGGCAACGCCAACTCCATCGTGCTCAAGGGTAAGGATCTTGACGCACTCTCCGACGATCCCGATGAGCTCTCGAACGAACTGTCAGCGCTGGCTGGTCCCTCGGCCGGTCCTAACGGCGGACAGATTTTCATCGACGGATTTTCCGGCGGTCAGTTGCCGCCCAAGTCGGCGATCCGCGAAATCCGAATCAATCAAAATCCGTTCTCCGCGGAGTACGACCGCCTCGGCTATGGCCGTATCGAGATTCTCACTAAGCCCGGCACCGATAAGCTGCACGGACAATTTTTTATCCAGGGCAACGACAACGCATTCAACACCGGCAATCCGTTCACCCAGACGATCCCCTCTTACTACAGCTATCAGTACAACGGCAGCGTCAGTGGCGCCATTTCGAAGTCATCTTCATACTTTGTGAGCGCGGAACGCCGCAACACCGATAACGTGAACACCTGGTTGATTCCGGATGCGGTGCTTCCAGATAGTTCAGGCTCATTCATTAACGTGCCAAACTACAGCGTCTCACTTTCCAATCCGCGCATCCGCAATAACGCATCGGCGCGCATCGATTGGCAGCTCGGAGCAAAGAACACATTCACGGTGCGCTACGGCTTCTGGTCAGAGTCCGAACATGGCAACCTGAGCGCGGGATCGCTTGGCACAGCAGCAACGCACGAGGCGAACACCGAACACAACGTGCAGATGAGCGATGCCATCGTGATCAACGATCACATGGTCAACGAAAGCCGCTTCCAATTCGAGCGCCAAAATGAAAACCATTACCCCGATTCAACTGCGCGCACGGTCACCGTTCAAGGCGATTTCACCGACGGCGGCTACACGGGTCAGACCAGCCGCGATCATGCCACGCGCCTTGAGTTTCAGAACCTCACAACGATCAGCCACGGCGCGCATGCCATCAAATTCGGGACGCGCATGCGCGATGGGCGCGAAGCTAATTACACCACCAACAACTACAACGGCGCGTTCAGCTTTGACTCTTACGAAAGGTATCTTGCCATGGCCAATGGGCTTGCGTCCGGTGAGACCTTCAACAGCCTCGTGAGCCAGGGATTCGGCCCGACGACAGCCAGCTTCACGAGCGGCCAGCAGTCGGCAGTCGCCAACGTCTTCGACATCGCGCTCTTTGCGCAAGATGATTGGAAGATCAGTCCGCGCCTCACCGTTTCCGGTGGTGTTCGCTGGGAAGCGCAGAATCACATTGCCGACAAAAATGATTGGGCACCGCGCGCTTCGATGGCTTACGCGCTCGATGGCGGCAAGGGCAAACAAGCGAAGACAGTACTGCGCGCCGGTTACGGCATGTTTTACGATCGGTTCCAAGTCAGCAATCTGATGACAGTCAACCATCTGCAGACACAGGACAAGATCGTTCTCAACAGCCCAACATGCACTTCCACCGCAACGTCGCTCGACGCGATCGACCTGAGCACCTGTTCCAATAACGGCAGCTCCTTCAGCAGCGAGGCAGTGCCGGTCCGCTACCAGGTAGCGCCGCACTTTCATTCTCCGTACACCGGTCAGGCAGGCGTGGGCCTTGAGCGCCAACTTTATCCCGGCGGCAGCCTCACGCTTACCTATCTGCACTCCTTCGGAGCGCACCAGTTGGTTACACGCAACGCCAACCAGCTTGATAGCGCCGGAGAGTTCCCACTCGATCCTTCGGGTGGCTACATCTATCAGTTCTATCCTGAAGCAGTATTCAAGCAAGACCAGCTCATCACCAGCGTAAATGCAAAGATCACCAAAAGGCTGAGCATGGTTGGCTTCTACACCCTGGCCACAGCTAACGCCAACGGCGGCGGCAGCACTAATGCCTCTAACGCCTACAACCTCGACCAGGACTACGGGCGCGCCGCGTTTGTCTCACGCAACCAAATCTTCGCCATGGCGAACTACAGCGGTCCATGGGGATTGCGCTTCAATCCTTTTCTGATTGCGTCTTCGGGCAAGCCATTCAATATCACCTTGCGCACCGATCCGCTGAACAACTTCTTTAATCAGCGGCCCAGCTACGCGACCGCATCCACGGCGGTGGCCGATCAGGTCGCGACACAATACGGACTTCTCAATCAAAATCCACAGCCCGGCGAGAAGCTTGTTCCCATGAACCTGGGGAACGGCCCCGCAGCAGTGGCCGTGAACCTGCGCATCAGCCGCGGGTTTGGCTTCGGACCTGAAGCGGGCGCGTCGAGCAACAACAACATGGGCGGCGGACCTGGTGGCGGACCTGGCGGTGGCGGACCACCTCCCGGTGGCGGCGGCGGACCCGGCGGAGGTGGACCTGGTGGGGGCGCTCGCGGCGGGCCTCCCGGAGGCGGTCTCGGACCCGGTGGCCTTGGTGGCGGCGGTGGTCGCGGTGGACCCGGCGGCATGTTCGGGGGCGCGAGCACCGGACGCAAGTATTCGCTGAATTTCAGCGTGCAGGCTCTGAACCTCTTCAACAACATCAACTACGGCGGCCCGAACGGCACTCTTGGCAGCCCACACTTCAACCGGTCTTCGACCCTTGCTGGCGGCATCTTCAGCACCGGCTCGGCGGCACGCCGCGTCTTCGCACAGGTTGTCTTCTCCTTCTGAATTGAAAAAACAAACAGAGCAGGCCCGGCCGAAACGCTCGAGCCTGCTCTGTTTCGTTCGTCAACCATTCATGGACCGTTTCCGCAGTGAAGGTTCAATCCTCAATGACGGAACGATACATCGACTCCCACTCGTCGGTTTTGGTCTCGATGCTGAATCCGTTGGCAATTCGTTGACGCGCTGCGCGACCCTGACTCTTCCGAATATCGATTGAAGTCTCCATGACGGCTAGCATCGCCTCCGCCAGCGCAGCCGCATTTTTCGATGCCACGATTGTTCCGGCATCTCCCACCAACTCACGTACCCCACCGACGTCTGTCGCAACCACTCGCTTCGCCATCGCCATGGCTTCCCCGAGGGCTAAGGGCATACCCTCCCATGCCGACCCAAGGACAAAAGCATCTGCAGCATCAAGCAACGCAGCGACGTCGTGCCTCAACCCCAGCCAGCACACCCGGTCATTCAGCCCGAGTTGTGCGCCGAGCTTGCTCATCTCACCCGCGTCGCTCCCCATTGTTTCTGCTGCGATCCACAAATGAGCATCCGCTTCCCTCTCGTGCACTATTGCAAATGCGCGCAATAAGTTTGGATAGTCTTTCGCGGGAACTACGCGCCCGACAGTGATCCAGAGGAACTCCTCCTTCACGCCCATCCGTTCTCGCACCGCATTGCGGCGTTGCAGGCTTGGCACAAACTCCACCATGTCAATGCCGTTGCAGATGACGCGGCATTTGCGTCGAGGAACGGCCTTCAGGCGAACGTACCGTTCCGCAGCCGCTGTGCTAACCGCGACACTCAGTGTGCAGAGCGGATCGGTCACCCGATAGGCTGCCATGCGAAGCCATCCGCCTTCATACACGTTGTGGATTGTCGAAACAACCGGCGCCCACGAACAAAACACCTTGAGCATTCGCGCTACCAGATTCCCGTGCACGTTGTGGCTATGAATAATATCGGGTTGAAATGAGCGCAGAAAACCTGCCCCGCGTACCAATCCTCGCAGCAGGCTCATGGGTGTCTTGCTCATATCAAGGTGAACTACTGCAAGATCCGTAGCTAATTCTTCAGCAAAGGTCGGCCGCAGCACGAGCAGCGCCACCGTGTGTCCGCGCACCACCATGCGCCCCGCAAGCGATAAGACCTGCCGTTCTGTTCCGCCCACACCCAACATTGTGAGCACGTAGACGATCCGCATGGTCAACCATCCGAGCACCATTCGATCCGGCATGGTTACATCATGGCCATCGGGACCTCTCCGCAAAAACGGAAGAATCAAGCGACAGAGTTATACCGGATCGATAGTGCAACGATGATATCGTGTCTTCTTCACTTTCGCGTACTCGCCACGACAATCAAGAGAACTGGATCCTGCGATCAACCCTGGTCGCGATGTAAATCGAGCCGCCGCCAGAGCAGAGTATCGAGTGCAAAAACGCCAGGCCCAAAAATGAGAATGAGGAGAGCCGCGAACCAATAGGTGTAAGGCGAAGCGCTGTAAAAGTCTTCAGGCTTTGACAGGATGTGAAAAAAGTTGGTGCGGTCGTCGGGCACGCTGAGGTATGCCATCGTCATGTTGACGAAGAGCACAAGCGAAACAAGGCGCGATCCGATACCCAAACCAAAGAGGATGCCTCCGGCAAACTCCACCGTCGCCACCAACGCCGCTGTTGCTCCCGGCGCAGGCAGTCCCAGGCCGGTAAAGAACTCCGTAACGCGAGCCAGATGCGTCAGCTTTCCCCATCCGTCCTGCGCGAATTGCCAGCCCCAATAAAGCCGAATGGCCAATAGCAGCGGGCTTTGCAAGCTGTTCAGTATGTTGCGCAGACGCAGATAGGCTGCGGCCATTGAGTCAATGATCGTTCGCATGACTTTCCTTCCTATTGCTGCATGAGTTTGTCGAGATCGGGAGCGCAGATCCAGCCGAGTTCCGCCCATGTGGAAAACCATTCGCGCACCATCTGCGGCCGGAGAGCCTCGCGTGTCTGCGAATCGGCGAAGCCCGTCTCGATAGCCTCGGCCAGCGACCACCCGTTGCGGAGAGATCTGAGCGTCAAAAACTCCTCGCGCCGAAGCCGGCGATAGTACACCAGCAAGTCCACGCGATGAGCAGCAACCCATGTTGGTCTTGCGCGAAGTTTCGGGATCCTGACTGGCGCTTCCGGCCCCTGTTCGTGCTTCACCCCTGCTTCGCTTGTCTGGCGCTTTTCGTGATCGTGCAGCGCGACGACCAGGTCGTCGGCCTGATAACTCAGCGCAATGAGTTGCACATGGGGCTGCAGTGCGAGGCGCGAACCAGCATCGAGCGTCGCAATCTGATCAACTGTCAGCGGCGTGCGTTCCCCACTGTCAAATGCTTCGATGTACGCCCACTCAATGCGCGCAACATCAAGAGCAAGACGATGGCGCCGGCCCGCAAATTGTGGATTGGCCGCAAGCCAATCCACGAGCTTCGAACCTAGATTTCGCAGAGAAAACGAGCGGCTCGGATGAGCGCTCAGATATGCGACCGACATAGCCTCAAAGGCTCGAGCGCCCACGACAGCAGCCACCGCTGGAAAATCATCCGCCAAAGCCCCCATCACGCGATACCAGTACTGGCGGTTATAAATCTCAAGCCGCTCAAATGCGGTGAGGCGGCTGTTGGGCGCGATAAATGAAGAAGCCACTTCATTCATGTCGCGTCCGTCGCGAGTCCGTGGACGCATGTCTTCATCCCGCGTCAGCGGCGTCATCACGGCCGCAGCCATCTCGCGCTGCAACTCTGCGAGGCTCATCGGTTGCTGGCTCATTGTGCAACTCCCGCCAACTTGCCCGCGTGCCGGGCGAGGTACCACTCGGCCTTCTTCGCCTCGGCATGAACTTCGTCAAAACTAGGGATGTGGTCGTCCCACTCCAGCAGTGTGGGTGTGGGGCCGCAGCGCTCAATGGCACGCGCGTAAAGTTCCCACACCGGATCGATCACGGGATGATCATGCGTGTCGAGAATATACTTGTCGTACTTGGAGTGGCCGGCGATGTGGATCTGCGCCACGCGATGAGTGAGTACTGCGTTGACGTAGTCCATCGGCTCGAACTCATGATTCATTGCCGAGACATAAATATTGTTCACATCGAGAAGTATCCCGCAATCGGCCCGCTCTACCACTTCGTTCAGAAACTCCCACTCCGTCATTTGCGATCCGGTAAACGCCGCATAGCTGCTCACGTTTTCAACGGCAACGGGAATCTCAAGATAGTCCTGCACCATGCGGACGCGCTCGACGGTGCGCTCCACTGCCTCCCATGTATACGGCAGCGGCAGCAGGTCGTGCGTGTACGTTCCATCGACGCTGCCCCAGCACAGATGGTCGCTCAACCACGGAGTGCCGGTGCGGCGAACAAGCTGCTTGAGCCGGCGCAGGTGCTCGGGGTCCGGTGCGGTCACTGACCCGAAGTACATCGAGACGCCGTGTTGCACGACTCGATACTGCTCAAGAATCTGATCGAGAACTGCCATTGGTCTGCCGGCGTCGATCATGAAATTTTCAGAGATGATCTCGAACCAATCCACGACCGGCTTGCGCGAAAAGATGTGCTGGTAGTGCGGAATGCGGAGCCCGATTCCGACGCCGTGATTTTGAAACGCATTAAAGCGATTGCCGGGCATAGATGCTCGCAGTATTTGAAAGTCAGTGATCGTGGTTCAAAGATAAAGGATAGGGACCAGCCGCTAGGGAAGCGTACTGCATGGCCTCAGGACATCAGGTGCCACAAGCTGCTGATCCCTCTCGGGTGCCTAGATGGCCTTTGGCATCTTGGAGCCGTCGGTCGCGCAGCCGCCCTTGCCTTTGCACGAATTCTTACCCTTGCAACCATTGTCGCTGGTCTTGCAGCCGCCCTGGCCCTTGCAATCGTTTTTGCCTTTACAGGAGTGCTTTGCGGGCTTGTCGGCACCGGCATAACGCAAACCGGCCTTGGCTGCCTTCACCGAAGTGCCGTTCGCGCTGTGGTTGGCCGCCTGGGCCGCTACGGAGGTGCCGCCGATCAGGCCGGAGAGCGCCGCCGTCAGGAGAAGTGCATTGAGTCTGTTCTGCATGATTGACCTCGTTGGGTGGTTGGGGCGGATAAGGGCATCCGCGGTTCTCTCGATGCAGGAGCGGCCTTGATGACCCTATCCCGCATATTTCATGGTCCGCACACTAGGAGTGGGGACCTGCGCGAAAGGTTACAGGTAAACTGTCGCCAATGGAAATGAAAATCTTTCACCCAGGCTCCCACGATGAATGTACGGGTAGAACAGTGGTTTGGATTGGCTTGATTTCGTGCCTGCGCTACCCCGAATTGGCATACTGCGTCAGAACTCCGAAGGGGAAAAAGTGAGCGGCAGAGGATTGAAGACCCTGAACGGCGCCAGCCTGGTGGTGGCGCTCCTGCAAAGTCTGTGCACAGCGGTACTGACCATCAGTGGCCTCCGCGTTGCGATTGGCCTATCTGCGCTGGCAGCGGCAAGCGGCATCTACGCCCCGGCGCGAGGCTGGCACCAGGATGCAATACGGATCCCCTTGCTGGCGCTGGCTGCAGTTGGCGCTCTGGTGAATCTCGCCGTACTTGCGTGGATCTGGCGCCTGCGAGCGCAACCTTCAGCCCAGTGGAGACGGCGCGAGATCAGCGCGAAAGAAAAACGATCGGAGCGACTGCAGGTAGTGCTGGCGATTTTGACCCTCGTGCTCGTAGGACTGGAAACCTGGACGCATCCCATGGTGCACAGGACGGCCCCCAAGCCGGAAATCCGCTCCAGTAATTTTTAGCGCAGGCGTCGGGCAATCAAATAGTCTGATGGTTTCGGTCCAGCCACTCTCTTACAACCTTTTCTTCGGCCACCCAATGACGCCACTTCTCAATGTCTGAGCCAGACTCGAATCGAATGGACGATTAGCTTCGCGCTTCTTTGGCATCAGGAGCGCTCTGGTCCATGCGCCGAAAAGGCTCTTGTTTTTTGGGACTTCGTCAGCCTCTGATGATTCGGCCATTGGTTATTGCCTCAGGCCGATCATGTTATCGCAAATTCACTCTAACGCTATTTCTTTGTCGATTCGATCATGCAGGCGCTCGCTGAATCCAGCCGGTACTTCAAACACACGATCATCCGCAACAAGAACGATGACATTGCGCGTAGAATCCAGCACCGCCGAACAGATCTCGCAGGTCTCAAGGTGGCGATCGATATGCGCACGCAACTCTGCGTCCACCTCGCCGTCGATGTAAGCCGAGATGTACTGCCACACGTGTTGGCAATCGATTCTCATGCGCCCCACCCAAATAGCCCTTTCCGTCTGGGCGCGAATCCTTTCAACTGCGGAGCCAGTGCTCGTTGCAGCAGTGCCCGCGCGCGGTGCAGTCTCACCTTGACCGCCCCTTCGCTGATGCCCAACACCCCCGCGGTCTCGCGAATATCCATTTCTTCGACGTCTCTCAGCATCACAACGTTACGGTAAATCTCCGGCAGGCCCTCGATCGCGCAGCGCAACAGTTCGCCGAGTTCCTTCCGTTCCAGGGCTTCTGCCGGCACTTCGCGCCAGCTTGTTAAGATGGCCGGCGTGTAGTCGCCGGTTTGATCATCGGGGCCGGCATCGAGCGAGTCTTCTCGACGGCTGCCAAGCTTTCGCAGGCGGCCAAGTCCTTCGTTGCGCGCGATTGAAAGCACCCACGTGCGGAATTGCGAATCCCCTCGAAAGAGGTGCAGATTCAAATAGACTTTGATCACGGTCTCTTGCGCGGCGTCTTCGGCCTCCGCCTCATTGGCAAGCAGCGACAACAGCAGAAAGTAGATGGAACGCTCGCATGGGCGAATCAGCTCGTGAAACAACTGCTTCTCGCCTGCCAGGATCCGCCGTATACATTCGGCGTCGACTTCCGGGTTGGATGCTGTCGTCACAGTCCTCTAAAATGAGCGCCTATAAATCGATCTTGCGCTCTGATCTTCCTTCGGGCCGGGGCCAATTGGCTCCCGGCGCCACCGCCTCAGTAGTGTGAACAGGCCCTCGATCAGACTACACGGACAGGCGCAGCGCCAGAACCGCACTCCTGCGTTGGTTGCCCAAATCCAATAAGAATTAAAAACTCAGCAGAATCCTTAGGAAAATGATGGTACATTTGGGCTGTAACAATCTGCACGAGGAGAACCATGGCCGGAGATATTCAATTAACTTGCAGCGATTGTGGGCAGGACTTTACCTTCACCGCTGCTGATCAGGCGTTCTTCCAGGAACGCGGCTATTCGACCCCCAAGAGGTGCAAGCCTTGCCGCATGGCAAAGAAGAATGACCAGGGTGGGGGAGGCTCCGGCTACCGTTCGGCTCCGGCACAGGGAACGCCTGTGATCTGCTCCGGCTGCGGTCAGCCTACAACAGTACCCTTTGAGCCTCGTGGCGATCGTCCGGTGTTTTGCCGGGATTGCTACCAGGCGCGTAAAGGCAGCGGCGGCGGTGCGGGCGCTGGAAGCTCGCGCGGACGCAGCCGTTACTAGATTCTCACGGGTCCAGCCTTCTCGGCGAAGGTTGGACCTTAACTTCCCCAAATCCCCTCAAGTACGACTCCAAAGCAGCGCTCGCTTTCGCTGACTTAGCCTATGGCGTACCTTGATGGCTGGTCGTGTGTCTTTGTACAAGACGCGATAACCTCATGATCAAAATCAGTGCTCTTGCGATTCTTGCCGCGCTGTCAATTTCAGCGTTGTCGGCTTCTCACTTGCTCGCGCAGAGCGCGCCGGCCGCACCCGGCAATCCCGCCCAGGGCTGCACTCTGCGCATCCATATCGACGGGCTGCGCAACTCCAAGGGAAACATAGGGACTGTGCTGTTTACCTCGCCGAATGGTTGGCCAGAAGATCTGGGCAAAACCTTTCGTCACGGTCCGGCACCTATTGCTCCGGGAGAGCGGCGAGGAACAGCCATCTGGGAGAATATTCCCCCTGGCGACTATGGGATAGCAGCCATTCACGACGAGAACAGCAACCACCATCTCGACCGCAATTTTATCGGGATTCCCAAAGAAGGTTTCGGATTCGCCAACAATCCGCATGTCGGGCTCAGTGCACCGGCATTTAAGCTGGCAATCGTTCACGTGCAGTGCCCAGTCACAGATACGACAATTCATCTCCAGCACAAATAGGCGCCCGGGCCATCACCCCGACTGCCGGGTGCTTGGCTCTGGAGACGTTCTCCGGATCAGCGCTTCTTGGCTGCGTGCTTGGGAGCCGGCTTTTTAGCCGCCGGCTTGACTGGCGCGTGCGGCTTCGCCTTGCCTCCTTTGGCTGCCGCCGCGTGACTCGCGTGAGCCTTGAAGGAGTGAGACGCCAATTCGTGGGCCTTCTCATGAGCCTTCGCGGCTGGTTTCGCCGCGGCCCTCGCCGGTGTCTTGTGCAAAGCTTTCTTTGCTCCAGCCTTTTCCACTTCGTGTTTTCCGACTGGATGGTGTGAAGGCGTCGCCTTCTTCGCTGCAGCTACCGGAGTCTTTGTGGCGTGCGATACAGGCGTCTTTGCAGCAGACTTCGACGACGATTTGACAGCGTGCTTCGATTCCGGCTCCGCTTTGTGCGCGGAACTGGATTTCCCTGCAGCCCCGGGCTTCATGGCAGCAGGCGTTTTTCCAGATACAGCATGCGCGGTCCCGTTCGATGATTCCCTCGAGGCTTTGGCAGCAGAGGAGCCCTTCGCTCCGCGCTTTACCGGAGGTGGTTCGGGCTCCTCGTCGCCCTCAACCTCTGCTTCCTCCTCGTCGGCTTCCTCCGACTCGATTTCGTCGGCAATGTCCGGTTCGAGGTCGACCTTTGGCAGACCGAGACCGATTCCGATGTCGTCATCGTCTCCGCCCATGTCGTCGAGATCTTCTTCACCCTCGAGGCTTTCTTCCGCCTCTTCGTCCTCATCGTAGTCCTTTACCTTCTCCGCGCCACGCTTTGCACGAGTCCGCTTGATCGTGACCTGCGGTGGCGGTGCTGGCGGTGAGTGCGGCTCAAGGAAGGCGCGCATCTCTTCCTGCGTGGTAAGCCGCCCGTCAATCATTTCAAGAAAGATGGAATGGACAATTTCGTTGTAGTTCGCAAGCTCGGGCTTGATCCGCATCTCCTGCATCAACGCATAAGGGATGCGCTGACGAGTTTCCGGCCAAACCTTCAGGAACAGGTTGAAGCGTTCCTTTACGGCTGCATCCTTGGTGGTAAACTCCAGCCAAAGAACAGCTTCTGGATCATAGCTCGTAAATAACTTGAAGCTTGCCGAGGGCGTCTGATTCTCCTTCGAGAGCAGTACCTTGGCAAAACCGGCGGCCATTGCATCCAGGCTGTTCCATTCCTCCACAAAGCCCGGACGCAGCAGTTGCTTCTTTAACGCAGCAAGATCCCTGGAGCTTAGTTTTGCCGTGAGCAGTTGCATCTGTGCGGCCGAAACATCTGCGTGGACGCCCTGCACAAGCAATTCGACGGCAAGATCGTGCAGAGCCTTGAGCTTTTCTTCGTCCGCCTTAGCGGGTGTCCAGGCGGGGAAGAGGACTTTCATCCAGCCTTCAGCTTCGAACGCCTGCAAAACCTTGAGCCCATCGTCCTCGTGGCCAATCTGCTCCAGTTCCTGCCGGCATGCCTTCTCGGTCAGGTATTCGATTGCTCCATCGGCCCTGGCATTTTCGAAACGGGTCTGCGACTTGGGATCGAGTTCCCATCCAAGCCGGCTGCGATACCGGGTCGCGCGAATCAGCAGCGATGGATCCTCGATAAACCCATAGTTCGACACCAGGCGCAGGGTGCGCGCCTCAATGTCGGCGGCTCCGTTCAATGGATCCATCAGCAGCCCGAACGAGCCCTCGTTGAGAGAGATCGCCATTGCATTCACTGTAAAGTCCCGCCGGCGAAGGTCCTCCTGGATTAAGGCTGGGTGAAACATGGGTTGACCTGGTTTGGGAAACTCGACCCGGTGGGCGCTGATCAGGTCTACACGAACCGTTCCCGGAAAGCAAAGGTACAGCGACTGTGTTGCTTGGTCCTCTCCCCAGATTGAGCCGCCCGATTTTTGTATTAGATTCTTGACGTTAAGAGCATTTCCATGAACTGTTACTTCAATATCTCTCACTGCGTGTCCGCTGGTCAGATCGCGGACCGCATCGCCGGTGAGAAACAAAATCATTTCGGCTTCTTTTGCGGCATCGCGCAGTTGGCGCAACGCGCCCTGCTGGTCTGCCGAGAGCCGATTTTCCAAAAGATAGATATAGTCGGGCATCGAAATTTCCCCTGCTTCCGCCATCGCTGGCTGCTGCCAAGTGCCTGATGGTGTTATGCTTACGTCGTAACCGGCACAGCTTTCAAAGCTGTACATTATCACAACTGGCTACGCTTGGCTAGGGCGAAGTGCACCATGTTTGCGGCGATTCCTTTCCCCCAAAACGCATCAGCATGCGACAATCCAGAGCGATGGCATCGACGCGCAAACCCGTGATTGTGCGTAAGTTCTCCCGTGACTGGTGTGCCGGTTACGCACGGGCGAGTTTCGGTCAGGACGCGGCTGAACTGGAGATTCTCGACCTTGCCGGCAAAGTGCTCCACATCGGCTGGGAGGCGGTGAAGTGGGTCTGCTACGTACGCGACTTCTCTGCGTCCTCGATCGACCAGTCCAACCCCGAGCGGCTCCTGCACAAGCGCTTCACCGTGCGGCCTCGGGCTGCCGGATTATGGTTGCGCATGACCCTGACCGACGGTGATGAACTGGAGGGGCTTGCAGCCAACGACCGCTCCTTGGTCGAGGGAGCCGGGCTGCTGCTCACGCCTCCGGACATGCGATCGAATACGCAACGCATTTACGTTCCTCGGCAGTCCATACAGACCCTCGAGGTTATTAGCCTCATCGGCGCCCCCGGGCGCAAACGGGCCGGCGGCCCGGCCGCAATGGCCGAAGATCAGCCCGAGCTCTTCCCCGGCGACTCGGACACTTGAAAAGCTCGATCGGCAGAGTACCCAGTCCATTCCGGTACAATCTCATCGATGAACCTAGGCGAATTGGCAAGACGGCTGGGCGCCGAGCTGCGCGGCGATGCGGAGCTTGAAATAACCGGCGTCAAAGGGATTGAGGTTGCCGGACCCACAGAAATCACCTTCGTCGCCAATCCCCGGTATGCCGGGCTGGCGCGAACAACCCAAGCCGCCGCCGTCCTGGTTGAGCCCGAGTTTCCCGACATTACCGCTGCCACGCTGCGTATCAAGAACCCTTATCTTGCATTTTCGCGCGCTCTGGGCCTCTTTTACCAGCCGCCGACTTATGCGCCTGGCATTCACGCAACCGCCGTCATCGATCCCACGGCGGAGATCGGCGACAGCGCGCACATAGGCGCATATGTTGTCGTGGGCCCGGGAGTTCGGATCGGCGCCCATGCCACCCTGCTGCCCCACGTGGTGCTCTACCCCCGCGTGCAGGCCGGCGACCACTTGTTTGCCCACGCGCACGCAGTAGTCCGGGAAGCGTGCATTCTCGGCGACCACGTGACCCTTGAAAACGGTGCAATCATCGGCGCTGACGGTTTCGGATTCGCCAAAAATGAGCAAGGCCACTGGGAGAAGATTCCGCAGTCGGGCCCGGTACGGCTCGGCAACCGCGTCGATGTGCAGGCCAACGCCTGCATCGACCGTGCCACCGTAGGGGCCACGGAGATCGGCGATGGCAGCAAAGTCGATAACCTCGTTCAGGTAGGTCACGGGTCCAAGGTGGGCGAGAACTCTCTGGTATGCGCACAGGCCGGTCTGGCCGGGTCTTCGGTGATCGGCAACAACGCCATCCTCGCGGGACAAGCGGGCGTAGCTGGGCATTGCACCCTCGGCGACGGAGTGATTTTGACCGCCCAGTCAGGCGTTTCACACGACATCCCAGCCGGCAAGATGATCTCCGGCTCTCCGGGATTTGATAATCGCCTATGGCTCCGCGCCGTGACTATCTTTCAACGGCTGCCGGAGTTTCTCAAGCGGCTTGACCGACTCGAAAAGCGGCTTGCGGCCGAAGCCTCGGAAAAGAAGGCAGGACAGGAATGAAGATCAGCCGCTGGACCCTGGCTGCAATCGCTGGTCTGTTGTCCGTATCGGGATGCCACTCATTTCACGTTGAGACGACCGTCGCCAACCGGACCGGATCTGCGGTTCGCCTTCTGGAGATCGATTACCCGAGTGCCAGCTTTGGTGCGGATGGCCTTGCGGCCGGGGCGACCATGCACTACCGCATTCAGGTGCGCGGAGAAGGCCGGCTCAAAGTGCAGTACACCGCCGGTGATGGGCATGTGCAGCACATCGATGGGCCCATGCTCGCTGAACGGCAGGAAGGCAGTCTGGAGATCGTGCTTCTCCCCGGCGGCAAAGGAGATTTTCACCCTGCGTTGACCCCGAAGCCTTAATCCGCAAGGAGCCTGAAATGCTGCGATGACCTCTCGCGGGACCACGCATGCAACAACCCCGGTCGATCAGGACTCCTGACCTACAACCTGCCCGGAGCGTTCAAAAGGATTACTCCCTCGCACGCAACTGCGACAAATCCATTTACACCTTTTGCTGCCACCATCACACAATAGAACCACGTAACCCCTTGTCGATCAGCCCGAGTCGAATTAAACTGGACACGAAAAGCGCCCAACTAAACCTTGCGACAGCGGGAAGCAAGCCAGTCCGTTAGCTCTCTATTGCAGGCAATCGTTCCCCTGGGCCCTTGTACCTCGCTTGCAAGAAGGATTGGATATGCCCGACAACAGGTACCGCTCAAGGGTGCTGATCGTTGATGACGAATGCATCATCGCCGACACCCTCGCCCTGATTCTCGAACAGAGCGGGTACCAGACCAAAGCGGTCTACAGCGGTGAAACCGCCGTCGAATCCGCCATGGAACTCAAGCCCGACATCCTCATCAGCGACGTGGTTATGAACGGCATGAACGGCATTGAGACGGCCCTGCGCATTGCCGTCGTACTTCCCGGATGCAGAATCATACTGATGTCAGGCAACGCCGCGACCGCCGACCTTCTCCTCGACGCCCGAGCACATGGGCACCGATTCGAGATTCTCCCCAAGCCGCTGCACCCCCAAATCCTTCTCGACCGATTGAAGTCGGTGAATGGTCAAGCTGAGCTTTAACCGCAGTAGAGAAACTTGCCCCAACGGATGGCAAACCCGCTGACGCCGGCCCCCGTCATCTTGCCTTACCATCGCAAATGCACCAAACGAAACGAGCCGCATCGTGTCCCGATGCAGCTCGCTCGTCCAAAAAACTGACAACTGATCACTGACAACTGTTTTATTTCACCATGCTCTGAAAGAGTTGCGACTTGAGCAGATTCTCAAACTCCGAGTCTGAGGCGGAGAAATGGATGAGAAGCCTGCCGGAGTTGGAGCTGACATCGATTCCAGACAACGCGGCCTTCTCTGAATCTGAGCCGCTCATCTTCCGGTAGACCACCCCGGCATTCAGAAGAGAAGAAACTGTAGCCGCAGCGAAGTTGTCGCCGGTCACGATCGTAAGGTCAAATTTGACGCCGTGCGTGAAGTCCATGCCGTACCACGACACCAGCAAACGCTTGCGCACCGAATCATAATCGGCAACCGAACCGGCCTCGCCCAGAACCTGCTTCATCATCGTCTGGGTGCCCTTCTGGTCGAGGATGCTCCACAATGACGCCGAATCGACCGAGCGCATCGCGTCCATGATGGGGGCGTTGTTCAACAGGCTGGGGGTGTCTCCGTCTCGCGAGTCGAGAGCCGCTTTTACCGCGTCATTGCCGCCAAACACCATGGTCGACTGGTCTACGAAGCAGAGCACCATGCCGCTCTTGCCCATCGGGTATACCTTGTTGGTTCGGATAAGGAGCGGCTTCACCTTGTTCTTGCGGAAGTTCGTCAGAATGTCCTGGACCGGGAACTGCCCTTGGGCAATGCCGAGAGTCACCACCTGGTCGGTAGTTCCCTCGGGCCGGAAGAGAGCAAACGCCAGTTGGTCAACGTCGTGATTCTCGTTCAAACCAGATTTGCGGAGCGCTTCGTCAAACTGCTTCAAATCGGGCGGCATCACACGGTCGCGAAGCTCCATTGCCGTGCTCGAATTCTGCATGGCTCGATAATCGATCACTACCAACTGCTGCACTTCACGCGGAACAGCCGTACGGGCATCTGTCGACAACTGCGCGGCCCGCGTCGTGCCAGCCGCTGCCAGCACCAAAACGGCAACTGAAACCTTCATAAAATGGCTAGACAATTTCTTCCTCCAGGAAGGGTCTCTTTCGATCGGATCGTGGATACCGAAATACGATTCCTGCTTACCGCGAAAAATTGCATTCCTTTACTCAGGTAATTCAAAGTACATACTCATTAGACGCTCTGGTCGAAACAAGGGCCGCGATCACATCTTTCCAGGCCAATCCAAGGGAGCCGCGAGCCGTCGTTCCAGAATTTTTGCCTCAGAGTCGAACCTGATTAACTGACGCATCCATTCGCTTTCCCGCTCACAGGCCGCCTCGGGAATCAAGCCGATGACCTCGCCCCCCGCGGGAGCCGTTTTGTGCCGCAGCGCAAGTTTTGACACCGCCCGGAATACATCCGAGATCGGCGTCACCTCAAAGTCGGTGATGTTCATGGAAAGCTGCGCCCGGCCATTCGCCAGCACTCCCAACGCTTTTACCCCTTTCAAACCTCCCGAGGCAGCTCGAATCTCTTTGGCGATGGCGCGCACCATGGCAACCTCCATCGAATCGAAATAGATGTTATAGGCCACCAGGAATTTTCTGGCTCCGACGGCGCAAGCTCCCGCCGTAGGATGCAGATCTGGGCCGCCCACATCGGGCCGCCGCGAAACGTCCTTGCGCGCCGCGTCCCTCAATCCTTCAAATTGCCCCCGGCGCACTTCGTCGAGGTTGGCGCGATCGGGACGTGCCGCCGCCGATTCGTAAAAGTAGACCGGCACACCGTAACGATGCCAGATCTCCTGACCCGCCTGCCGGGCAAGCAGCGCGCACTGGTCTAGCTTGATACCTGAAATGGGCACAAACGGAATCACGTCCGCGGCGCCGATGCGCGGGTGCGCACCCGTCTGCCGGGTAAGGTCTATCAGTTCCGCTGCCTTGCCCGCTCCCCGTACCGCCGACTCAACCACCGCCCCGGGCGTTCCGGCTATCGTGACCACGGAACGATTCAGGTCTGCATCCATCGTCCAGTCGAGCAGGTGAACTCCGTCCACCCGCATCGCCGCGACAATCGCCTCTACTTTGCGCGCATCCCTGCCTTCAGAGAAGTTGGGAACGCACTCGATGATCGGGCCGTTCATGGTCACTTCCACACCGTGTAGCCGAACTGCACCTGGATGCTCGCATTCACACCGGGATTGCGGTCCCCCAGCGAAGCAGAAGAGATATGCACTCCATTCACGCCCAGGTCGATCGACCTCTTGGGCCCGGTGAAAAAGTGCACGCCGACGCCTCCCTGCGGAGAAAAATTAAACACCGAAGTCCCGCCGGGCGTGCCATGAGGAACGAGGATCTCCGGCGGAAACTTGTGGGTGGTGTAAATGAGACCGCCCGCGCCCTGAAACCATGGCTGAATACGCCTCGAATGGGTAAGAAAATTCCAGCGGAGAATTACAGGGGTAATGCTGGCGCCGGTATACGTGCCGCCACCCACTGGAGCTGTGAAGATTTCGCCGCGGTATATGATTCTCTGCTCGTGCGGACCGGGTGTGTATGCCTGCCAGAAAGGCATGATGTTGCCACCGAGCTCAAACTGCCCCGACAGAATCCCGGCATGGAGAACTGGGGTGATCGTCTTGCCAAACTGCACGCCTGACGAGAAAAACTTGAAGCTCGAGCGGTCACCATTGCCTGTACCCCAGTTCAAGAACGGCCCGTACTCCCAACCGCGGGCCTCTCGCACCTGCGCCACAGGGTTATCGGCCACCACGTGATTGCCCGCCGAGGCGCCCGGACCCGACTGTGCGGACAGGGCAGCAACCCCAACAAAAAGGCTCAGCAATAACAAATTGATGCTTCGGGTCAACGTTCTTCTCTTCTCTGCACAGACTTGCTCAATCTCACAAGAAAGGCCGCCACGTTTGGGCGGCCTTTCGAACTATCTAAAGGCTGGCTTTACAGGCTGCGGAAAAACTCTGGTTTTGTAACAGGGCACGACTTCAGTCGTGCCGTAAGTGACTGAAAATAAGTTGGGCTTTAGCCCCTGAGGGATGCTTTTCAGCCCCGAATATGAGTTTTTCCGCAGACTGTTTAGCCCAAAGGTCTACCCGGCTACGTGTTCCATCTGCTCGGCATCCATGTCAAAGTTCGAGTAGACATTCTGAGTGTCATCGAAGTCTTCAAGAGCTTCGAGCAGCCGCAACATCTGGTTGGCCGCCGCGCCTTCGAGTTTCGTGTAAGTAGAGGCGATCATCGTCACTTCGCTCATCACCGTGGGAATCTTCGCAGCCTTGACCGCGTTCAGCACGCTCTCATAGGCCGACGGATCGGTAATGATCTCCCAGGTATCTCCTTCGTCGTTCAAGTCTTCGCCGCCATGTTCGAGCACAATGTCCATCAGCTGCTCTTCAGTGGCCGCGCTCTTCTCGACTGCGATGATGCCCTTCTTTGAAAACAAGAAGCGAACCGAGCCGGACTCGCCCAGGTTGCCGCCGTTCTTCGAGAAGGTGTGGCGGATCTCACTCACCGTGCGGTTGCGATTGTCGGTCGTAGTCTCTACGATGATGGCCACGCCGCCGGGCCCGTAGCCCTCAAACGTGATTTCCTCGTAGTTGACCCCTTCCAGTTCGCCCGTGCCCCGCTGAATGGCGCGCTTGATGTTTTCCGCCGGCATGTTCTCCGCTTTTGCGGCTAGAACCGCGGTGCGAAGCCGGGGGTTGCCGTCAGGATCTCCACCGCCGCCCTTGGCGGCAATGGTGATTTCCTTGATCAGGCGGGTGAATGTCTTGCCGCGCTTTGCATCCAGCGCGCCCTTCTTGTGCTTGATTGTGGCCCATTTCGAATGGCCGGACATGAGAACCTCAGCGTCGATCTGAAATGCTGGCGCACACACGCGCCTGACCTTGCGAGTATACCACCGGGGCTTCTGCACCGGAGGGTCCCGGAATTTGCCATAATTAAGCCACATCAACTGCGGATATCGGTCTACCAGGACAGCAGCTTCCCCGTACTCATTTCAAAGGTTCGATCCAGGAGTGCACTTGAAATCTATCCTCTCCGTCCTCGTATTTTTGAGCCTGGCGGGTACCGTCGCCCTGGCCCAGGGAAACTACGAAATCCAGGTGTATGCCGCAGATACCGTGGCGCCCGGCAAAACCATGTTTGAACTTCACTCCAACTTCACCGCCGTCGGGGAGCGTAAAGTGATCGACGGTGTCGCCCCCACCCATCGCGCGGAACATGAAACCGTCGAAATTACGCAGGGCATCAACAAATGGTCCGAAGTCGGGTTTTACATCTTTACCGACGAGCAGAGCGGGATGGGCGTGCAATGGGTGGGCGACCACATCCGGCCTCGGGTGCGGGTCCCCCCGGAATGGCACTGGCCCGTGGGCGCGAGCCTCTCCACCGAGTTGGGATACCAGCGGGCGCGCTTCTCTCCCGACACTTGGACGTGGGAGATACGCCCCATCGTCGATAAGCAGGTTGGCCGGTTCTACTGGGCTGTCAATCCCGCGTTTGAGCGCACCTTCCACGGTCCAGATGTGAAGAGCGGCCTGGACTTCGCCCCGGCGGTCAAGCTGAGTTGGGACTTTACCAAGGTCGTCGCCGGGGGCCTGGAGTATTATGCCGACTACGGCAGCATCCGCGACATCGCCAGCTTCCACGACCAGCAGCAGCAGTTCTTCCCTGCCGTCGATCTGAACGTGTCGCCCGATTGGGAGATCAATTTCGGCGTCGGCATCGGACCGACCGCGGCGACAGACCACTGGATTGTGAAGCTGATCGTCGGCCGCAGATTCAGCTGGGGCAAAACCAAAGATTCGCCGCAGACACATCAGCCCTAAAGTGTTATGTCGACTCGTGACACAAGGTGTAGACTGAAAATCAAGCTTAAAACAAATACTCAGCACCTCAGGCCGATAGTTAGGTAAGGCGGTGCCCTAGAGAACTGCACCATTTCCTTCGGGTCCATCCGATGAAGCGATTGAGCTTTGCCCGTGCCATTCTTTCCGTCGCTATCCTTTGGATATTCGCAGCGGCGCTCGATGCAGCGCCTGTCAACCCCCTCACGTCGTTGCGAGAAATACACTCTCTTTCCCACGCACAAGCCAGTCAAGGGCTGCCGGTCGCGTTCGAAGCAACCGTCACGTATTACAGGAAGGGAAACGTCGATCTCTTCGTGCAAGATGGCGAATTTGCGATCTACGTCGAAACCCATAGAAACGCCAGTCTCGCTGAGGGCGATCGTGTCCTGGTGCGAGGAACTACACGGGACAGCTTTCGTCCCGAGATCCTGAGCGACAGCGTTACCGTCATTGGACACGGCATGACACCCCGGCCGGTGACGGCCAGCTTCCAATGGTTGATCCGCGCCGAATTGGATTGCAGAAGAGTCACTGTGCGCGCCGTCGTGCGCAGCGCCAATGTCGTTTCTGACACCGGATTGAAGAATGTCTATCTCCACTTGCTCATGGACGGCGGGAACATCGACGCGGAAGTGGCCTTCCGCGACTCGAGTGTCCTCAAGGATCTGCTCGATTCCGAAGTCGAAGTGACCGGCACAGTTGCGGGAAGATTCGACGGAAAGATGCAGATGACGGGAATCCTGCTGGAGATCCCCTCGCTTTCAAATCTGAAGATTCTCAAGCGCGCCACGACCCTTCCATCCGCACTCCCCATCACCTCAATGGACGAGATTCTGAAGGGATATGACATTCAGGACCGGACGCAGCGAATACGGGTGCGCGGAACCATCACGTATTACCAGCCCCGTTCCACCATCGTGCTTCAGAGCGGCTCAAGAAGTCTCAGGATCCTGACTCTCTTCGAAGATCCGCTGCCTGTCGGCAACCTGGCTGACGTCAGCGGCTTTCCCGATGTGAACAATGGGGCGTTGACCCTCACCCGCGGAGAAGTTGAAGACAGTCATGTGTCGTCCCCTATCGCACCCCTCACGGCCACCGCGACCGAACTGGCGCGAGGCGCGCGCGCATTCGATCTCGTGTCCGTCGAGGGTCGGGTATTGATGGCCATACGCGAAGCTGCTCAGGACGAGTATGTCCTGGTCTCCGGCAGGCACCTCTTCTCGGCAATCTATCGCCACCCTGAGCGCGGACTGACCGTGGCGTTACCTCCAATGAAGGACGTCGCACTTGGCTCGACGGTTCGCATGACCGGCATTTGCATGCTCGATAACGGTGACAAATTTCAAGGTCCTGTCGCTTTCAGTATTCTGCTCCGCTCTTCAGACGACATCGCCGTTATCGCCGGGCCGACCTTGCTCAATGTAGTCAATCTAACTCAACTTGTAGTTGTTCTGCTCGTTGTTGTCTTCGGGATTGGGGCCCGGGGATGGCTCATTGAGCGCAAGGTGCGCCGACAGACCGCGGCCTTGGCCCATATCGAACAAAGACGCAATCGCATCCTCGTGGATATCAACGGGGCGAGCCCACTCGCTGAGATCATCGAACGCATTACCGAGCTTGTTTCCTTCAAACTGCGTGGTGCGCCAAGTTGGTGCCAGATCGCCGATGGAGCCATGCTGGGCAACCGCCCGGCACGTTTCGCCGGTCTTCGCATCATTCAGCACCAGGTCCTTGCCCGCTCCGGACCTCCGCTCGGAACCATCTTTGCCGCCCTCGATCAGCGCACCCGGCCAAAAGCGATCGAGTCCGAAGCTCTCTCCCTCGCAGCCGAGCTCGCAACCCTTGCCATTGAAACCCGCCGCCTTTACACCGATCTGCTGCGCCGCTCCGAGTTCGACCAACTCACCGATATCAATAACCGCTTCTCTCTGGACAAGCACCTCGACGAAGTGATGGCGGAGTGCCGCTCCAACGCCGGCACATTCGGCCTGGTTTATATCGACCTGAATGGGTTCAAGCAAATCAACGATCGCTACGGCCATCAAGTCGGAGACATCTACTTGCAGCAGGTAGCGCTCCGTATGGCCCACCAGCTTCGCCCGGGAGATATGCTCGCACGCCTCGGCGGAGACGAATTCGCAGTGCTGGTTCCGAGCGTGCGCAATCGTGCCGAAATCACCGAAATCGCCATGCGCCTGGAACGCTCGTTCGATGATCCCTTCTCCATCGACGGTCATCATTTACGTGGCTCGGCAAGCATGGGAATTGCCCTTTATCCCGAGGATGGCGCCACCAAAGACAGTCTTCTCAATGCCGCAGACTCGGCCATGTATTCCATCAAACATGCCAAACGCCAGTTTGAGGCTGCGCTCGACAGGTCCTTGAGTCCAGCACTGGCTTCGACACATGAATCCAACAAGGAATCTCGATAGCCGGTTCAATACACCTCTCGTTGCTCCGCACTGACTCCGCCGCCGCTGGAAATCTTTTGATCGACCTACGCCAAAAGTCATGGGCCGCCGGAATCGATCCGGCGGCCCATTGTTCTGAATCCCGCTTCCGCTACAGCAAGTCGCCGCTTCCGCTATCGCCGCCAAAGTCTCCACCATCGTCGAATCCGACGCCACCATCATCCCCACCACCGCTATCGACCGTCGATGTGTCATCGGAGCTGCCATCGTCAAAACCGGCCAGGCTGTCGGCTGAGTTGTCGCCGGTGACCGTGTCGTAGCTGTTGGCGGCGTTGTCGTAGCTTGCATCGTTGAACTGCGCACCCCGATCATCCGTCCGGTCTGCCGGTTCGTGCGAATGAGGATTTCCCCCCGAATCGAATCCGCGAAGATCGTCCCCGCTGCGTCCGCCCGGCCCGTCGTAGTAGTTGTTCACCACCGTTTCCTCGATCGGGCGTTCGAACCCGCCTCCCATGCCCATTCCGCCGCCCATCATGCCCGGGCCGCCCCAGCCGTAACCGCCGTGGCCACCCATGCCGTGCAATATCGACTCCACTCCCTCAAAAGCCAGCGCTCCCGCCGCCACTCCGGCTGCGGTCTGCATCGCCCCGCGCAAGAAGCTCGGTTGTCCGCCCTGAACCGGAACATACTGCGGTTGTCCATACTGCGGAGGCACAGGCGCGTACTGGGGCGGAGCCTGGGTATACTGCGGCACCGGCTGGTATGGCGGCTGCTGAAACTGACCTTGCAGATTCTGCGCCTGTTGCGGCTGCGACGGGGGCGGTTCGGGATCGCGATCCCCGAGTAAACGCCCTAAAAAGCTGGTAGCATGCGCTGGCTGGCGCGCCTGCTGCGACTGCTGCTGCAGTTGAGTCACCTGTGCCTTGGCCTGTTCCAGCGCGATGTTCTGCACCAAAACCGTCTGCGCCAGCATGTACACCGCATCGGGATTGCTCCCAAGCTCATGGCCGAGCAGGTTTTCGGCATCAGGGTCTTTTTCCTGCAGCGGTGTCTGGTTGATTCTCTGGGTGAGTTGCGTCAACAACTGCTGTTCCTGGGGAGTCACGAAATCCATCCTCCGGCAGCGCCAACTGACCGCATGGGCCGCCCCTCAGGATTGAGACGCACGCCCGCCGCCAAAGTTGCCCTGCCGAGTGAGGAGTACGCAGGTAGCGCGCCACTGGTTCCCTGCATCCGCAGGCGTTCCAGTATTGACCGAAACGAAAACCGCCTAAACGGTTAGCTCTAAGCCTTACGCCATCGCAAACGAGCGAATCGTTTCCTTGCGCACTGTCAGGCGGTCCACCAGGTCCATCCGCACCTCGTATCCGCGGCCCGGAATATCCGGAATGTCAATTTCGCCCTGAGAACTCACCGTCACGTCCGGCTCGATAATGTCGTCCACCCAATAACGCGCCGACGCCGACACATCCCCGGGCAGCGTGAAGTTTTCGAGTGACGACAGCGCAATGTTGTGCGAACGCCCCACTCCCGACTCCAGCATCCCGCCGCACCACACAGGAATCCCGCGCTCCTGCGCTGCGTTATGCACCGCGATCGCCTCTGAGAATCCACCCACACGACCCAGCTTGATGTTGATAATCTTGCACGACTCCATCTCGATGGCCGCCAGCGCATCTCGCCGGTTGTGAATCGATTCGTCAAGGCAGATAGGCGTATTCAGCCGCTTCTGCAGCATGGAATGGTAATAAAAATCATCGTGCCACAGCGGCTGTTCGATCATCAGCAGATCGAAAGCGTCAAATGTGACCAGGTGGTCCGCATCGCGCAATCGGTACGCCGAGTTGGCGTCGCAGCTCAGCATGATGCCCGGCCAGCGGCTGCGCACCTTCTCGAACACTTCCACATCCCACCCCGGCTTGCACTTCAGCTTGATGCGCTGATACCCCGCCGCCAGTTCTCTTTCGATCAGGGCGAGCAGTTCGGGAATCGACGCTTGAATTCCAATCGAAACCCCGCAGGCGATCGAGTCGCGCACTCCGCCCAGAAGCCGCGAAAGCGAAATGCCGTCTCGCTGCGCTTCCAGGTCCCAGATCGCGTTCTCCAGCGTGGCCTTGGCCATGCGATTTCCGCGAACCTGCTTGAAGATGCGCGGGCACGATCCGCCGTGTTCCACTTCCTCCGCTGATGCCAGCATCGGGCCGAGTTCGTTGACGATCACCTGCCACGCCGTGTCGGTCGATTCGCCAGAGAAGAACGGGCGCTCACCGGCCGTGCACTCGCCCCAACCTGTCAGGCCTTCCGATCGAATCTCGGCCAGCACGATGCGGCGGTCTTTGGTTACGCCAAAACTGGTTTCAAACGGCCTCACCAGGGGCACCTGCAGTTCACGCAAAATAATCGAGTCAATTCTCATAAAAGTTTTCGGGCGTTCCTTTGAAGTTAGATGCCTGATCCTAGCTGGGCACGCGGTCCCAGTTCGAAAGTGCCATTTCCTTCCGCATCCCGGGTGAAGGCAAGTACGGCCAGACCCTGGGCAAATGCCTGTTGAAACTTGCGGCGGTTCTCCAACTGAACGGCGAGGGCGCGTTCGCGGTCCGATTCCGAAGCCTTCCACTGGTAGATGGAGGCCGGGACCACAATCCGTTCCTCGATGATGTAAGTGGCTGCCGGATGGCCATCAAGGATAGCGTTTACACGCGGTGAGTCAAGGTGCCACTCGGCCAGCAAGCGGTCGGTTGGCAGTCCACCCTGCAGTCGAGAAGAGGATACACCAAGTCCGCGGTTACGATGGCTCTCTCGAACCGCCAGCATGTGAGAGTGCAGATAAGGTCGAGCTTCGCCTCCTGAATTTTTGTTCGGGGGCTTCACTCCCGGCAAAGACATGGCGAACGCAACCATCGATTCAGCATCACCGCACGGCGAAGTGCCCGGCGTGTCCGTGTCGAATGCCGCGATCACCTGCCCGCCGATCTTCTGCGCGACCAGGAACGCCTTTCGCGGAATCACGTCGCTCGGGTCATATCCCCATGTCTCGACCTGGAGCTGGACGCAGGCCTCCAACTCGTCATGCCCCTCGCATGCACGAATCACAATCATCCCTTTTTCCCGGGAAGCCTTGAAAGCTTCTGCTTTGCCCCAGCCCACAAGGCTTCCAACTCCGTGGCCGAAAGCTCTTCGAGCGGCCGCTCCGAGGCCAACTCCATCTCGTGGAACCGTTGTCGAAACCGCAGATTGCACCCCCGCAGCGCCATTTCGGCGTCCACGCCAAGGTGCCGGCCAAGGTTCACAACGGTAAAAAGCAGATCTCCCAGTTCAGCCTCGACAGCCGGTTTACGTGCGGGGTCTTCAGAACTGACTTCGGCTTCCAGCTCCGAAGTCTCCTCAACCAGTTTGGGAAGCAGATCGCGCCAGTTGGTCCAATCGAAGCCGGACTTCGCCGCCTTCGACCCCAGCTTCGCCGCTTCGGCAAGTGCCGGCATCGCCCGCTGCACCGAATCGAGGCGCGACGGCAACTGACTCCCCTCCTGCGTTGAAACCGTCCCCGGCCTCTTTTCCGCAGCCTT
>WNGK01002075.1_pt1 | contig 33309 bp, 31 predicted proteins | sample 5400601 | NCBI WGS metagenome assembly WNGK01 (sample SAMN13153376, study PRJNA577476) | soil metagenome | isolation source: 60 cm soil or saprolite under Garry oak tree replicate 1 | place: USA:California | collected 2016-06-15 | reverse complement strand
CGCGAACCGTCCAAGCTCTGGAATCTCCTTGAAATTCTCCAACACGACAGGTCTCAAAGGCGCCATCTTGACCAGTGCACTGTCGCCCACTTTGAGGAATGAGGGCTTCTCCTCGACAGTCTGGCCCGTTCGCGCGTCAATCTTGCGAATGAGCTCCTCGAACGTTACTCCTACCGTTGCCGTATGCGCGTGTAGAACCGGCGTGTAGCCTGCAGCGATGGCGGTGGGATGGTATATGACGATGATTTGGCCGACGAACGATTTTGCTACGGTCGGCGGGTTGTTGGTATGCCCCATGACTTCGCCCCGTCCGATCTCGTTCTTCGCAACGCCTCGTACGTTGAAGCCTATGTTGTCTCCTGGTTCGGCCTTGGGCATTCGGACATGATGAGTCTCGATGGTCTTGACTTCGCCTAACTTGCCGGAGGGCATGAAGATGACCTTGTCACCGTCTCTCAGGATTCCAGTCTCGACGCGGCCAACCGGGACAGTTCCAACTCCCGTTATCGTATAGACGTCTTGTATGGGAACTCGGAGAGGTTTGTCGAGTGGTTTTGGCGGAGGAATAATCTGGTCTAGCGCTTGTAGAATGCTCGGACCTTTGTACCATGGAGTGTTTGTACTAGCCTTTGCCAGGTTGTCTCCGAGCCACCCGCTGGTTGGGACGAAGTTGATCGTGGAAACATCATATCCGACGGTTTTGAGGAGACCCTCGAGTTCTTTCTTTGCCTCCTTGTATCGTTCTTCGCCGTACTTGACTGTCTGGTCGTCCATCTTGTTGATGGCGACGATCAATTGTCTGACTCCGAGTGTTCTTGCTAGGTACGCGTGCTCGCGTGCCTGGCCTCCAGGTCCTACTGCGACCTCGAACTCGCCTTTTTTCGCGGACACGACTAGGATCGCGGCGTCTGCCTGGCTTGCGCCGGTGATCATGTTCTTGATGAAGTCGCGGTGTCCGGGCGCGTCTATGATTGTGAAAAAGTTCTTCGGTGTCTCAAACTTCTGGAACGAAAGGTCGATGGTGACTCCTCTCTCGCGTTCCTCTTTGATCGTGTCCAGGACCCATGCGAACTTGAATGTCTCTCCTGCTCCAGTCTTCTCGGATTCTTTCGCGTAAGCATCGATCGTCTTCTGATCAATGTAGCCCGCGTCGAAGAGCAAGTGGCCTGTCAACGTGCTCTTTCCGTGGTCTACGTGACCCATCACGATCAAGTTCAGATGGGGTTTCGCGGACATGGTCTAACTCACTCGCTCCTTACCCGAAACAGAAGAGGGAATCGCTCGGGTCTTTATAAAAAGGTTCCAATTAACCCAAAACTTTCGTTCTGAACTCTGACATCACTCCGTTCCCGTCCTTTTATCTCGAAAATGACCTAATTCTGAACGATGTTCGACTACGATACGGCTCTACTCAACTTCATCGCCACAATCTCTGAGACTAAGTTGGTAGCAAAAACCGCAAACTTGAGCCGTTTGTTGCCCAATTTCTACATGCGAACAAGACGCAACCCAAGGAAGCGAAGGCAAGAGTGACAGCCGCAGAAGTTGAATGTGGAACCTGTCTGAACCGCATTAGAGTCCAGATATACAGTGCAGGAATGGGCGATGAGTTAGTTTTTGTCTGCCCTCTTGACTCTACTGTGCTTTCCATATCGACTTGGAATAGGGAACTGCACAAGAAACTTGAATCGTTATTCGGACGATATCCACAGACGGCTTGGACAGACCAACAGATTAGTTTGGTCGAAGAAGAACTCATTCCTTGTTCTTGCGGTGGTGCTTTCAAGCACAGGGGATTACCAAAATGTCCGAAATGCGGAGCGGTTCTGAGCATTCCGGATTGGCGTGGTCGGTCCAAATTGGATAAGTCGGTTTACATGATGGTTGAAGGTACGCGGCGAATAGATGTCGATAAACAGAACGTTTGGCGGTAATTTCGGACCGCTTCTCGAACGACCTTGAAGGAATCAAACGCCCCAACGCCTTCAAGATCAGAAAACGACGCTAATGAGTAGAATCGCCTAAGATGTCGTGCCATTTCATCTTGTCCTCAATCCAATGGTGATGATTTAAAAAGCGTTCATCTCTCGACAAGCTAAGCGCTCAGTTGGGTTCTTCTGCGTCTCGTTACGAAAAGACTCAGAGAAGCGACTGATGTAGCCTTAGATTGGATCGAATCGGGCAAGTAGCCTGATGTAGAGAACATTCCGATTAGAAATCTTTAGGTGATGCGAATAATAGTTCCTAAGAAATAGAACTATGCGATTGTCAAGTTCTGCGATAAATGGAATGCCCGATCCGAAGATGGCATTTGGTATCGAGAATCTGGAGAGCATTCGCAAGCCAGAATTGGAAGCCGATGTCTACGTCGAGGCTTTCGGTTGTCGTATTACTCGACCGAGGCGGGCACGCTACGGACCAATGGTAGATGACCTCGAACTTCTCGTTGAATGGCTGTCACAATATTTGGACAAGGTCACCGACGTTCACAGACCATTCGGCACGTTAGAACCAGCCTTCGAGTTGACATTTTCCCCCGCATCTGGAAACACAACCGAGGTGTCAGCACATCTCCAAGCATATGGGACTGTAGACATGTATTTCGATACAGAGACTGGACCTGCTATAACGCTCGAGACGACTAACGAAACGATTTCTCGTTCGAGGCAACAATTGATAGGTGAATTGAAAGTGCTGGCACAGTAAACTGTTTGCCGTCGGGATTTAAATCGTGGCTAAAGACTCCGATTTACTCATTCTTATAAAAAGCCTTGTCCACTCGACGAAAACACAGTCAAATTTTCAGAACACTCTTTTTTCGGTCGGGTAAACAAAGGTCTAAATGGTATTTTTCCCCCGCCGAGTCACAAAATAGAGGCATTGTTTTTGCTCGAAACAACTTCGAAGCATGAAGCCGCTCCCATTAGCATGGGTATGCAGAAGACCCAGTACGATATGGCTGTAGAACAGTTTCAGAAAGCTGCAGACATCATGAAGCTGGACGCGAACGTACAGGAAATTCTGCGAAAGCCCAGACGAATTCTGAGCGTCAACTTCCCAGTCAAGATGGATGACGGCAGAATTCTCCTCTACTCAGGCTTCAGAAGTCAGCACAACAATGCTCTCGGTCCCTACAAGGGAGGAATACGATTCCACCCCAACGTCACCATCGACGAGGTGAAAGCACTATCAATGTGGATGACCTGGAAGTGCGCAGTAGCGGGCATCCCATTCGGCGGTGCAAAGGGAGGAGTGACCGTTAACCCTAAGGGCCTCTCGAAAGCAGAGCTTGAGAGATTGTCAAGATCATTCTTCTCTCTGATAAGCGAAATCGTAGGACCGTTCAGAGACATTGCGGCGCCTGACGTTTACACGGACTCTCAGACGATGGCTTGGTTCATGGACGAGTATAGTAAGAACGATCGGAATAATCCGTTCGCGGTCGTAACCGGCAAACCCTTGATAATCGGTGGATCACTCGGCCGTGATTCAGCCACGGGCCGCGGCGTGTCAGTGAGTGTCGAAGAGGCTGCACGCCACCTCAAGATGAATCTGAAGAATTGCACCTGTGCAATTCAAGGGTGGGGCAATGTTGGATCTTGGGCTCACAAGTTCATTGAAGAGACTGGCGTGAAAGTTGTCGCGGTCTCAGACTCGAAGGGTGGAGCTCACAAACAGTCAGGGATCAAATACAACGAAGTCTCGTCTCACAAGCAGAAAACAGGGAACATGCTGAACTTGCCTGGAAGCGAGCCTATTACAAACGAAGAGCTCCTCGAGCTAGACGTGGACATTCTCGTCCCGGCCGCGCTTGAGGACGTCATCACAGCGAACAACGCGAAGAAGATTAAGGCCAAACTGGTGGCGGAGGGAGCCAATGGGCCCACAACCCCTGAAGCGGACGAGATTCTCTTCAAGAACCATGTGACTCTGGTCCCGGACATTCTGGCGAATTCGGGCGGTGTGAGCACGAGCTACCTTGAATGGGTCCAGAATCTCCAGCATTTGTATTGGAGCGCTGAGGAAGTGGATCATCGTCTGAAGACGATAATGGTGAATGCTTTCGCTGAGGTTTGGAAGACGACTCAGAAACATAACGTGGAGATGCGCACCGGCGCGTACATCTACGCGATTGGAAAAGTAACCGAGGCTATGAAGATACGCGGATGGGTCTAGAAAGAGAGCTTAAGACTAGTCCAGTAACGCGGCGAGCTTCTGCTCGTCGCCCGCTTCCTGCGCCATTACATCCATGGCCATCTTGTAAGTAACCATATCACTATCCCGCGTCTTCACTGCTAGCTTCTGGAAAAAGTCGATAGACGCTCTCTCAAGCTTCAGACCATCTTTGATGAGCGCCTTCAGATCATTGCCTCTCCGAGGCGGTTCGGAGTATGGAAGAAAGCTCCTCTTTTCCAGTTCGGCAGGCCTAGCAACTGGCACTCCGCCTAGTTGTACGATTCTTCCCATGAAAGCGGACGCGTGGATCCACTCTCCTCCAGCGATATCTCGAAACAGGGAGGCTAAAGGCGGAGAATTGATGCCAATGGCAATCCTGCTCAGGTATAGGTATCGGAACGCCGCCAAGGTCTCCCCGGCGAGGGCCTGGTTGAGGTCTTCCAGTAGAGTAGGCTCTTTCTTCACGGACATTAGCTTACGGACAGTGCTATCTTCCCGTCACTTTATTTAGGCTTATTCTGAAACAGAGTGCTTTGTGGAATCCACAAGCTCGCCTGCTAGAGTTGATGCTGGACGGTTCAACCCTTCGCTATCCTCTCACATCAACGCATACGTTACCCTCGTCAGACTTCCTAACTGCCTCTTGATCGGACTCGCCGTTGTAGTTGGAGAAGCGATAGCTCTTGGTAATCTCCCCTCACTCTGGGACGGGGTTTTCGGTTTCCTGACTGCCTCTTTGCTTCTAGCAGGAACTATGGTTCTCAACGATATTCAAGATGTCCAGATCGACAGAGTGAACAGCCCAGACCGTCCTCTCCCATCAGGCAGGGTAGGCATCACGGAGGCCTATGCATTGTCAATTGTTCTCTCAGGCCTCGCTATCTTATCTTCCGCTTTCCTCGGCGCATTGACGCTCCTCACTGCGTTGATAGCGTTAGCACTAATGGGCTACTACAATACTCAGGGAAAGAAGACCGGGCTTCTTGGAAATGCCGTAGTTAGCTTCAACGTCGCTTTGCCGTTCCTCTTCGGAGGCCTAGCCGTCAACAATCTACGCCCACTTCTGTTCATCTTCTTCCTCCTCGCCTTCATCGCAAACATGGCCAGAGAAATCGCCAAGGGCATCGCCGACATCGCAGGCGACAGCGCAAAGGGAGTACGAACCATCGCGGCTACAATGGGAGCAAGATCTGCGGCAAGGATCACTGCAGCCCTGTTCGCCATCGCCGTCTTGCTCAGCTTCACCGCACCCCTTTTCGACCGAGTATCGTTATTCTACTATCCGGGCGTGGTGCTGGCCGACCTCGGCTTCCTCTATTCGTCTTACCGACTGGTCAAAGATCAGACTCCTAAGAGAGTACGTGTTGTGAAGACGCAGGTCCTACTTTGGATGCTTCTTGGGCTCGTGGGCTTCCTGATGGGTGGAAGCTCGATTCTCTGAATCGGCCAACTCGACAACCAGCTCTTTCGCCCTGTCCAGTCTGACCTTTTTCTCTGAGACCATTGCTGCCGCGACCTGATCTATCATCTCTCCTTCAGCTCCCGCCATCGCCGCAATATTCCGAGCGTGGAGCGACATATGCCCGTGCTGTATTCCCTCCGTCGCGAGCGCTCTTAGTGCTGCGAGGTTTTGGGCGAGCCCGACGGCCGCCATGACTTCTCCGAGCTCCCTTGCAGTCTTGACGGCGAGAATCTTGAGGCATATCTTGGCGGTTGGATGAACGGCGGTTATTCCCCCGATTATACCCACGGCTACAGGGATTTCTATGGATCCTTCTAGGTCGCCGTTCTCGTCCTTGCTCCACCGGGTGAGAGGAGAGTAGTGTCCAGTCCTTGCGGCATACGCGTGTGCTCCCGCTTCTATTGCTCGAGTATCATTTCCAGTTGCTAGGCAAACGGCTGTGACTCCGTTCATGACGCCCTTGTTATGGGTGGCACACCTATAGGGGTCAGCAGCAGCAAAAGCGTAGGCGTCTACGATTCCATCGACAACGGCTTCGCCCCCTAGCGCCTCTTTCGTTATTCGCACACTTGCGCGGGCGACCCTCTTGTCAGCGAGGTTCGAAATTATCCGGAGATTGGCCTTTCCATCGGCGAGTTTCTCGATCATTGGCGCAATAGATTCAGCCATTGTGTTTACCACGTTTGCGCCCATGGCATCTCGACAATCAACCAGCAGTTCTGCTATCACCATAGTCCCCGTGAAGCTCGGTAATACTCGGACGCGAAGATCTTTAGCACCCCCGCCCTTTGAGACGAGCATTGGATCTTTCTCATTGGCAATGTCCAACAGCTCCTTCTTCGAGCCGAGGATGTGTTTTTCCGCGTCTCGAGGAGAGTGAGGCCTGACGATCTGAATCTGGCCTATCATCAATGGTTCTGTGCTCGATGCTTTGAAACCGCCTGATGGTCTTGCGAGTTTTGCAGCGTGGCTGGCCGCTGCGACAACAGACGGTTCCTCGATCGCCATCGGTATCAAGTAGTCTCTGTCGTTTATGAGAAAGTTGACGGCGATTCCCAGTGGGATCGGAACAATTCCGACGACGTTTTCGATCATTCGCTGTGCCGATGATAGGGGTAGTGTGCCATTCTTCACGAGGTCAACTTCTTCAGCAGTGAGTCCTGAGAAATCTCTAAGCTTGTCAAGTCTCTCTTCCGGCGACAGCTTATAGAATGATGAGATATTGGATGGTTTACTCGTTTCCGACCTCTCCTGAAAGCCTGCCGGAGCCTATGTCGTAGCCTATTTGAGGACTGTCACTAGTTCGACCACACTTGAACGCCGTGCATATCTCGTGAGATCCTGTAGGGTATTCCTCCCTCTTTTTTGAGGGCTTTCTCAATTCGCTCCCGAGATTTGGGACTTGAACAAACCGCGATCATGCATCCTCCTCCTCCAGCTCCGGTGAGCTTAGCTCCCAACGCCCCCGCTCCTCTCGCGACTGCAACGAGCCTATCTAGTTTGGGATGCGATACTCCAATCTTCTGTAAGAGCTCGTGATTCTCCGACATCAGAGAACCGAGATCGTTGCTATCTCCTGTCTTCAACGCCTTCAATACTCCCTTGGAGATCTCTTTTACTTGACTGAGATAATCTCGGAAGTTATCTTTCTCGACCTGAGATTTTCGGACAACGGACCCGACGAGGGTCTTCGTTTCGTGATGGATCCCAGTATCGCAAAGCAGTAGCAGGGGGTCGGATTTGATTTTGACCAGCTGTACGCTGGACGGCCGCGTGAATTCTATTGTTCCTCCGTAGATGCAAGTCGCCTGGTCAACGCCTGACGGCTTGCCGTGAAGGAACCTTTCGGGGATGAAAGCTAGCTTGAAGATTTCTTTTCTCCCCAATTCCGCGCCTTGAGCTTTCGCCACGGCAGAGATAGTCGCGACAGTCGTAGAGGCAGAAGATCCTAACCCGGCCGCGATGGGAATTTCGCATTCCACATTCACATCGACTCCGCCCTTGGCGCTCCCCAAGTGACCGAGTGTGGCTTCAGCCGCGATTCTTAGAGGGCGAAGGAATCCTTCTGAGTCTGAAACCCTACCGCTTGTGTTCGATCTGGCGAGGAATTTTAGAGGTATATCGACTCCTATTTTGACGTTGTTCGTGTTGTTCCTCTTGACTTCCGCACTCGAGTAGAGGTTGATCGCCATCGCCACCGCGGGGGCCCCTAGCACAACGAATTGTTCCCCAGCCAGGATGATTTTTCCCGGTGCGCGCGCCTGTGCTGACTCTGGTGGGATGGTTTTCTTCGAGGCGGGTTCACTTCTCGAATGTCGCGGCCGCGTAGCCTACGACCGAGCTCTTGTCACCGGTGACATCACCGCTAGTTCGGTATGAGAGCAAATTAGTCTTTTTGGCTCCGAGTAGTTTTACCGCGTGGATCATTGCGGTGACGGGCCCGTAACCGCATGCCGTGACGGCCTTCTCTTCGAGGGTCTGCTGGAATTTCTTCTCGTCCATTTCGAGTGCTGCTTGGATCGCTAGCTTGTCCTTTGGTTCTGCGATTGCTTGTGGTTCGTAGTGGGTCCAGTCTGATGATGCGATTATTGTTGCTCCGTGCCGTTCCGCTGCTTTCATGACGGCTGTACCAACTTCTATGCTTGTCTGGAGGTCTTGGAGCATCATGCAGATCGGAACGAATTTGAATCGTCGTGGATAGATGAATTGTAGGAAGGGTAATTGGACTTCGATTGAATGCTCGTTGCGATGTGCCTCCTCCTCGACGTCGATTATGTCTGACTCATTGACGATCTCTCGCGCGAGTTCTCCATCTATTGGAACATCTCCTAGAGGAGTGCTCCATTCTCCCTCAATCATGGTGGAGACTCCGCTGCCCATTCCGGTGTGGTTGGGTCCTAGTATGATTACAGACCCAACAAAGCCTGTTGACGCGAGATGGTAGTAGCTGTGTGCGGCAACGGGTCCGGAATACGCAAAGCCTGCGTGCGGGACGATTAGTCCTAGAAGATCCTTGTTTGGGGTTCCGGGTACTGTCGGTATGGTTCCAGGTCCGAGCTTGTGTAGGAACGATTGTTGTATCTGGGTTCTAAGGGCTCCTTCCGTGTCTGGATAGAAGGCTCCGGCTTGGGCTGGCCTGCGTCGCTTCAGGCCTCGGCACCGGCTCGTCCCATCGGCATGGCGGCGAGCTTCGTCTCGAAATCATCTATCGTAAGCGGAATGTTTCCGTCTTGGGGAATCTCTCCACGCTCCCTGACCACCTGGCGGGCGAGTAGCCAGTAGACTACCGCAAGTGCTCTCCTTCCCTTGTTGTTAACTGGAATCACCAGATCGACTCCCGAGAACACGTTGTCGGTGTCGCAGAGCGCGATGACCGGTATTCCCACCGCCGTTGCCTCTTTGATAGCTTGCCAGTCCGCTCTGGGATCAGTCACGAGCACAACCTGGGGTTCGGCGTGTTTCGGCTGTAGCGGGTTGGAGATGAGTCCAGGCATGAATCGTCCCACGATCGGAAGGGTTTTTGTTACCTCGGCGAACCTCTCTACCGGGGTCTTGCCGTAGAGGCGCGATGACACTGCCAAGACCCGACTGGGTTCAAATCGTGCCATGAACTTGGAGGCTATTCGTATCTTTTCGTTTGTCTCTCCGATGTTTAGAATGAAGAGCCCGTCTGGGCGGACTCTGAAAATGTACCTTTCCATATCAACTGTCTTGATCCTCGTTCCAATGTGCAGACCGGCCGCCAGTAATTCTTCGAGAGAAAGGAGAAGGTTTTCGGCTCTCGGTATTGCTTCTCTCTCGTCAAAATCCTGAGCCTCCATTCAATATGACCTAGGCTAGTTCGCTCCGTCGTTTGGCGGTCACTTGAGGATACTTTAGGAACTCATCGATGATTTCGACGTGTGTTATCAGCATTCTCCGACAGCAGTATCTTCTGATTCCCAGCTCGTCGAGAACTTTCTGCGGCTTGTCGCCCGCACGTACTCGCTGGTTGAAGGTCTCCCACTTGTCAGCAATCTGTTTGCCACAGGTGAAGCATCTAATGGGTATTATCATTCTTTTGTTGTCACCTGTACGATTTCTGTTTTCTACGTCTTGCGCTGGGTCCACCGAACTTCTTGGGTTCTGTGACCCGCTGGTCTCCGGCGATCATGACTCTGTCGAAGGCCATGAAGCTCTTTCGAAGTTCGCTACTCTTCGTCCATCCAGCCAGTGCCCGAGCGATGGCTATTCTCACCGCCTCGGCTTGACCCATGAATCCCCCGCCTTCAACGTTAACTCGGATGTCGACCTGCTTTGACCTGTCGCCCGCGATCATGAGTGGCTCCTGGATTTTCATCCTCGCGACCTCAGGTGATAGGTAGTCGAGTGAGAGGTCGTTGACGTAGATTCTTCCTTTTCCGGGCCTGACTACTGCTCTTGCGACCGCAGTTTTTCTCTTTCCGGTTTCCAGTGCGAGTTTCTTTTTCTCGCTCACTCTACGTAGCCTCCGATCTCTTCGGATAATTTGGCGACAGTAATGTATGGGACCCTTAGCTTGGATGCTTCCGCGTCTGAGATCCTCGTTCCAGGTCGGTCGCGGTATTCATCCGGTGTTCCGATGTAGACGCGGACCCGATGGAAGGCTTGCTTTCCCGAGGGCTTTTTCCAAGGGAGCATTCCACGAATAACTCTGCGGACATAGCCGTCCGGCTTTCGCGGATGGGTTGGACCCCTCTCCAAGGTTCCCAGTGTTCTAGTTTTCAGTTTCTGTTTAGCCCGGGCGACGACTCGCTGTTTCGTTCCGGAGATTATTGCGCGTTCCGCGTTTAGCACGACCACCCGGTTTCCGTTGAGGGCCTTCTTGGCCACGTAGCTCGCCATTCGTCCGAGGATAAGGTTGGAAGCGTCGACGATCTCTTCCGGTTGAGTGGTTGTCTCGGGCTTTTTCATTTGTCGGCTACTGCTCCTAGTTCTTCTTCGAAGCCGAGGGTCTTGGCGGTGATTAGTCGGGCCGCCTCAAGAACGAGTTTCTCTGGAGGAAGTGTTCCAGTGGACTCTACGAGGAAGTTGAAAGTTCGTAATTTCTCGTCGTAGCTATAGGTGCAGGCGGAGGCCGGCTGCCACTTTGCATGGTCTCTGCCGCGCCCCAGCCGAGCGTAGGCCTCGAGCTTCACTCTCTGCCCCTGGGCGAGTTTTATGATAGGGATCTTGTCCGAGACTGGCTTAACCTCCGGGTTCTCTGGTTTCAAACTTGACGTGTATACAACATCCACTGGATCGGTCGCTTCAACCTCCAGTGATAATGATGCTCTGCATTTCTCGCATCCGAGTTCGCTCTTGCACGTACACTCTTCCGGCAGATTGTATGTCGTCTGGTCGGTGGTCACAGGGATCAGCCCGAGCCGGTGCGCGAGTATTTCATCGTACATGACAGAGTTGTTTTCGAGAATCATGACATCATCGATCGCCATTACGGGGACCTCGGCGAGGATGATTCGTCGGAGCGCGTTCGCAAAGGCGGGCGAAACGTCGGACAGAACAAAGCGTAAGGTGTCTTGTTCTCTGCTCAGGACCTTGATATCCATCTAATTATCATGCTTCCGACGCTGAAGTGTCAGCCCCAACCCGGCGGACTTTATTTAAAGCTGACGAGTTTTGATGGTTTGGGGACGTGGGGAATCGAATTTTCCCTATCTAAGCCTTGTATCTCTTGGAACGATTCTCATCGTTGCTGGCATGTTTCTAGCCCTTTTCGTTATCGTCGTGTCGCTTGCCAGATCTGGTGGTCTAAAGGCGCGCGGCGGAGCAGTCGTGATCATCGGACCCTTTCCCATCATCTTCGGGAGTGACAAAGAGTCGGCGAAAATCCTTCTGGTTCTTTCGATCATTCTGGTCGGAGCGCTTATCGCTCTTTTTCTTGTTCAAGGATACTTCTAGGGGAATTTAGTGTGGTTCCGATGAGGACCTCGTATCTCCTCTTGGTGGCTTTGGGGTTTATTCTCACCGCTGGGTAGTATCTGATCATGCGCCGTAGGTCATGATTCCAAAGTAGATACTGACCAAGCCTATGGCTATCGCTACCGGGGGAAACGCAAGAACAGTTCCTATGAACTCGAGAATATCTTCCACGAACCGCAGTAGTGTGTAGATGATGAGAATGCTAATTATGAAAACGACGCCTAGAATGATAGAGCTGTTCACAGCAAAGGCCACATGAAGATACGCCGCGACGAGAATCCCAACTCCGAGCGCTATCAGGGAGGCCCAGCGCACGTTTCGGAGGGGCCGGGAGAAGAGGAGTATGCCCAGTACGGCCATCACGATCAGCAAGTACTGAGAGTAAGGGAACGCGTTTGCGGCCGGCGCGAACCCTATTCCGAAAATACTCGAGAGAATGCCGAGATTAAGCGCCAGGTCTATCGTGACAATAATAACCGCGATTCCCACGATGAAGCCGAGGATTACGAATAGCCGTTCCAGCCCTTTCGCCACTCGCTTGAAAAGTGGAGCACAAGCGAAGATACCCCCCGCGATCAAGAGGATAGCTGTGGAAACAACCATCGCACTGTCCAGCCCGAAAGGTGAAGGCTTACTGTTTAAACGGCTTGTTATGGTTTCTCTTCTGTAGCTTCTGCGGGGGTCTCTTCCTCAGTCTCCGGCACAAGCGGTTGTTCCAATGGTTGTTCCGCCTGAACTTCTTCTCTCACTTCCGGTGGGACCTCTGGAAGGACCGGCGCTGCTGGGACTGACGGGACTCCAGCTTCTTCAATTATTCTGGTGACTCTCTTGCCTGTTGGCGCTGCTCTCGCGGGGTGTTGTGCGTTGGTGAGTGGGCTGCTCTGGCGGAAGGCTATCCTCGACTCTTGATCTCGACGCACAGTGTAGCTGGGCACAGTGACGATGTCCCCTGCGACGCTGATGTGGCCATGGATTACGAACTGTCGGGCTTGGTGTATTGACCTAGCCAGGCCTGTCCTGAAGACTACTGTCTGGAGCCTTCGTTCCATAATGTCTTTGACGTTCAGATCTAGAATGTTGTCGACGGTAGCTGATTCGGGGAGTATTCCTTTCCGCGCGAGGCTTGTCAAGTACTGTCTTTCAAGCGGCGCGCGCTCCTCTTCGTCCGCCCCGAGAAGAGTCCTAGCTATGCCTCGGATCTGTGATAGGTCGGTCTCGTGTCGGCGTAGTTCTCTCTTGTTTCTGAGTCCGTATTCTCCGACTAGGTGGAGTTCTTCTTCGAGCTGGTCTTTTCGCCATGGATGCCGTGGGGTCTCGAAGCTTTTTCTCGATTTTCTGGGATCTCCCATGGATTCGTCTACTTCTTCTCTTCGGTCTTCTTCTCAGCCGCCCGGGCGGCTTCCATGAGAACCTTCTTCTTGACCCCGACCGCCTTGCCTGATCTGCCGGTCGTTCTTGTTCCCTGGCCTCTGACTTTTAGGCCGAGGGAGTGCCTTATTCCCTTCCAGCTCTTGATATCCTTCATCAGATCTATGTCTGATTTTATCTTCAAAGCGAGGTCAGGTCCGGTAAGATGCATGTCCCTACCGGTCTCGATATCCTTGCGCCTGTTCACCATGCGGGTGGGAATGCCATGTTTGAGGGGGTCGCGGATGGCGTCTTCCACTCGTGACATTTCAGCCTCGGAGAGGGAGCCGATTCGTGCTTCGGGGTTGATCTTCGCCACTCGCACTATCGCCGCAGCAAGGTTAGGTCCAACTCCTCTTATCTTGGCGATGCCGAAGGCTACCTTCTTGCTTCCGTCGAGGTCGGTTCCCATGAAGCGGAGGATGTGTCTGAACTCTCTTGACATTAGCTTCCCTGTGAGACAGACGGGAGGATTCCTCTGGCGTAATTTAATGTTTCCACTTTGCGCCAACTATGTGTGATCCGACGAACTCACTAGAAAACGCGACAGATCGCGGGTTCTCTCCCGTGGGTGTCAGATTTTTTTTGGTGATTTCTTGCGCTGAAGCTAATGCACGATCTTTTTTTTGGTGAAAAAGTTCGTTGAGAGAAATTTTTCTCCGTTGAAAGAAAAAAATTGTTGGACAGGAAATTTACCGACGCGTGCGATCTTTGCGCAAACAATTCTTAAATACGCCACGGGCATCGTTGTGATCATCCGGAAAAATTCGGACTAGAAAAACTTCCAGAAATGTTTGGACCACATCTAACTCTCGATTTGTCGGAGTGTGATTCTCGAAAGCTCTCTGACCTTTCTCACATCTACGATCTCCTAGACGAGCTTCCCGACGTTATCGGGATGCACAAGATCACTCCACCATACACGTTCATCTACCGTCCCAGTGAGAACCCTGCCGAGTGGGGAGTAAGCGGATTCGTCATAATCGCAGAAAGCCACATTAGCATTCACACATTCCCCGATAGGAACTCTGCCTTCGTCGACGTATTCAGCTGCAAACAGTTCGACATACACAAAGCCGTCAACTACGTCGTAGCTAAACTGGACGCACACAAGGCAGACAAGAAACTCTCCGGACGAGGAAAAGAATACCCGAGAGAGATCGAGGCAGCACGCGAGATCGTGCTACGATCCCGACCAACGTTGAAACACTGAACGGATTCAGGGCACCCGGTCAACAGAATCTTTCTCCAATTCTCTCATGACGCTCTTGACTTGATGTTCCAATCTATCGACCTCCCTCTTTTCAGACCCTCGCGGACCTCTCCTATGCTTCAGAAGAGAGCGTCGGAAATCTAGTGCCTCCATTGCAAGCTTCGACAAACGGTATATTTCGTCAGAGTCTGATCCACAGAACCGGGACCTTTCTCGGAGAACTCTCACAAGGATTCTGGAGAATCGAGCAGACTCTCGACGCAGATTTATTCCGCTGATCGAATAAATGCGCGAGCCCATCACATCTCAGGCCGAGCCCATTCTCCAAACGATTGAAAACCCCGAGAACATGCTATTGTAGGAGACCTCAGACTGAAACTGACCCGATAAGCAAACGGAAAATCGACCTTGCAATCCCAGAAACCAGTGGACATCACGAACGAATTTCGTTCACAACCCTCGAGATCTTTCTAGCCCCCCGGGAGGATGTCGTTTTCTCCACAGACGCTTCACGGGACAAGTTTCAGGACCGTGAATATCGTGGCGCCGGGAGTGGGATTCGAACCCACGCGGCCCGTAAGGGCCACAGGCTGACAGTAGAGCCAACTCCAGGCCTAGGCCCGCCGTGAAAAAGCGGACTGCCCGGTACCAGGCTCCGGAATCCCGGCCTAGCCATCCTGCTCAACCTAGCGCCTATTTTTCTCCTTTGGAAACAAGCCGAGAAAACGCCAAGCAACGAAAACGGCGGAACATCGAGCACTATCTCCGTCTCTGACACGGCCGGTTTCCTTGCGCAGCCGACAAGCCGCGACCCCAACGCTGAATCAGGCAAGTCTCCGTCTCACGCCTGAGAGTTCAAGACTCTGAACCCTCGGAGCCTCATTCCAAAGATCGAGCCCCAGAAACAGTCTCCAGGCAACAGGACAATCAGGAAGCAAATAGAGTGGCGATGGGAGCGAGCCAGCCAACAACCCTTGACGGGCGAATGGCAGTGCTCGCGCCCGGGGGACGCCACCCTTGTATCCATCCTGGTCTAACAAACGGTCCTAAGCCGAGTGTTACCCGGACCCGAGAGGACACGTAACCGTCTCCATCACCCCTCGCAGGCACGATTTTAAGAGACTAATGCCCCCTAAGGGCAAGGTAGTCTTGGAGCGCTGCGCAGTATGTGGGGCAGAGGAGTTCATACCTTACGTCTGCCGATACTGTGGCGGAGTCCACTGCGTCTACCACCGCCTCCCCGAAAACCATGAATGCCCGAACATTGCACAAGCACGTGCACCTCGACAAACAGTTCAGCTAGAGCGCAGGCGGAGCGGAACCACCCTACGCCTGATCCGGTCCCCTCGCATAAGTATGATGCCTGGGCGAGAAATCCTGGCCCTTTCCATAGCCTGGCTTGTTCTGGGAGTAAGCTTCTCGACCAGGTACATGTACTCCGGCTGGCTTAACGTTCCCACGGATTTTCTTGAAGTCTTTCTGTTGACGCTCCTCATAATCGGCACTGGTTTTCTAGGACACGAGCTTGCGCACAAGTTCACGGCTCAAAGATACGGAGCTTGGGCAGAGTTCAAGCTCTGGACCATAGGAGCAATAATGGCACTAGTCTTTGCAGCGATACCTCCCGGAACTGTCGTCTTCGCGGCCCCCGGCGCTGTCTACATCGCATCACGCTCAAGCTACATCGGCGATGTAATGGATAGGAAGACGAATGGGATCATCTCGCTCGTTGGGCCCTTGGTCAACATCGGGGCAGCGGCCATTTCCGCCGTGATCCTCGCCGTTCTGTCCACCGCCCGGATCGGAGTGACGATTGGCCCGTTCGGTCCGATGGGAGTGATCTACGCGTTCAATCCATTGATCTGGGCAATCCAAGTCAATCTCTGGCTTGGATCATTCAACATGATACCGTTCTTCATACTAGACGGGCAGAAGGTGCTCACTTGGAATCGGGCAGTCTGGGCAGGCGTAACCATTCCACTCTGGATAGCAACCGCCTTCGTCATCTACCTTCTATGACTCAGAACCCCATCTCAGCACACTCCCTCCTGTAAAACGGTACTCCTGGCCGCATTTCGGACAGACGACATTATACTCCTCATCACCCTTCACTTCCACGAGAATCTCTTCGCCGCAATTGCAGAGGAAAGAAACCTTGCTCCTCGTCATGACCTATTTCAGCTCGGAACTTGAACAGTCTGGCGCGTTCCGGCTTTCCACATCCGGGGATACGCGTCAGCCGGCATGATCACTCGGACAGTCTTCGCTGCGAGGCCACGCTCCTCCTTCAGCATCTGCTCGCTTGACATCAGCGCTCGCGACAATGCCACCAATTCCTCCTTCAAAGTGAACAACGCTATCGGCATCCTTGGAAAGATCCCTTCGCTTAACCGAACTACTCCGGGAATCGCCAGTTCTGCTCCGTGACAGATCGAGCTGACCGCAGAATCGCGCAAGTACACCTTGGGGACGTACTCGAAAGCTGTTTCCATCGGCTTGACGATCCGTCTCGCCAGCCTTTCCCTCTCATCACCGGACGACTGAGACAATTCCAACACGTCGTACAATGAGACAATGTCCGCCTCTGTGAAGCTTCCTGCGCGTGTCCGGCGGAGCTCTCTCATGTGGGCTCCCATTTCCAAGAGCTCTCCCATGTCGTATACTAGTTTGCGGATGTAGGTGCCTGCTTGGCATCCTACCCTAAACAGAACATCTCGACCATCCACCTCAGGGTCTCTAATGTAGTAGATTCTCCTTCTTCGAACATCCCTCTTTACAGCTGCTCTAACTGGAGGTCGCTGGAAGATGTCGCCGACAAACTCTCGAAGAACCGTCTGAAGCCTGTCCGGATCAACATCTCCGTGAAGCGCCATTAGGCAGACGTATTCTTTACCGGTCAGCAGGAACGACTGGATCGTCTTGGTCGCGTCCTCGAGAGCCAACGGAAGAACGCCGGTGACCATTGGATTGCTCCGACCCATGTCGGGTCTCTAGAGTTCCGCCGTGGCCGGCGTGTTTCAGCCCGAGCATACGTTTGACCCATGCGACAACTTCGTGGCTCGAAGGACCTGAAGGCTTGTCGAGATTGATTAGCCCAAAACGAATGTGCTGGTCGAGTGGTCTCTTGAAGGGAGGACAACCATAGGATGGGTCTGTCTCTTCTTTAAGCTTGACCAGCAGTTTCCGCTCTGCTTCCCACGGCGCTAGCTGCGACAATCATCATCTGGATAACCGAGAAAGGGTCGGGGCTCTTAAAGAATCGCGGCAACTACACAGGTTTAGTTTCGAAGAGATTCTGTCAGAGAACGAGGTGGGTTATGCGGTCACGGAGATCTCGGTCGGAAGAACAGTCTCCTTGAACGCTTCTGCCTTCTTGCCTCTTCCGAGAGCTTTGGAAACATCCTCGTCAGCAGCTCCCTTTTTGATCTCTATCGTATCCTCCGTCGGCTCGAGATGTTTCACGTTTGTTCTGCGACGCCGGACCCCTGTGACTTTCTTGGGTCCCGTGATTAGGACGAAGTTCTTGTCTATCACGTCAACTATGACACACTTGTGTCCGGCCTCTCGACCGTTGAGCTTTACACAGATCCTTCCGACTTCTATGCTTGGCATTGAGCTACCTCGTCCCGGGACGCTGCGGGTCGTGAATTTCTCATTTAAGGTTTCGTCGTTCTGCGTCCTTCTTTCGAGCCCTTTTCACCATCAGCGCGGCATCGACGAGGACTTTTGCCGTGTCGTCGATGGATCCTAGACTTGTGTCCAGGACCAGGTGGTAGATCGACCTGTCGTCGACATGGAAGCCATAGTGGCGAAGATATCTCTCCCTCTGGACAGATTCTCTCTGCTCGGTCTCAATCCGAGCGTCTTCAGCGCTCAGCTCGTCTCTCCTGGCGATGCGCTCAAGGCGCACCTGTTCTGGGGCTGTTAGATAGATTCGAAGGTCGGCCTTGTCCTTTAGGACCCAGCCGGCAAGCTGACCGTCAATGACAACATTGCCCTTTTCTGCCTCCCGGATCGTTCTCTCATCGACTATCTTGTCGATCGACGAATCCTCTAGAGCCCGCTTTCCGAATTCTTCGAGTGAGTGGTTTTTTTCCCGTGCGATTTTCCGGAAGAGGATTCCTGCCGAGACGTGTCGTATTCGTAGAGCTTTGGCCAGTCGAGCCGCGTATGTTGACTTGCCTGTCCCGTGCGGTCCGCTGACGGCTATAATCATGTGGCGGTTCCGGCAGCCCGAACCAGTCCCCGTATCTCAGTCGAGAGACAGCTCGGGCACAGTACTCCTCCGTAGGCTCTCCCGGGAGCACGGGAGCTTCTAGCATAGTTTTGGGGTTTGGTTGTAGGCACTCCGTGCAGCTCTTTCCCGCATCGAGCACACTGGGCCTTTGCCGAGGCTCTTGGCTCGAAGTGGTAAGTTCTCCTGCCGGAGGGAAGTCTAAGCTTGAGCTTCCTGCGGCCATGTGTCCTCTGCGAGGGCTTTGTCATTTCGAGTCTCCTGTAGTTGGGCCCATCAGCCCAGAGTACGCGGCGGAGACTCCGAATATTCTTGATAGAGGTATGCTGATTGTGAATGAGCAGATTAGGTACCAGAAGAACAGCGAAAGGACCGAAGCAACTCCGGCGGGAGTGACTGCTGCGAAGGGAATGAGGAATGGTGCGTAGGCTACTGCGTGGTTTGAGGTTAGGGCATAGCCCAATACTGCGTAGATAAGGTAGAATGGGACGATGGTTATCGGGTAGGTCTTCAGCTGTTCGAGTGTTGCTCTTGAGCTCATCTTCATGACTGATGATTGTCGCCGCATCAGTTTGTCCAGCTGCTTCTCGTCTCCTTCTTTCCGGGCTTTCCGGACGGCGTTCATCCAGTTCATATATTCTCGTCTGTAGTTTGCGACCATCTTGTAGTTGACGAGAAAACGGTTGGCACTCATCGCAATGAGGGAAAGCACCAGTGCAGCGGCGAACACGGACAAGGTCGATAGGGGAACACATGTCGCTGTCGGCAGGTTATTGGGGTTGCAGGCTTGGTGAAGACCTCCTCCGAGGAAGTGTATGATATCGTCTATGAAGCTCATCCTAGTTTCGCTTCTGGATAATGTCCAAGAGGTCCAGGGCGGTTTGTCGCTGTTGCCCGTCTCGGTTGTGTACTATCTGTATGGGGACCCCTGCCAGTACAGCGTTTGCGCTTGCCATGTATCGTGACCATTGTAGGTCGGCTTTCGCATCGTCAACGCCTCCCCCATCACGGTAGCGCGTGGTGTCGGCGGCCCTTCTACGGGCTATCTCTTCCGGGTCCGCTTCTATGAGTACGATAATGTTCGGGTCCAGAGCCTCGAGGACCTTGCGGGGGGTCCCGGGCCATATTCCGTCGGTGGTTTTTACGAACATGTGTGTATCCACGACCAGGGCCGAGTTTCCCGGGGTCTTGGATATGACGCGTGCTGCGCGCTGCTGTATTCTTGACTGTAGGGTTATGTCTTCTCTGCGCATGTGGTCTCTGTGAATTGTCTTCCCGCTTTTCTTGAACAGGTCGTTCATTACGTTTCCAAAGTTGATGATTTTCAACGGGACCTTCTTTTCTTTCGCGACTGAGTCTAGTTCTTGTAGAACGGTCGTCTTGCCAACCCCCGGTATGCCTGCCACGATCGTTGTTTCCGGCATTGTCTTGCCTTCACTATCCCAAGAGACCCTTGGTGCCCGGGTATATCTCGGTGATTCTCTCCTTTACCAGAATCTCGTAGTATTGCTGTATGATACCTACTGTCAGGAGTATTCCGGTTCCTGTGCCAAACGCTCCGAGAAAGTCTGCTCCTGCCGCTATTACTCCGATAGTGATTCCGCCGATTACTGTGACGGCTGGTATGTATCTGTCCAAGATCTGGCGAATGGTTGATCCGGATCGTCGGAAGCCTTCTATCTGCATACCTGAGTCGATCAGCTGCTTTGATACTGTCTTTGAGTCCATTCCACCAACCTCGACCCATGTGACGGCGAAGAAGACGCATGCTAGTACGAATATGACCATGTAGACCGCGGCTCTAATCGGATCGCCGAGTACTACGCTCAGTGAGCGAGGCGCGAAAGTGTAGTATGCAAGGCCTTTTGATGGGATGAGCTGTCCTCCTTGCTGGGCGTTCTGTTGCGTGTAGCAGCCGGGTATGAGGCTGAGCCAAAAGTTGATTCCTGTTGTGGAGCAGCTCGGGTTGTAGCGGTTGAAGATTAGCTGGCCGAGGAAGTATACGTTTCCGAAGAGGGCGGCTGCGAAGATGACTGGTATGTTTGACACGTAGAAGAATTTGATGGGAAATCTTCCTCGGAAGCCGCGGTATCTCGCGTATGAGACTGGTACTTCGACGCGTAAGCCGTTGAGGTAGATGATGATTAGGAAGACGGCGATTGTGGTGATGAATCCTAGCATGTCTGGTAGGCCTCCGCCTCGATACAGTACGTTCTGCCAAGCGGCAAAGCTTCCAGGGCTTGCCAGTACGGTTGGGAGGGTTTGGAAGAATGCGATGAGCGCTCCTAGGTAGTGTTGGTCGCTGACTGGGTAGATTGGTCCGATACTGTCCCAGACGATAGAGAGGCAGACTCCTGCTGCGATGAAGAGGCTGATGCCGCTTCCGAAGCCCCAGTTCTTCTGCAGCATCTCGTCTAGGAGGATGATTACTATTCCTGCGACTATTAGCTGGACTAGTATGAAGAACGAGTTCTGTATGCTGGGTGGGCTTGCTATGCCTGTTGTCGAGTTGGTGACGTTGTATGCTCCTCCTAGGATGAATGCGAGTCCTTCGAACAGGGTCATGAATACGGAGAGTACTTTGCTGGCGCCTGTGAAGAGTGCTCGATCGTTGGGGTTGCTGAAGTCCACGTTGATCATTTTGGAGCCGGAGAGCACTTGTAGTATCAGTCCGGCGGTGACTATGGGTCCTATGCCTAGCTCGACGAGTGTTCCTCGCTGGCTGGCGAATATGACGCGTAGGGGTCCGAACGGGTCGTTGACTCCCCCGCTGTGTGGTACTCCATAGATCGGCGTCTCAGCCATTATCAGATAGACGACTAGTGCGAGTGCTGTCCAGATCAGCTTCTCTGTAAATCCAACCTCTCGCTCTGGGGGTCGTACGCTGGGGAGGACGCGCGTTAGTGGGCGGAAGAGTTCGATGAATCTGACCGTTTATGATCAGCCTTCTTTGACGGATTCAGGAGCCTGGGGAAGAATTACTTGGCCGCCTGCTTGGCTGATCTTTTCGGAGGCTCTCTCGGAGCACTGGGCGACAAGGATTCTGAGGGGATGCGTGATTGTTCCGTTTCCGAGAAGTTTTGTGTAGCCTATCTCGCTGAGGTTGATTTCGATTTTGCCGTCGGTTTGTTTTGCTTTTCCTTGTTCGATGAGCCTGTCGAGTCCGAGATCTAGGTCGCCGATGTTGATTGCTTTCTGGTGCTGCTTGTTGACTGGTGTGAAGCCTGTTTTTCCGATCTGCCATCCGTATCGGATGACGCTGCTCCATCGGTGGCGTTTCCATCCAGCGTTTCCGTGGCCTCCCTGCATTCCACTGTCCCGGTGTTGCCCGGATCGTCCCCAGCCGTGGCAACGGCTGCCTCGTAGTCGCCGGGTCTTTCTGCGCCGGGTGGCCATGATTTGTCCTGTTTCTCCATTCTGTTCTTCAGATAAGCTGGTAGTGGTTGGAAACGGGTTTGCGTCGGGGTTGAATTAAACGTTATCCGGAATTATCGTGTTCTCGGTCGTGGGGAAAACCAATTAGGGCCTTGTCTTTGGGGCTTGTTGTTGCGGGAGTGGGCCTGGTGGTTTGCGGGAGTCCGCCCTTGCTGGGCGGCTCGTGTTGCCAAGCCAGGTCAAAGAGACTCGGGGATATGGGTCTTGGACGCGCAGGCCTGAGGCGCCTGTCCCGTAGGGGTTCGTGGGTTCAAATCCCACCTCCCGCACCATGGTCCAACATCTGTTGGGGCGTTGTCTATGCGGCGGCTCGTGAGAAAATGACACCCCCCGGGGGGTCGAGAAAAAGATAACAGAAAAAGAATAGTTAGCAGAAAAAGAAAGATAATGTACAAAGGAAAATGGTGTTGGAGGTTTCACTTCGGATGGGACGCGCTTTCTACTGGTTGGCTTGTGGTGGAAGTTGTATCTTGTCTTCGCACTGGTTAGCCCAAGAGCCGGAAATAGGCAACTCCGGATCTGTGCCGCGAGACTAGCACGCATACCTAATTTTCTAGATTTTTCGGGTCCGCAGGATTTACCATGTAATTGAGGTCGGAGACGGCTGGCCTATTACTCGACGACCCAGGAGGATTAACATAATCACGAGCAAGTTTCCAATTCTACGCCATTTCCAAGGCAATTCACAGGGGACTATCAGACTTCAATATCGCATAGCGAGATTGAGCCACTTTCTGGTCCTTATTTGATCCAGCTAGACGCCACGTTCTATTCACACAACCACAACTCTCATGTGACAAGCATTACAAAGAAGAGACCAAGCGAGCCAATAACTGGGGCCTAAGCTGAAAGCGTAGTCGGAGCCCTTGGGACGTTGGCCCGGGTCCGAAGGGTTTGTGTCATGAGACCTACCCACGTTCTCTGGAGAAGACGATACCACTAGGGGTCGAGAAATAGTCATGGAAAAAGAAAAGATAATAGAGAAAAGGTCGAGGAGAGACGTTTTTCGTGCACCCTCCTTTGCGGGCAGCGTCCGATTCAAGGGGTCTAGAATTGAGCCTGAACCCCGTTCCTTCCGCATAGGCATCGATGGGTGGATTGGATCCGGCGCCGGGTTCAGTTGTGAAGTTTGTGGCGGCGATGAATCATTATGGCGTAAGCCGGAACAACCAGGATCAGAACTGCGAACAAAGCCCCTATACCATATACTAGGTAGTATGCAGGAATCGGCCCCGCGGCGCTCGGGTCAGTCGAGGGTTGGGGGACCGGCGCGGAGGGTTGGGATGTGACCACTATCGTGAGGCTGCCAGATGTGGTAATTCCGAGTTTGTCTCTGACCGTAACCTGGACCCTATAGCTGCTCGGTGTGGTGTAGTTGTGGACTGGTGCGAGTCCCATCGTCTGCTGACCGTCCCCGAAGTCCCATGAGAAAGCGTAGGGACCAACACCCCAGATTGCGGTTGCGTTAAAACGGACCATTATCGGAGCCGTGCCTCCAGCTGAGTCTGATGAGACAGCCACTGTCAGCGCAGGTTGAACCTGGACCAGCTTCACCGTGGACCCCATGTCCCCATTGCTGTCCCTTACCGTCAGCCTAACCGTGTAGAGGTTTGCAGAGGTGAAAGTATGCGTCGTGATGCTTCCGGGTTGAGATGTGCCATCGTCGAAGTTCCAGCTGAACGTGTACGACGCGCCTCCGTCTGCGGTGGCAGTGAACGTTACGGGGACACCGATCTCGCTGGAAGATGGGTTGGCAGAGATTGCGACTGCGAGAGCCACCACGAGGGTTACTGAGCCCGTAGACGTGACGTTGTGACCGTCAATGGCGTTGACGGTAGCCGTGAACGTTCCCCCGGCCGCATAGATGTGGACTATCGAGCATCCCAGCCCGGACGAGCCATCGCCAAAAGTCCAGCTACAAGACACAGGAGAAACGCCACCAGAGGTTGGTGCGGTAAAGCTGACCGCAGTGCCAACAGTCGGGTTCGAGCTAGCGATAGCTCCCACAGTAAGCCTTGGAGTGATCGTCACGGAGACAGTAGTTGTGACAGTTACACCTAGACCGTCGGTCGCGTTGACAGTGGCCTTGAAAATCCCCGTAGCCGCATAGATGTGCACTGTCAAACACCCAGTATCCGTCGTGCCGTCACCAAAATTCCAGTTGCACGTTGGAGTACCGATTCCACGTGAAGTAGCTCCGTTGAAGCTGGTAGACTCGCCAACTTCAGCCGAGTTCGGAATGACGACCATCACTATGGCTAGCTTCAGCTTGACATTTGCAGTTATGCTACTGATCGCGCTCACACCGAGCGAATCGGTCGCGGTGACGACCACGGTAAAGTTCCCGCTGGTAGAATACGCATAAACAGCAACGCATGTGCCGGAGGTGCCACCGTCGCCAAAGTCCCAGCTACAAGTCGTCGTGCCGACTCCACCGGAGACTTTACCAGTAAAGTTTGTCAGCTTGCTGACCTCGGTCGGAGTTGGACTCGCAGAAACGGCCGTAACGACCAGCTTTGGATTGACAGTCACCTTAACGCTACCTCTGGCTATTATGCCTAGACCGTCAGTCGCGGTCACATTCGCGGTGAACGATCCAGAAGCAACATAGGTATGGATTGAAGAACATCCATTACTTGATGAGCCGTCACCGAAGACCCATCTACATGTAATAGGCGCAACTCCGCCAGAAATAGTCCCTGTAAAGCCCGTCAACTTACCGACTTCTGTCAGGCCCGGATTGACACTCGCACTCACGACGAGTTTCGGATGGACGGTCTCAGAAACATTGCCCGTAGCGGTTATGCCTAGACTGTCAGTGCTGGTGGCGCTAGCTGTGAACGTTCCCGCACTCGTGTATGTGTGGGTTGTCAAGCATCCGTTGCCCGAAGACCCGTCACCGAAAGTCCAACTGCATATTACTGGAGAGACGCCTCCAGATGGTGAGGCGGTGAAGTTCACCGAGACATCTGCATCGATCGGGTCAGGACTCGCACTCGCTGTTACGTTAAGTCTGGCGTTGACAGTAACAATCACGTTGGCAGTGGCGTTTACACCCAAGCCGTCAGTCATTGTAACTGCGGCAGTGAACGTTCCCCCAGCAGCGTAGGTGTGGTTTGCTGAACATCCAGAGCCTGAGGAGCCATCACCAAAGTCCCAGATGCAAGTCGTAGTACCGACACCGCCTGAGACCCTACCGGTGAAGCTTGTCTGCCTACCGACCTCGGTCGGATTCGGATTGGCAGAAATGGCTAATACGACCAGCTTTGGATTGACGGTCACGGTAACGTTACCTTTGGCCACGACCCCGAGACTATCAGTCGCGTCCACACTCGTAGTGAACGATCCGGACTTCGGATAGGCGTGAGTTGAAGAACATCCGGTGCTCGATGTGCCGTCGCCAAAAGACCAGCTGCATGTAATTGGCGTAATTCCACCTGAGATTATGCCGGTAAAATTAGTCAACTTCCCAACCTCGGTCAGGCTCGGGCTAGCGCTTGCGGTCACGACAAGTTTGGGATAGACTGTCTCAGACACATTGCTTGTTGCAGTTATGCCCAGACTGTCGATGCTGGTGACGATAGCTGTGACCGACCCTGGAGTCGTGTATGTGTGAGTTGTCAAGCATCCGTTGCCCGAAGACCCATCACCGAAAGACCAGCTGCATGTTACTGGAGAAACGCCTCCAGAAGATGTGGCGGTAAAGTTCACTGGGACGTACGCATCGATCGGGTCTGGGAGCGACACGGCTGTCACGCTAAGTCTGGCGTTGGCGATAACAGTCACGTTGGCTGTAGCGGTCACGCCCAAGCCGTCAGTCATTGTAACTGCGGCAGTGAACGTTCCTGCAGTAGTGTAGGTGTGGGTTGCTGAACATCCACTGCCTGATGAGCCGTCGCCGAAGGACCAATTGCACGTTGGAGAACCAACACCTCCTGACATTGTCCCGGTCAGGCTTAGAGGCTTACTGACCTCGGTTGGATTGGGACTGGCCTTCGCCGTGACGGACAGTTTCTGATTGATCGTGGCCGAGCCGGAAAGTGTTGCTCTTGAGCCTGCCGAATCGGTGAGAGTCACTGTTATGTTGAATGTTCCCGCGGAGCTGTATGTGTGGCTCGCGGTTCCGATAGTGGTTGTTGCAGTAGTACCATCGCCAAAAGCCCATGTGTAAGATACGTACGGAGTAGTTCCTCCCGTGGTTGATGCTGTGAAGCTGACCTGAGCTCGTACCTCTGAAGGATTCGGACTTGGAGCAACACCTGCGATTACCAATTTAGGGTCTACTACGATTGTCAACTCAGTCGTGGCTTTGACGCCTGGGCTATCTGTGATAGTCACGTTAGCTGTGAAAGTTCCCGAAGTTGTGTAGATGTGGGTCGCAGAGCATCCAGTACCGGACGAGCCATCGCCGAAGGACCAGTTACAGGTTAAGGGAGAAACTCCCCCGACCGCTTTGGTTGTGAAACTTGTGCTCAGATCAGCGTCAGTCGGATTCGGACCAACACTTCCCGTAACGGACAACTTAGTCTTGACGGCGAACTGTTGGCTAGCGCTTGATGTTTGGCCTGTGGAATCGGCGGCGTTGATCATCGCCGTAAAGTTTCCGGCTGACGTGTAGGTGTGGTTAAGGGAGCATCCGGTCCCCGAAGAGCCATCGCCGAAAGACCAGCTGCAAGTGTAAGGACCTGTTCCGGAGACTGTGTTGGCGGTGAAGGAGACTTGGACTCCGACTTCACTGGGAGATGGACTGATCGAAGTAATGGTCACACCGAAACTGAGGGTAACGGTTACAGAGTGAGACTGCGCGCCTGTGCTTCCAAATGCGTCAGAGATAGTTACTGTGACAGTAAACGTTCCGTCGGTAGTGTACGTGTGACTTACCGGGTTACCTGTGCCCTGGCTACCATCACCATAATCCCACGTGAAAATGAAGGGACCCGTGCCCCCGGTATGCGTCGCAGTAAAATTCGCAGGATGACCCGTGAACACGTTAGTAGGGGTAAAGCTGAAGTCGACAACGGGGAGGTCATTGATGGTCAACGTAACGCTGCCTGTGGCGGTTACGCCTAGACTGTCTGTCACTGTAACGCTGGCAGTAAACGAACCGGCGCTTGTATAGGAGTAGCTTGTCGAGCACCCAGATCCTGTCGAACCGTCGCCGTAGGACCAGCTACAGGTGGGACTGCCGAGACCGCCGGATGTGACGGCTGTGAAGCTCTCTGAGACACCAACATCGGTCTGTGTTGAATCCGCAGTAGCCGAAGCAGCCAGTTTTGGATTGACTGCCTCAGATACTGAGGCAGATGTTACTGTCGAGCTGCCTGAATCGGTAACCTTGACTGTTGCAGTGAACGTTCCTTTGGAAGCGTATGTGTGAGTAGTCGTAGCCGTGGCGGTTATGGCTGTTCCCCCATCGCCGAAACTCCAGGCGTATGATGTGTAAGTTGCCGTCCCTCCAGCAGCCGATGCCGTAAAGCTCACCTGAGAGCCGACCTCAGTCGGATTCGGACTAGCGCTCGCAGTCACGGAGAGCTGGGAATAGATTGTAACGGGGACACTAGCGGTCGCGGTGACGCGTATGCTGTCGGTTGCGTCGACTGTGGCAGTCATCGTTCCAGCACTAGTGTAGGCGTGAGTTGTCGAACATCCGTTACCTGAGGAGCCGTCACCAAACGCCCAAGTGCAGGACACTGGGGAAATACCACCGACAGGGGTGGCCGTGAAGCCGACTGGTACTCCCGTGTCGGTGGAGGTCGGACTAGCGCTTGCGGTGATGGTCAGCTTTTTGTTGACTGTGACAGACGCGGTGGGAGATGTTGCTGTCGAACCGACAGAGTCTGTAACTGTCATCGTGGTTGAGAATGTTCCTGTGGATGTGTAGGTGTGGGTCGCACTAGCGGTAGTCGTAGTCCCGGTTGTTCCGTCGCCAAAGCTCCAGTTGTACGACGTATAGGGAGACGTTCCTCCTGAAGCTATCCCAGTTAGCTTGACCTGGGTACCAACTTCGGCCGGGTTTGGACTGGCGGTAATGGTGACGCCCAGCGGAGCGTTGAGAAACTCGTTCATGTCACCCGCGTTGCCATCGTTGGAGGTTAGGCTCGAGAGACCCCATGACGTTTCTATGGTTTTGAGCATTGAGTAGTGGTCGTATTGGTTTGACGATTGATAACCGGTCTTGGCTACTGGTCCCGCCCAGATTGTGGGAACGTAGTCCGTGGTTGAGACCGTTTTCTGGACACCTTCGGCGAAAGTAAGGAACAGGGCTGCCTTCTGTGTCTGGAAGATGTAACTGTTGAGAATCGACGGGACGAGGTTGGAGAGATAGTTGTCGGCGGTGGCGACCGTGCTGAGAGGAAGGCAGCTATGCATCGAATCGCACGAATTGGGGCTCAGCCAATTGTAGTTCGCCGCGGTCGAGGTAGAGGATAGAGATTTGAGAAAGAGATCGTCTGTCTCATAGTCTGATGTAACAGTCGAAGTGTTGGCCCTTCGCAGATTGTCGCACCTGACCGCACTTCCAGTAATGTCGGTGTAGTAGAGGAAGGGGAAGCTCTTGACGTCATAGCGTGCACTGGTCACGTCGGTCGAGCAGCCTTTCGTGACAGGGTAGTCTTCAGCCCACGCATTCCATGTCAAGCCAGCCGCTTCTATACGGTCTACAATGTTCGGACTGCTCAGAGGACATGTGGTTTTGGTCGAGTTGAACGGGACGCAGTCTGTAGTCAGACTCGCGTCTCCGCTAGTCATCGCGATATAATTCGGTACGCGGTGGGGAGATAGGATCGTGTAGTCGTTTGCGAGCCCCCACGTGTTGGCTAGATAGTTCAGGTAAGGCGCGAGCGGGTTTCCCATGACATTACCCAGACTTGCATTCAACATCGTGACGACTACTACATAGTTGAACGTGCTCGTCGTTGGAATTGTAGAAACCACGGATGCCGAGCTTCTCTGAGTTACTTGAGACGCGAAGGATTGAGAAAGAATCAAGGCCGTCATCAGGAGTAATAGTCCCACTGCCGCGGTCCTGCTCTTAGATGTCAAAGATGATCATTCAAAGTGTCAGGCGATACGATCAGCTTTGCCTGCCGGCGTGACTGCTCTCTTTGCGAGAGCGAACTATGAACACGATGGCAAGACTGAAGGCTACCAGTGCTACGACGGGAAGCGCGATCCATATCAAATTATCCAGAAACGGGTTTGATGTTGTACCAGAGGGGCCGGAGGATGGCGTGTTTCCTTGAAAGAATTCGGTCATTGCGGTGGCGCTTTGATCGTTTGATGTGAGGGAGGAAAGGCTCCAGACAGTTTCGAGGGTTTTCAGGAAGGAGTAGTGGTTGTACTGGGCGTTTGACGAGTACGCCTTCTTGACGACTGGTCCGGCCCATGTTGCGTAGACGCAATCGCCGCTTGGAGCCGCGGGACAATTGTCGCTTCCCTCATCAAAAACGATGAACAAAGCGGCGTTCTTTGTGGTGAAGGTGGTGCTGCTTAGAATTTTGGGTACTAGATTTGATAGGTAACTGTCTCCTGTGCTGACGGAGCTGCTGTGCATGTTGTCCGTATCATTCGGGGTTAGCCAAAGAAAGTTCGGCGGGTTCGCGCCGTTGAGAACGCTCACGAACTCTTGGTCGTTAGGAGAGGTTGCGGTAAGGAAGTTCGCGCATCGTGACGGATTGTTCATGTCGCTGAACTCTAGGAATGCGAAATGGTCTGCTTGTCTGGGAGGCCTGAAACTGCATGTTCCAGAACCTGTCGCGTCCTCAGCGAAGGCTTTCCATGTCCGGCCTGATGCTTCGATCCTGTCTATGATGTTCGGGTTTGAGAATTGCCAACAACAGTTCCCGTCCCCTGAGACATACGTGTCTCCTCCAATCAGTGTCATGTAGTTTGGTTGGCTTGGATGAGTGATGGCGGTGTAATGGGTTGCGATACTATAGCTGGTTGCAAGGCTTGTCATGTAGGTTGCTGCGCCTGTGCTTGAGCAACCTGCTAAGGTCGTGGTAATGATATCGCATAGTCCATTGTTCTCCATGAGTATGACTGTCACATAGTCGAACGCCGGAGTGGTTCCTGATGCGGTGCGAATTGGGGCGTTGATGATCATCGCTGAATAGATGAACCCGATCAAGGTTAAGGAGGAAAGCACTAGTGCATTCGCTTTCTGGCGTTGAATCCTGGAGAACGATCTGTACTTGTTGGTTTCCCGATCTGTCTCCATTTGCTCCAAGTCCTATGATCTGGAAGGCTGTTCGAGCAGCCTCCTCATCGATTCCGAGTTGTGTCTGACCCAGTCTAGACGCTGGACGAGCAGGTTGAACCTCTCAGCTCTCCTAAGATTCTCTGCGTCATCTTCCTCCTCAGCCAGTCTGACCAGCCTGTCAATTGCCTTGGACGCCAGTCTCGCCTGGATTAGCGGGATCAAAGCCTTCCTCTCCAAGTTGTCCAGCGCCGAGGCTGACTCGTAGGCCGTAAGGAACGAACCTGTCATGTGCATGAATGTCGTGTCGTCGATCGTTCCAACAAAACCACCGACCGTCTTTGCAATGTCGAATAGCCGTGCTTCTTTCCGGCTCCGTCCAAAGTCTATGACCGCCGCCACGTTGTCGCTATCGAATAGAATGTTTCCCGGCTTATAGTCCCCATGGATGACAGTCTGGGGCAGAGAGTCGTAGGAAAGACCCTTCACCTCTGTCTCGATTTCGCTGAGGCTTGTTTTGAAATTGTTCAAGCCTTCAGCAAAGCCGAGCCTGGACTGTGATGCTTCTAGGGTCGTAGTGTGTTTGCGAAGATCTTTCAGTTTCTCCTCGAAAAGCTTGGGAAATGGTTCCTGAGTGAGAGGAGGCTCCCCTGGATATCCTTCAGTCAGTTGATGGTATCTTGCCAGCGCCCCGCCTGCTGCTCTGAGCTGGCGGAGGTTGGTCGGTTCCAATGGTAGGCCTTCGATGAAAGGATACAGGCTCCAAGGTACCCCTGTTATGTTGACGTAGGTTTCCTTCTCTCTAGTGAGCAGCGGCGGCGCCACTGGGAAGCCATGCTCGTGGAGGAACAGCATCAGGGCGTGCTGGCCTTCTATGTTGCTGCCGATGTCAGGGTGTTTGGCCATTATTTTGGAAGCGGAGCCTTTCTTGCGGCGTAGCGCGAAGACACCCTTGGGGGTGACGGCGCGGAAGGTTATGTAGCCGGTTCCTTCTAGGCCGTTGCCTTCTACCTGGAGACTGTCTAGGTCGTAGGCCGAAATGATCTGGCCGATTACGTGGGGTGAAGGTCGATGAACGTCGGTTTCACTGGGATCGTTGACAATTCTTTTCCGCCATTTTGCAATTCCCTTTAACGGTCTAAGCTGGCCGATCCTTCCATCGAGGTCTGCGAGTTGTTCGGAGAAGTTTTTGAGTAGCCCTTCTTTTGCAGACTCTAGCTCGTACAGGTCGACGACTCGCTTGCTGCTTTCAGACTCGCTCTCTATCCTCTTTAGTTCGGCTTCGTAAGTCTGGACAAGCTGGATCTTCGCACTGCTTGAGATCTGCGCCTTGGACCCGGCCTCGTCGATCTTGTTCAGCGCGTAATAGACCACGTCTCGCTGAAGTCTCGCAGTCAAAAGTTTCTCCTTCGCCTCGTTGAACTCTGATCCTGTTATAGTCCGATCCGGATCCGGGTACGGTTTCTGCAGTGCTTCCGATTCTAACTCGTCAGCGTTCTTCTTTCTGCCCAGGATGCGGTGCATCGACGAGACATGGGTCCGAATAGAATATGGTACTCGAGTGCTTGTCAAACCGGATATTCGCCTCTGGGCGGAGTTGCAGGGATTAGTTTTCCTGAAAGAGCAAGATCGAACTCGTCCGCGAGATACCGCATCTTCCTATCGAAGGCCTCGTCTGCAAGGTCACTTTTTCTGGCGCGTCCAAGGAGACTCGACAAGTTGTAGGCTGCCCAGTAGATGGAAAGGTTGTCACAGTTCTCCGGTAAGTGGCGCATGTATTCTTGGAGGAACGTTTTCGACGGTTCTTCGGCGACGCGCGTATCACCCGTCAGAAGAAACGACTTCAGCCGTAATATTTTCAGAAAGTCTGCGAGATCCTTCGCCGGGTCCGACGGAACGCTTCTGTCGAAATCCATTACAGTTGTAATCGGTCCGTTGACTAGAACATGGTCAGGGTGGAATGTTCCATGGCTCTGGACTTGAGGAAACGCCTTGAGGCTCTTTCTCCCCAGCTCGGACAATCTCTTGACCATCTCAAGCAGGGAGCTTCGTTGCTCAGGAGCCGAGGCAGCCGCACGGCTAATCCTGCGGACGAGTCTGAAGAGATCCATTGACTCCCAGATAGTCTCTCTCCTGCCTAGTCGGACCGGAGTCATGTGGAGTTTGACAAGCCAGCGGGCCGCCTGTCTCGCATAGGATGTAAGTTCTGCGTGGTGCCCAGCTAGGAGGGTCGAAAGTTGCTCGCCCTCAGCAGCCCTCGTGAGCTGCAGCTTGTATTCAGGGAAATAGGCAAGAGGCTGTGGAACCTTGTATAGGCTGAGGTTGTCAAAGCCTTTCTTCCAAAGTTCGTTGAGGACGCGGCTGCTGTGGAGGGCCTCGGCCTCGTCTGAATATAGCTTTCCGTAGGCTAGGGGTTTTCCCTCAGAAGTGTAACATACCGTAATTCTTCCGGAGCCCGGTTCGTGAACTATGATAGCCTTCGAGTCGGGGAGGAGCCCGTGTTGCAGTTCGCCGAATACGGCCGGATAGACCATTTGTTGGACGAATGCTGGTGTAGTGATATCTTGGAATCGCGACCTGACCTTGCCTTCAATCAGGTCATAGGTCCTAACACGACGAGGATAGTGGTCTGCCGTATTACCCTCCAAATCTCCAAGGGTCGATGGAAAAGCCGAAGTCCATGGTAAGGACCGCTCAAACTCTCTCCCATAGTGGGAGACCGCCCATTCCATCGGCGCACTGTCCGCCTCGGCGCTTACGATGTTGCGGCAGAGAGAGAGGATTACTTGGAGGGCGAGGTCGAAGCTGAAACCGTTTATCGTCAAAGATGCGGGGCCTATGTTCTTTTTGGGAATAGAGCCGGCGTGGAGGTCGAACCGGTTGGTCCGGACAAGTTCTTCCATGTCTTCAAGCATTCGGAGCAGGATCTTTAGTTGTCCAGGCTGTTTAGCAGCGGCTCGTGAAGTCTGGTCGGAAAGTTCCGAAAACAGGTCGAGCGGCTTTACTACATCTTCAACTTCTATCTCGGAAGTGTGGCGTCTCGAAAGCTTGTAGGCTGCGTCTCTCACCATTCCGAGGCCGGTTCTCATGCTGAGACTTCCATGATGGAATTCTCGGGCCGGATCTGAGCGGCAAGTGCGTCAACCTTCATGTGCGAGTCCTCGAGAAGATCGACTTCAGGCGTGATTGTCGTGGGGTTTCTACTGTCGCCATCCGAGCAGGCGTTGTAGCTTTAATCCTGTTGA
>WNGK01000766.1_pt1 | contig 33324 bp, 30 predicted proteins | sample 5400601 | NCBI WGS metagenome assembly WNGK01 (sample SAMN13153376, study PRJNA577476) | soil metagenome | isolation source: 60 cm soil or saprolite under Garry oak tree replicate 1 | place: USA:California | collected 2016-06-15 | reverse complement strand
ATAACTTCTCGCGACTGCGCATGAGTGATTGTCGAATTTCATCGTCGCTCTTTTTGAAATGCCTCGCCGTCTCGGCAAGCGTGTGCCGCTGAATCAGAATGTTTTTGCCGCGGAATTCATCCTGCGGGTCGCTCCCTTCCGGCGCGTTACCGTGCGGCTGGACGTCGAAGTGAAACTTGAATACTGCGGCGTCGGCACCGAGGGCGTCGTCGATCTGTTTTTCCGTCCAGACATAAAACGCGCCCTCGCCGTGCTCCGGCTTTCCGTGCTCGAAAAGGCTGTCCGCGTCCTCCGCTGAGAAAAGCCCGCCTTCTTTTGAGGTCATGTCGCGCGCGACGTAATCTAAAATATCGCGCGCAACGTCGGCGTATTGTCGGTCCTGACCAATTTGAAACGCGTCGAGGTATGCGCTCGCAAGCTGGGCCTGATCGTAAAGCATTTTTTCGAAATGCGGAACGTGCCAGTAGCGATCTACCGAGTACCTGTGGAATCCGCCGCTGAGATGATCGTGCATTCCACCCGCAGCCATTTTGCGCAGCGTGACCAAATCCATTTCGAGTGCGTGCTTCCCGGATTCGCCCTTGGGATCGCGCGCGTAAAATCGCGTTAGAAAATTCAGCGAGACCGGGCGCGGAAATTTTGGGGCGGTGCCGAAGCCGCCTTCCTTGTCGTCGAACGAGCGCGACAACTGTTCGTAGGCGGTTTGAAAAAACTGATTGTCGATCTCGGCAGTGGTTTCCGCCTGTGCGTTCTGCGATTCGCGAAGGGCCTCCAGGAGTTTGGAGCCTTGGTCGGCAATTTTTGCGTGGTCCTGTTTCCAAGCAGCCGCGATTCGCTCCAATACTTTCTTAAAACCAGGCTGGCCGTATCGATCTACCGGCGGAAAATAAGTTCCACCAACAAAAGGTTTCAGATCCGGCGTCAGCCAGACACTCATCGGCCAACCGCCGCCCCCAGTGGTTGCCTGCACAAATGTCATGTAAACCCGATCAACATCCGGTCTTTCCTCGCGATCGACTTTGATGCTCACAAATTCGCGATTCATGATCGCGGCGGTCGCTTCATCTTCGAACGACTCGTGCGCCATCACATGGCACCAGTGACAAGTCGAATACCCGATCGAGAGAAAGATTGGTTTGTTCTCGCGGCGCGCTTTGGCGAACGCCTCCTCGCCCCACGGATACCAATCGACCGGATTATGTGCATGCTGAAGAAGATACGGCGACCTCTCGCGCGCGAGTCGGTTAGTGTGCGCCGGATGAGCCGGTTGAATTTCCGCGGCCATGACAATCGGTGTCACTGATCAGCATAACGTGAGAACGCAAAAGTGGAAGTGTGGTCATCCCGGGCAGAGCGACGGATCTCACAATCGAAGCGTGCCGTACACAATTTCAATCCTACTGGCAATCATTCTGACGATTACCGGCTGCAAACTAATTTCTACGACGTGACAATTCCAACTTTGGCGCGTTCTTCGGCGACCACGGATTCAATTTGAAATTCGAGTCGGTGATTTTCTCCCGCGTGGCCCGCAAGAGATCGACCAGCGCAGAAACATCGAGCGCATGGTGTCGCGGGGCGAAGATCGACAAGTTCTTTTCCGCCAACTCAAAAAGTTTAACGGCCGGCCGCAGACGCCGGCTGTGTTTTGCGTGCGTCGGATGCTCGAAATTTTTTTGAAGATGCACAAAAGCACCGGCGGCTTGAATCAGTCCTTTGAAAAAATTACCGTCGTCGGTGTCGCTATTGAGCCAAAGCTGTTCCAGGACATCGTGTGCTTCGTAGTAACGTTGCTCATTCCAGCAACGAAAGAACGCGCGATAAAACGGATGATTCGCCACGTCGCCGGCTCGCCCCGTCGAGTCCGTCCTGTGGCGGAAAAGATCGATATCGTCGCCTCCGAGCTCGCGCACGAAGCGCGAAATCCTCTCGCCTTTGCTCATGAAGGGCTTAATTTCATCGTGCCTCAGATGATGGGCAAACTGACTTTTCCGGAGGGTCACGAAAACGTTCGGGACCGCAGCCAAGAATGACGCCGGTTGCGCTGACAATTGTTCTCGCCGCCATCGCCGGACTGATTTTTGTCTCCGCGCTTTTTTCCGGACTGGAGACGGCGCTTTTTTCGCTCCGGCCGCATCAATTGCGTCGATTGGAGCAAAACCATCCCGCGCTCGTCAATTTTGTCCAACTTTTTCGCGATAAACCGCGTCGCGTTTTGAACATGCTCCTTCTGGGCGACGGCCTGGTCAAGGTGCCGCTGGTGGTGCTTTGTCTTTTTTTACTCTGGCGCGGGCCGCTCGCCGGAAGGCTGCCGCAATGGCTCGCGGCGATTGTGATCTTCGCAATCGTCGTCTTGCTCTGTGATTTGGTCCCAAAATTGATCGCGCTGGCCGCGCCCTACCAATTATCGACCCTCGGCGCATTCGCGCTCCAAGCCTCCGTCCGTTTGCTCGATCGTGTCGGGAGCACCCTCGAGCGCGTCAGCACAGTGATTGTCGATCTTCTCACGCCGGTGCGGCTGCGCACGCGCGCGCGATTGAGCGACGAAGAACTGGAGACGCTGGTCGAGATTGGAGAGGAGGAAGGGGCGCTGCACGAAGCCGAAGGCGAAATGATTCAGGAAATCATCAAGATGGGCGACAAAACTGCGAAGGATTGCCTGACGCCGCGAGTCGAGACTTTTGCGTTGGCGGACGATCTGACAAACGAACAAGCGATAACGCAGTTAAAAGAGAAACGTTTCCGCCGCGTTCCTGTTTACGCCGATACCCCGGACAACATTGTTGGCATCATCGACGTCAAATTGTTCCTGCTCGATTCGTCGGAACATTACACCGAGACATTGCTGGCCCCTTCATTCGTGCCGGAAACGATGCGCGCGCTCGATCTGCTGAAGCTTTTCCTGACGCATCCACAATCGCTCGCCATCGTGGTCGACGAATTTGGCGGCACCGAAGGCATCATCACAATGTCCGACATTGTGGAGGAAATTCTGGGCGACGCGGCACCGTCACGCGGAGATGTCGATGTTTACATCGAGCCGCTCGAAGACGGAAAATTTCTCGTCAGCGGTCACGCACGTCTGGACGATTTGCGAGAGCATCTCGGTTTTGAATTGGAAGCGGACGGAATCGACACCATCGGCGGCCTTGTTTTCAACCGACTCGGCTATTTGCCGCAGGCTGGCGCCAAAGTCGAACTGTCGCGGCTCACGGTTACTGTCAGACGCACGAGTCGAAAACGAATCGAAGAATTGCTTTTGGAAAAGACCACCTGTCTGGAAGATCAAACGAACGCTGGCACCGCCGCCGCATGAGAGATCTTTTTATCATCGTCGGTTGCTGGGCGATTTCGTTTCTTTTCAACGGAATCGAAGCGGGACTGACATCGATCGATCCGGTCCGGTTGCGTCATCACGTAAAGTTGAATCGGCCTGCGGCGGTGCGGCTCGACCGATTGCTAAAAACACCGGAGCGTTTGCTCGTCACGGTTTTGCTGGTCACAAATTTGGCGGACATCCTGGCGCTGCTTCTTCTGACCCGTCTTCTCGTTTTCCGATTTGGCACCGCCGGTTTTGCTTTCACGATAGTAATCGCGCTCCCAATCTATCTTTTCGTCCTCGGCGTTTTGCCCAAGTCGCTGCTTCGCCGTTTTCCATTTCGCGCTCTTTCTCCCCTCGCCCGCCTTCTTGAAATCAGCATGATTACGCTCTGGCCAGTTTTGGCAGCCGGCGCGGCTCTCGGCCGGTTGTTTCTGCCGGCGCAACAGAGAGGCGCTCGTCTTTTCGCTGCGCGTGAAGAATTAAAACAAATCACCACCCAAAGCGAACGCGAAGGGTCTCTCACCGCAACCGAGCGGGCAATGATTCACAACGTGGTCGACTTTCAAAACGTGACCGCGCGCGATGTGATGCAGCCGTTGTCGAAAGTAACCAGCTTGAAGCCGGACTCGGCGATCGAAGATATATTTCATATGAGTCGCTCGAGCGGGTTCGATCGCTTACCCGTGATCGGCGCCAACGGCGATGCGGTCGGCCTAGTGAATGTGCTCGATATTTTGCTCGATAAACATCAGCCCCAATCGCTCAGCTGCTACATGCGGAGAGTGGTCACGGTCCAGGAAAACGAGCCAGCCGCGCGCGCGGTCCAGCGTTTACGCGCCGCCCGGCTTGGTCTGGCCGCGGTTGTCGATCAAAAAAGCAATTTGATTGGCGTTGTCACGAGTGAGGACCTGATCGCTCGCTTGGTGCGCGCCTAGAGCGGTATTATTCCTCAGCGGCGTCTGCAAGTTTCGCGATTCCATCGCGCGTTAATCGGAACACAGTCCATTCATCCAGCGGTTTCGCGCCGAGTTTGCGGTAAAATTCGATGGCTGGCTTGTTCCAATCGAGCACCGCCCATTCCATTCGGCCGCAACCGCGTTCGCGCGCGATTTTTGCCAAATAAATAAGCAGAGCGCGCCCGCAACCTTTGCCCCGATGTTCCGGCCTAACGAATAAATCTTCGAGATAAAGTCCCGGCCGGCCAAGCCAGGTCGAGAAATTGTGAAAGAAAACAGCGAAGCCAACTGCGGTTTCATTTTCAAATGCGAGCAAAACTTCCGCAGACGGTTTCTCGTCGAACAAAACTTCGACCAACCCGTTTTCGGTCGCAGTGACGTCGTTCGGCGCGCGTTCGTAGGTCGCGAGCGCGCGGATCAATTCGAGAATGACAGGGACATCGCCGCTGGTCGCGGGTCGAATCAGGAAATTCTCAGTTTTCATTTCGGCACCGGGTTGACCTGGTAGATTTTAAACTCGGAGGTCGCTTCCACGAGCGTTGATGTCGCCGCAACATGTTGCCCGAATTGCACGTAGCAATCGAGCCACCATGAAGTATTTGAAGTGAGCACAAGATAACTCGCGCCACGTTTTCTCAACTCTTCAAGATCGGCAATCGCCTGCGCGCTGTCTTTCGGTTCGCCATCGTAGATCCCATTCTTCTCCAAAAAATGCCAGCCTTTGCGTTCCGCATAATACAAAACCGTTGGGTCGCCGTTATCCGCGGCAACCACCAGGGCACTTGCCGGCGTCACGATTTTTAATCTCAATCCGGCGTCGCGCAACGGAAGAGCGCTCGATTGATAAAATTTGCGCGCATAAACGAACGCGGAAAAACTGAACATGATTATCAAGACGATCGACAAGATAATCTTTGTCGCGCGGCTGGAAATTTTCGCGGCGATAAACGCGCACGCGGCGCCGGCAAACGCGGCGGCGATTGGCACGAGCGGCAATTGATACCACTGGTGGCGGTTCCCGTAACCAACGATCACGGTGAACAGAAGTATCGCCGCCAGCCACCACTGAAACATTCGCGCGCGAGCTGTCGATCTCGTGATCGACGCGCCGAGGCCTCCGAGAACAAAAACAAAAGGCGTGAGTGTCGAGGTGACGATTTCCTTCGCGATTTTCAGATACCACGCCGCGGACATGATCTGAACTCCACCTGCCCCGAAAAAATGGTGTGGATAAAACTGCGACGCGATTTGATAGGCATGTCCGTACCAAAGCGCGGAAGGCAAAAGGGCGATCGCCGCGAAAAACCACAAATCAGAGCGCTTAAACGATGAGGATCTGAAATGCTGAAATGCCAGGCACGCGAGGGGCGCGCCAATTAAAATGCTCGGCAACTTAATTAATATCGAAAATGAGATGAAAAACGCGCTCGCGAAGAATGATGTCGATCCTAGACGCCAGTCCGGTCCGCCAATTGGACGGACTCGTCCCGTGGCGAGCTCGGACTCGTCCATCCGGCGTTGAAAGAAATAGAGCCCGATGATGGATAAAGCGAGCGATGGCATGTCGGGCATGAAACATCGGCCGGCCATGATGCCGACCGGCGCAAAGCCATAAAAGAAAAGCGCCCACGTAGCCGCTGTCTCGCCGAAGATTTTGCGCACAAGCAAAAGGAAGAACGGCAACGAAACCGCGAATAGAATCAGCGCTTGAACGCGTCCAACCCATTCGTGGATGCCAAATATTTTGTAACAGATCGCGGCCAAGAACGGCAGGATCGGAAATTCGGTCCCGACATAACCGCTCTCATCACCCGCCCAATCGATTTGCGGGTGCGCGAAATGAAAACCGCCCTGGAAATAATTTCGCGCGATCGCGGCGACGTCGCTCTGCCGCCAGCTCCAATTGTCGAGGTAGGGTTGATCGATGCAAATCAACCGAACGGCCACCGCCAGGATCGACATCATAATCGCGAGTCGCGTCGCTCGTATCATGGATCGCCTCTTGACAAAGCATCGCGGCAAAGTCAATCGAGTAGCTGACCCTGAATGAAGACGGCGGCTTGCGCTCTTACGCTATGGCTCGGCTTTGCGGCGATCGGATTGCGCGCGCAAAACGAGCCAAATTTGATTCCGGACGTGGTCGATCCGGCGAAGCTGATCCCGATTTTGCCGGAAGCGCCGGCTGGTTGGACGGCGGAAAAGGCCGAAGGCTCGAGCGACGACGTGGGCGGATTCAAAATCACGAATGTTCATCGTGATTATCGCAAAGGCGAAGGGCTCGACGCGCCGGCGGCGGCGATCAGCATTCTCGATTCCGTCGCAAATCCCGACTACGTGGAAGCGACAAGTGGAGCCTGGAGCCAAGCTAGCGAGACCGCGGAAGGTTACGGGAAACCGGTCACGATTGATGGAAATCCCGGCCGCGAAGATTACGACAAGGAACGAAAACAGGCGTCGCTCTGGGTCATGGTGGCAAAACGCTATTTCGTTACAATCGAATTGCAGAACCAGGACCCGAAAGAATTGCAGGAGTGGATCAAGCGCGTTGACCTGAAAAAACTGGCCGAGATTAAAAAATAATCATTTCTTGGCCGCTTCGCCGGCCATAGGCACGAAACGCACTGGCAAAATGGCGCGTTCAGCCATTTGGCCCTCCTTTTTCTCGAGCAAAAACAGTTGCTGATCGATTCCGCTGCCGACCGGGACGATCATGCGCCCGCCTTCTTTGAGCTGTTGCGTCAAAGGCTGCGGGACTTTGTCTGGCGCGCACGTCACGATGATGGCATCGAACGGCGCGACTTCCGGCCAGCCTTGGTAGCCGTCACCGATTTTCACATGAGCATTTTTGTAATCGAGCCGAGCCAGTCGCGCCGAAGCCTCTTTCGCGAGCGGCTCGATGATTTCGATTGTGTAAACATCTTTCACCAGCTCGGCCAGGACCGCCGCCTGATAACCTGAACCGGTGCCAATTTCGAGAACACGATCTGTCGCCTTCGGATGCAACTGCTCGGTCATAAATGCGACGATGAACGGTTGCGAAATCGTCTGATCGTGACCGATTGGAAGCGCGCCGTCGGAATAACTCTGCGCCCGCAAATTTTCGGGGACGAATCCTTCACGCGGCACTTTCGCCATCGCCGCCAGGACGCGCTCGTCATGAATGCCGCGGGGCTTGAGCTGCTCCTCCACCATGCGCTGCCGCTCGGCCGCGAACTCCGACGGCGAATCGACCTTTTGATGGCAGCCGGTCGCGGCCAGAACTACAGCCAACAGACATTGCGAAATTCGTCTCATTCTAAAATAAAACGCAGGAGCGCTGCCATTTCGATGCCACAAATTCTTCGTGTCCTTCCTGCCCTTCGTGGTTAATTTCACCGGCCTTTCATGAATGAAGAGCGTAAAACTTTAGACCAACGCGTGCAGATGACGGACATCGAACGTTTGCGCCATTCTGCGTCGCACATCTTGGCGACTGCGATTTTGAAAATCTGGCCCGAGGCGCAGTTCGCCGCCGGGCCGCCGGTCGAGAACGGTTTCTATTATGATGTCGATCTTCCGCACCGCATTTCGCCGGAGGATTTCGAAAAGATCGAGGCAGAGATGAAAAAGGAGATCAAAGCCAACCATCCGTTCGAGCGCACGGAGGTGTCGCGCGACGAAGCGCTCGAGCTCGGAAAAAAAGGACGACTCGCCGCGCTGAGCGATCGAAAGGAGCCGAGCAAGTTTAAGATCGACATCATCGAAAACATTCCCGCCGGCGAAAGAATCTCGCTGTATCGCAACGGCGACTTCATCGATCTTTGCGCCGGGCCGCACGTGATGCGCACCGGAAACATCGGCGCCTTCAAGCTTACCACTGTCGCGAGCGCCTACTACAAAGGCGACGAGAAAAACCCGCAACTTCAGCGCGTTTACGGCACCGCGTTCAAAACGAAAAAGGAGCTCGACGATTATTTCGCGATGCTCGAGGAAGCGAAGAAGCGCGATCACCGCAAGCTCGGGCGCGAACTGGAAATTTTTGTTTTAGACGACGACGTCGGCCCCGGTTTGCCAATGTGGTTGCCGCGCGGCGGTGCAATCATCGACGAACTCGAGAAACTTGCGCGAGAAACTGAGTTCGCCGCCGGCTATCAGCGCGTTCGCACGCCGCACATCGCGCGCGAGACACTCTACAAAAAGAGCGGTCACCTTCCCTACTACGCCGAATCGATGTTCCCGCCGATGGAACTCATTTCAGGTAAGCGAAAGAAAGTTCGGGACAATCTCGCGGCTGCTCAAGCGGCGGCGCTTCAGCTAAACACCGAGTTATTGCTCGAGCGCGTTGCCAAGATCAAAGATGTCGAATCCCTATCAGAGGAAGAGATCGACGATTTAACAACGGAATTTGATCTCCTGATCAAAGCTCGTGAAGAGGATGAACAATTAGTTGCCTCTCAAGTAAAGCGTCTAGAACAGTTCGGGCGAAAGCTTGGCGATCGCTACTACCTCAAGGCGATGAACTGTCCGCATCATCACAAGTTGTTTGCCGCGATTCCGCGCAGTTATCGCGATCTGCCGTTGCGGCTGGCGGAATACGGGACGGATTACCGGTACGAGAAGAGCGGCGAGTTGTTCGGACTCATGCGGGTGCGTTCGATGCAGATGAACGACGCGCATCTCTACATGACGCTGGAGCAGTTCGAATCCGAATTCAATGCCGTGAATGAAATGTATCTGAAATATTTCCGGCTCTTCGGGATCGACAGATATCTGATGCGTTTCTCGACGCACGATCCGGCAAAACTCGGACAAAAGTTTGTCGACGAACCGGAGCTTTGGAAGAAGACGGAGGAGATGACGCGCAACGTTTTAAAGAATTCCGGGATCAACTATGTGGAAATGCCTAACGAAGCCGCGTTTTACGGCCCGAAGATCGACGTGCAGGCGTGGAGCGTGATCGGCCGCGAATTCTCGATCGCGACCAACCAGGTCGATTTCGCGATGCCGCGGAATTTCAATCTTCGCTATAAAGATCGCGACAACACTGAGAAAATTCCTCTTTGCATTCATCGCGCGCCGCTCGGCACGCACGAGCGTTTCATCGGGTTTTTGATCGAGCATTACGCCGGGAACTTCCCACTTTGGTTATCTCCCGAACAGGTGCGCATTCTCACTATCGGCGACGACGCGAAGCTGGTGGATTATTCGATGTCGATCTTAAACGAACTGCGCGCGCATCAAGTCCGCGCTGAGATCGACAAGAGCACTGACCAGATCAACGGAAAGATCCAGCGCGCCGAGCGATTGAAAGTCCACACCATGTTCGTGATCGGTAAACGCGACATGGAAGGTGAGGCGGTCAGTGTCCGCGTCCACGGCAAAGGAAATCTCGGCGCCAAACCCCGCGCCGAAGCGATCGCAGAGGTTCTATCGTCAATCAAAGAGCGGCGGGCTTAGTGCTTTTCTGAGTCTGGCTTGGGCTCGAGATATATAGAGGTTTTCAGTACTTCCTGCAGCGCACCTGAATCTTTCTGGTAGCTCGCGTGATCGCGCGATGAGAGAACGATGAAAGCGACGGAATGCGGGAGTTGAACGTAGGCGACGCGCTCCCACTGCGAGTAATTCTTTGTCGCTGGGTATTCGTTAATAAAATAGTCATGGGCATCATGCGTTTTGCCAGACGCGATCTTTTCTTTCGGTTTGCCGTGCGTTTTCGCCATCTCCTTGATCGCCGTAGCGACGAACGCGTTCACGTCTTCAAACTGCGTGCTTGCGATCTTGGCATACATGATCGTTTTGGCGTCCGCCCAGGACGAACCTTTCGGGTAAAGCACGCAGGGCAAACCTTGTTCGACACCGGCCTGATTATCGAGCACCCATCCCTCCGGCGCAGCGATGTTAAAGGCTGCCTTCGGTCCATAAACAATTCCGCCGCGGTAATTTTCTTGCGCGGAGATCGAGACCATTGCGAAAACCACGCAACATAGGCAGCCGACAACAATCGGGCTCTTCATAAGGCGGAGATTGAGAAATTCTTAAGTGCAGTGTCAAGCGATCTCCAGATACAATTCAGATATGAAAAATCGCATTCACGTCCAGATCCTCACGATGTCGATCTTGTTTGTAGCTCCGGCCTTCGCGGCCAATCCGTTTCTCGACGCCAAGGATGACAGGCCGGTCTCGGCCAATTTCCGCGGGACGGAATGGAATGACGAAAATATTCAGGGCGAAATCCCGCTGACCGCACGAATGATTACGACCCGCATCGCCAGTATGTCGTGGGGCGCAATCTTCAAAATCGAATTTGTCGATCTAAAGTCGCGGGCCAAGCAGCGTCGCGAGATCCCGCCACAATATTTCATCGCCACCGACGATCGGATCGTTCTGCTGAACGAGGAAAACAGCGACGCGGCCGCCAAGAAAATTTCCCGAATGGAAAAGCCGCCCGCATTCGAAGAGGGCGATGTCCGCGGAATAACGAGTGGCAAGTTGAAGCACGAAGAGGGTCCGTGGACGACAACGATCGAGATAAAAGGCGATGAATGTATTTATTCAGCCAGCCACAATTCAGGTCATTTTGGAAAGTTTGTCTGGAAAGAGGGCGTCGGGCTGATCGAGCATTCGAGCGGTTACGGCGCGATGAAGGACGGTTTCCGGCTTAAACGTGGTCCGACAAAAAGGCCGTGACTTTGATTGAAGACTGGCAGTAAAAGAGAACAACCAGCACTAAGATGAAAACGAAAGTTGGCGGCAAAATCCATTTCTTATTCGCATTGTCGCTCTTGATCGGCGTTTCGGTCGTTTTCGCGCAGAACGATCCGCAAGCCGTCCTGGCCAAAAGGCAGAGTGAGTTAGATCGACAGCGCATTGAGCTGGAAAAGAAGAGTCTCGAGCTGCAACAAAGGGAGCTCGACCTGGAGAGAGCGCGGCAAGAATTCCAAGCCCAGCAGAGCGGCCGTTCACTCAGCATGAATCTTTCCGGGGATGTCCTGTTTGATTACGACAAAGCGGTGTTGAGACCGGAAGCCGAACAGACGCTCAAGAAAGTTGCGGTCGTGCTATCGCAATTTCCGGAGAGCAAAGTAACCGTGGAAGGTTATACCGATTCCAAAGGGGCGAAGACGACCAACATGCAGCTCTCGCGCGAGCGGGCGCAATCGGTAAAGGATTGGCTGGTCAAGAACGGCGGCGTGATCACGACAAACATCGCGACGAAAGGCTACGGCGAACAATATCCGATTGCCCTGAATAAAAATACTGACGGCAGCGACAACCCGCTCGGCCGCGCCTTGAACCGACGCGTCTCGATCATCGTCGAAAAGTCGACCTCGACGCCAAGGCCTTGATCGCCGGCTATATTCTTTCGGCGAACTCTTTTTAAGTCGCAATTCTTTGCGTTGATGCGCCAGCATTTGCCCTTTCTTTTAATCCTTATCGGAATGGCGATAGTGCGTTTCGTCATTTTGTTCGTCTCACGAACGCACGTCACCAGTGATGAGGCGATCATCGGGTTGATGGCGAAACATATCCTCGAGGGTCGTTATTTTCCGTTTTATTTCTACGGCACCTCCTACAACGCCTCCTGCGCCTGGGAGGCGTACCTTGCCGTCATCCCGTTCGCGATCGCGGGTGTTGGTGTTGTCACACTAAAAATACCGACGGTTTTGTTGTCGCTCCTTTGTCTCATTCTTTTCTACATGATGACAACGCGGCTCCACTCGACCCGCGTGGCGACATTGGCCAGCCTCATCTTCGCGCTCTGGCCAGGGCTACTGAAAGGCGTCGGGCTGGTCGAGCACTCGAGTGGTTACGGCGCGATGAAGATAAACGCTCCTTTTTCTGCCGTGCGATGACGAATGGGCGTATCAGTTACGGATTGATTCTGGCCTACAGCGCGCTGTTTGCGTTTGCACTTTTTCTTCTTTTTTACCACTTGGGCAACCGGCTTCTCTGGGGAGACGAAGCGGAAACGGCGTTGTTGGCAAAAAACGTTCTTCGTTTCGGCATTCCAGTGACGGTCGATGGCATTAATCACATTACGGTCTTGGGTAACCTTCGCGATGAGAATGCCGCACACGTTTGGACCTGGGCGCCATGGCTACAGGACTATTTGGTCGCTGGAATGTATGCTCTCTTTGGCGCGAGCACTTGGACGAGTCGCGCTGCCTTTGCCGCAATCGGCTGGTTCAGTGTCCTTTTGCTCGCGCATCTAAGTTATAAAATATATCGAGATCACCGAGTCGCTCTCGGCAGTGTTGTTCTTCTTGCAACTTCCGAGATATTTCTTCTGCACTCCCGTCAATGCCGTTACTACTCAGTCACTGTTTTTGCCGAAATCCTGCTCGTCTATGGCGCTTTTGAACTTCTTGCCAATAGTAAACGAGCCACTTGGTTTCTGGCCTCTGCGCTGATCCTACAATTTTACACGAACTTCATCGTTGCTGCCACCAATCTTCCGCTGCTGGTCGCGTTAAGTTGGTTCGCTTGGAAGGAAAAAAGAGTTCTTACTAGACTGACCATAGCGGTTGGAGTCTTTGCGCTAGCGGCGTTGCCATGGGTGGCGTATGCCCGCCCGTGGCAGCAATCGCGAGCGATCATTCACGAGAATCCAGTGTCAGAAGCTCTGTATTACTGCACGGAATGGCATTTCCACTTTCTTCCGTGGATTATTCTGCTGCTCCCAGCAGTTAACCTGTTCACAAACGCGCACCGCCCACAAGCTTCTACCAAAGCACTAGTCCGGCCGCTGGAGCAATCGCTCTCAGCACTGCTTGTCGGCTATTTCCTCATCCTCTTAGTGCCACCCTCAGAACTACGGTACTTATTGCCCCTTCTGCCGGTCGGCTGTTTACTCGTGGCGGCAGGGTTATTTCGTTACTTGCCGTCGCCGATTCTGGCTACTGCAGTGATCGCGCTCCAGGCGACAACGAATTTGATAGCGGTCGCCACAACATTCGGATTAAATCGAGAGCACCCGTGGCGTGCCCCGCTGTTTCAGTTCATTGGAGGATTGAACGAAGCTTACGCGGACCGCTTCTCGGACGTTCGGGATTTCTTTTCCAAGGAGGCACACCCCGGACAAAGCGTGTGGGCGCCAGATCCGGAATTCCCTCTCATCTTTTATATGAGGCTGAAAATCATCGACGGACGCTTGGAAACACCGGACAGCTTGCCCGATTGGATTTTACCGCAGAGTGCGTCTGGGTTACTGGAGCAGCAAGCCCTTAAAATACCTGATTCGATAAAGCCGTATTATGATACTATTTTCATCCGCGTGCACGACTCAGATCGGTTTGATAAGGTTCCGGAACCAGACTGTTATCAGTATCAGTCAACTCAGAGATTCACTGATTTCCTAATTTATCGGAAGAGAATATGATATTGACTGTTTCGCAATTGCAGGTCAACGCGCCGGCCTTTTCCAGCCGGTATAACTTCTTCCATCGCCGGTAGCGGGACGACGCGTTCTATTTTCTTTTCCGTTTTCGGGTCGGCAAATTTTTGCGCTTCGTCTTGGCCACTCTCCGGAGTTCTTTTCGGCTCATCGATTTATACATGCTTCTCGATGCACCTCTCAGTGAAGACTTCGACCGCTTACCGCGCTTGGCCGCGAGCGCCGCGCCAGCCGCCATTTGTTGTTTCTTTGATTTCGCAGGCATAACAAAAATATTTCGCAGCCAGGACGCGAAATGGACTTGTTAAGCGGCCGCCGATTTCCGCCAGAAGAAATAAACCGGCACGCCCGTCAGCGCGATCAAGATTCCGATCCCGGAAGTTGTCGGCGCAAGAAAGGAAAGATCGACAATCAGCAAAGCGGCCAGCAACATCGACATAATCGGCACGATTGGATAGCCCCACGTCCGATACGGTCTGTCGGCCGCTGGGGCTCTTCGTCGCAGAACAATCAAAGCGAAAACCATCAGGAGATAAAAAATCAGATCGGCTGAGACAATGTATTCGAGCAACTGGGTGTAAACGTTTCCGTAGACGACTTGATGCGTCGCGCCATTCGTCGTTACGGTTCGCGGCAAAGTGAGAAGCGCCGTCCAGATTCCCTGCGCGATCAACGCCGCCGCCGGGACATGGAATTGATTCGTGGTGGCAACTTTTTTGAAGAACAAACGATCTTGCGCCATCGCAAAATAGACCCGGGCTCCGGCGAGAATCAGTCCATTGTCGCAACCAAACGTCGAAATCATGATCGCCGCTGCCATGCACATCGCGCCCGGATTTCCGAATGCGGACTTCATCGCCGCAACCGCGACACGATCCTGCGGCGCATGCTGGATTTCTGGAAACGACAGGAGCGCCAGATAAGAAACGTTCGCGAGCACGTACAAAATCACAACGGCGCCGGAGCCAATCAAAAGCGCACGGACAAGATTTCGCCCCGGATTTCGCACTTCGCTGCCAAGAAACGTGACGTTCGTCCAGGCGGTTTGGGCGAAGATCGGACCGACCATCGACTTGCCCAGAAGCAGAATGATTGCGAGTTCGCCGACGAACTTAAACCCGGGCTGTGCAACCTGTGGACTCCAACCGTTAGCCGACGAATTCCACCACGCGGACGTTCGCGCGGCGCTCGTCGCACTCCAACCGAGGAAACCTCCAACGACAACGACGCCGGCGAGCGCCGCCGTTTTTGCAAACGTAAAAGTGTTTTGCACGAGCGTGCCGAGCTTGAGTCCGCGCGTATTTGTCCAAGTCAACAACGCGACCAACGCCATTGCAACCAGCTGTTGAGTGGAAAGACTGACCGCATATCCGCCGCCCAACGACAACGGTTGTTTTGTGAAAAGATAATTGTCCGGCGAAATTGCGCTGACGAAAACTCCTAGAAATTTAGCGAACGCGATCGCGACAGCCGCGATGGCTCCGGTTTGAACGACCAGAAACAGAGTCCAGCCGTACAAAAATCCTATGGCCGGGCCATAAGCTTCGCGAAAGAAAACGTAAACACCGCCCGCGCGCGGCATCATTGTCGCGAGTTCGGAGCAGCAAAGCGCGCCTGTGATCGTGAGCAAACCGGCGAGCGCCCAAGCCAGCAATAGCCAACCGGGCGCGCCGCTCAATCGCGCCGATTCCGCCGAAGTGATGAAAATGCCGGAGCCGATCATCGACCCGATCACGATCATGGTGGCGTCGATGGGCCCGAGCGCGCGCACCAAGCGACTTTGCTGCTGCTCGTCGCTCATTCCCGGAACTTCGGCGCGCGAAGGCTGACGTTTTCCTCCTCGAGACGCGATTTTAACACTCGCGCGAAATCCACCGCGCCCGGCGTATCGCCATGAACACAAACGGTCTCCGCGCGAACATCGACGTCTGCGCCGTCGACCGATTTGACTCTTCCATCGCGCAGCATCCAAACCACGCGCGCCGCGGCTTCTTCCGGATCATGCAGCAAAGCGTCCGATCGCGTGCGCGGAACAAGCGACCCGTCGCTCAAATAATTTCGATCAGCAAAAACTTCGTGCGCGATTTGCAGCCCATTCGCTGTTCCTCCTCGCGCCAGCGCGCTGTGTTGCGGCGCAAAAAGAATTAATTTTGTGTCGATCTTGGCGATGGCGCGACCAATCGCGTCAGCCAGTTCGCGATCGCGCACCGCCATGTTATAAAGCGCGCCGTGCGGTTTCACGTGATTTGGACACACGCCGGCCGCATCGGCGATCGCTTGAAAAATGCCAAGCTGATAGACGACAGCGTCGAAAATTTCGTCTGGCCTTACCGACAATTCTTTTCGTCCGAAGTTTTCTCGATCGAATAGACTCGGGTGCGCGCCGACGGCCACTTTGTGGTCGCGCGCCGTTTCAATCGATCGGCGCATCGTTTCGGCGTCGCCCGCATGAAAGCCGCAGGCAATGTTTGCCGATGTGACAAGCGCGAGCAGTTCGTCATCGTGGCCGGCGCCTTCGCCGAGATCGGCATTAAGATCGACAACCAGACTCATTTAAAATGCGATTCGAGTCCGCGCCGGAATTGTTCCAGATTTCGCTCGCGTTCCAGTAGCAGCGCGTGGGCATCAGCGATCGAAACTACGCTAAAACGAATTCGATCGCCCGGAGACAACTGCGCAGCAATCGGAAAATCGACCCTGATCACGTGCGCGATCTTTGGATAACCCCCGATGGTTTGGCAATCATTGAGAAGCAGAATCGGCTTGCCGCTCGGCGGAACCTGGACGGTGCCCGGCGCCACTGCTTCGGAGAGAAGATCGACATCCTCACTTCGCTCGAGACGCGGACCGTCCAACCGAATTCCCATTCGATCGGAATCGGGCGAGGCGATGAACGCATCGGCAGTGAAACGTTGCGTAGTTCCATCGTTGAATCGGTTCCAGTCGACGCCACGAATAAAACGTAGAACCGGTTCGCGGCGCGCCGTATTCGACCAATCGTGCGGCGGTTTCCAGCCCGCGATTTTTTCTCTGCGCAACTTATCGATCAAAACTTTTGCGCGCTGTGGATTTTCGTCGAGTGGAAATTCTTCGCCGTCCCGCACCGGTCGACCGGTAACGCCGCCAAATCCAGCTCGTAAGTCCGCTGACCGACTGCCGAGCACAACCGGCACATTGATTCCGCCGGAGATCGCCAGCCATGCCCGACATCCGAGCGCGGGAGATTCGATCGAGAATTCTTCGCCTCCACGCACCAAGGCAGGATGCCCAGCAGCCAGGTATGTCGAACTAATGCGCGCGCTGAAGTCGCCGCCACACCAAACTACAATTCGATCATCGGCAAACCGCAGCCGCAAACCACCGAAAGTAACTTCGAGACCCGCGGCCGATTCATCGTTGCCGGCGAGCAAATTCGCCACCCGCAATGCGTGTGTGTCGAGCGCGCCACCTAACGAAACACCAAATTCGCGAAAGCCCGTCCGCCCTAAATCTTGCACGCTGGTCAAAAAACCAGCGCGCATTGCCGTCGCTTTCACGTTGTCGATCTTTCGAATTCTTCACGGGTGATAGAGCGGAAGCGGACGCGGTCGCCGGCCCGCAAAAGCACAGGCGGATCTTTTTCCGGATCGAACAATTGCAGTGGCGTGCGGCCGATCACGTTCCAGCCGCCGGGCGATTTGATTGGATAGATTCCGGTTTGCGTTCCGCCGATCGCGACCGAACCAGCCGGAATTTCTTTGCGCGGAACATCTCGCCGCGGTGTCGCAATTTTGCGCGGCAGACCGCCAAGAAATGGGAAACCGGGCGTGAACCCGACGCAATGAACGCGATAATCGGCTCCGCAATGAAGATCGACAACTTCTTTCCAATGCACGCCCGCATGCCGTGCGACTTCATCGAGGTCGAACGCGAACTCCTGTTCGTAGCAAACTGGAATTTCTACAAGAGATGTTTCGATCCGATCGGCATGAATTTCTCCTGCATTGGACAGCGCTTGGCGAATCCGTTGTTCGATCCATCCGAAAACATTCTCGATCGGCGCGCCCGCATCGATCGCCCGCGTCGGATCATAGAAAAGTGCGACTGTCGTGTAAGCCGGCGCGGTTTCGATTGTACCTGGAATTTGCGCAGCTTCCAGGCCGCGCTTTGTCGCAAGCACTTTGTTTAAGGCGTCGCCCGGAGCGTCGTCAAAATTTTCAGCGACACGAATCAGCAGCGCGGAATCTCCGAGCGCCTTAATTTCCATGAAGCAGTCGCGGATCAGCTTTTTTCGGGCGAGACCGCTTCTTTAACAGTCTCGACCTGTTCTTTGATTTCGTGAACACGAGGATGAACTTCCTTGATCAAATTATGTTCGGCCTGCGAGAGCTGCTCGATCCGCTGGGTCATTTCGTGCAGCTCTTTTAACATCGCGTCCTGGCGCGACGAGATGCGATGCATCCACCAAAAACAAACGCACCAGCAGCCAAGCCCGACCCAGGTGAGAACGAAAAGGGTCATCTCATTGCGCCCGCGTGGCTTCGATCTCGATATTAATAGCAACGGTCTGGCCGACCCCCGACACGCTTTCCGCCGCCTGGGCGAACATTAAATTAAAATCGCGGCGCTTCAGCGGGTCCGTCGTCACCGCCCATCGTGTTTGTTTGTCGTTGGGTAACGTTAGCAATTTCACATGCAGCGTGATCGGCTTCGTCAGCCCGTGCATCGTCAGATCGCCCAGAATATCGCCAGCCTGCGGACCAGTCTGTTTCACGTTTCGGCTCTTGAATGTGATCTCCGGATATTTCTCAACCGCGAAAAATTCCGGACCGCGCAGATGATTATCGCGCTTCACAATTCCGGTATCGATGCTGCGAACGTCGATCCGGGCCATAACCGATGAATTTTCCGGGTGCTCGCGATCGATGTCGATCTTGCCGTCGAATTTGGCAAACTTCCCGTGGGTGGTGCCAAGGAATTGGTGGACCGAAAATCCGATCGTCGAATGCGCTTGATCGAATTTGTAGGTCTCGTTCGCAAACGCGGCCGAAGCCAAAGCGGCTCCGAGAGCGGCGGCAGTAACAACAATTCGTAATCTCATGCGGTCTCCTTTGCTTTGCTCTTCGCCTCGGAAGTGAGTGTTTTCAAGAGCGGGGTGCGGGAGAGCGGCAGCCTCCCGAACAAATTACCAAGCGCAAAAGCCGGGTCGGCTTTCAGTTTCTTTGAGTCATGCACGCCGGCGATCCGCGCGAGCTCGGTTTCGAAATGCGAAATCGCACGTAGGTTTGGATCGTTGGTGTCGAGGTAACCAAACGCCCGGCGCAAGAGCGCGAACAGCTCCGGCTCGTGATGATCACGCTCGGTGCAAATCTCGATCAGCTCGACAAAATAAGCCGCGGCCTGGGTGCGCAGATAATTTTTGCGGATGCCGGCGAACGGATTTTTGAGGACGACTTCGGTCAGCGTGTGCAATGTCGATTTGCGACTTGTTACCACCGAGATTTCGGCTTCAAAGAAAAGATCGAGCTTGCCGGCGAATGGAGTTTTGGTGCGGCGCGCGCCTTTGGCCACCGTTTGAACGCAGCCTAACGACTCGGTGCACCAGGAGACGATCAGACTGGTGTCGCTAAACTTGCGTTTGCGTAAAAGGATCGCGGCCGTGCTCTGCACGCACGAAATCTAGCACGCGATTTGCAAGCTTGCCGCGCGCGCGGAAAGCGATGGCCGTTTACTCCAAGCGCGAGTGATGACGCTACAACGATCAGCGATTGATAATGTGTAATGCGCGCTTCTCCACATTCATCGCCGCTTCTTTCACTGCTTCGCTCAAAGTCGGATGCGAATGACAGGTGCGCGCCAGATCTTCCGAGCTCCCGCCAAACTCAATCACGGACACCGCTTCGGCGATTAATTCCGACGCCGCGTGCTGCAAAATGTGCGCGCCCAGAATCCGGTCGGTTTTCGCGTCGGCTATGAATTTCACGATGCCCTCGAGATCGTCATTCGCGACCGCGCGACCGCTCGCACGGAATGGAAATTTGCCGACATGATAATCGATCTTCTTTTCCTTCGCCTGATCCTCAGTCAGTCCAACGCCGGCCAGTTCCGGATTCGTGTAAATGATGCCGGCGATCGCGTCATAATTTATATGGCCATCCTTGCCGGCGATTCTTTCCACGCACGCAATTCCTTCCTCCGACGCTTTGTGAGCTAGCATCGGACCCGCGATCACATCGCCGATGGCGTAGATGCCATCGATGTTGGTTTTAAAATGCTCATCGACCTTGATCCGCTTGGTTTCGTCGAATTCGACGCCGGCTTTTTCCGCGCCGAGACCTTCGCTAAATGGTTTGCGTCCGACCGAAACGAGAACTTTGTCGGCCTCGAACTTTAATTCTTCGTTTCCTTTTGTTGCAGTCGCGGTGGCACGACCATTATCGATCTTGACCGCGCCGACTTTGGTTTCGAGATAAAACGTAATCCCCTGCGCCGTGAGCGAGCGCTGCAACAAATTCGAGAGCTCGAGGTCGAATCCAATCGCAATGCGCGGCAAAAATTCCAAGATGGTTACTTCGGACCCGAGCCGGTTCCAGACTGAGCCAAGCTCGAGCCCGACGGCGCCCGCGCCGATCACGAGAAATTTCTTCGGTGGTTCGGTGAACGTAAGCGCTTCCGTGCTGCTAACGATTGTCTTGCCATCGAACTTTGCGAACGGCAGCTCAACCGCCGCGCTGCCGGTAGCGATGATGACGTTTTTGGTTTCGATCTCTTGAGTTTTCCCATCCGACAATTTAACCGAAACTTTTCCCGGCGCCGTTATCGTGCCGAGTCCTTCGAACGTCGTCACCTTGTTCGTCTTCATCAGCGAGCGAACACCGCTATTCATCGTCTTCACGACCTTGTCCTTGCGCTGCTGCATCTTGTTAAGATCGACATGTGCATTCTCGATCACGATGCCGTGTTTCTCGGCTTCCTTTTTCGCGAACATGAAATGATCGGTCGAAGTCAGGAGCGCTTTGCTCGGGATACAACCGACGTTCAAACAAGTGCCGCCGAGTTCCTTGTCTTTTTCGACAATGGCCGTCTTTAAGCCAAGTTGCCCAGCGCGGATCGCCGCGACATAGCCGCCCGGCCCCGAACCGATGATTACGACATCAAATTTATCCATTTAGAAATCCAGCGGCAGTTTCTTTGGATCCTCGATGCATTCTTTCACTTTAATCAGGAACGTCACCGCTTCCCTGCCATCAATCGCGCGGTGATCGTAACTGAGCGCGAGATACATCATCGGCCGCGCCTCCACCTTGCCGTCAACCGCCACCGGTCGCGGCATGATTTTGTGCATCCCGAGAATTCCGCTTTGCGGCGGATTCAAGATCGGTGTGCTCAACAACGACCCGTAAACGCCGCCGTTTGAAATCGTAAACGTGCCGCCGGTCAAATCTTCGATCTTCAATTTGCCTTCGCGCGCCTTGGTTGCGTAATCGACAATATCGCGCTCGAGATCGGCGAAAGATTTTTTGTCGGCGTCGCGCACAATCGGCACTACCAGTCCGCGCTCCGTTCCAACCGCCACGCCAATGTCGTAGAAATTGTTCTGGATGAAATCTTCATCTTCAATCCGGCCATTCACCACCGGCACGGCCCTGAGCGCTTCGACGGATGCTTTGATGAAGAACGACATGAACCCAAGCTTCACCCCGTTTTTCTTCGTGAAAGCATCCTGAGATTTCGTGCGCAATTCCTGAACCGCGCTCATATCGCACTCGTTGAATGTCGTCAGAATCGCCGCGGTGTGCTGCGCCATTACCAATTGCGCCGCGATCTTGCGCCGCAGCGGCGACATTTTTTTCCGAACGAATCGCCCATCGGCCGATTGTTCGCCACGGCGATTCCCTCCTTCGGCGGATCGATCTTCTGCGATGCTTGGCCCGCCGTAGCCCCGCGAAGGCGGCTCGACCTTTTCCTCGGCGGCGCCGCGGTTCTGCGCAGCCGCGAGCGCATCCGCTTTAGTTAAGCGACCGCTTTTACCGGTTCCTGAAATTTTTTCCGGGTCGAGATGTTCTTCGTCAACAATGCGACGAACAGCAGGTGATAGAGTTTTCGCGTCGGCCGATTTTTCTTTTGTAGGGGAAGCCGTTGGCTTCCCAGAGACGCTAACAGCGTCTCCTACAGACGTTTTTTCGGGCGCCGTTTCAGTCGGCTTCTTCGAGTCGTCGATGGTCGCGACCACTTCGCCGATTTTTACTTCCTGACCTTCGGGAACGATCGCGTCAAGCACTCCGGATGTTTCGGCCGCAATCTCGGTGGAAACTTTGTCCGTCTCGAGGGTGAAGAGCGCGTCACCGGCATTGACGAAATCGCCGGATTTCTTGTGCCAGACCGAAACTATTCCGCTCGTGATCGATTCGCCAACAGCGGGAATTTTTACTTCGACGCTCACTTGCGCCTAACTAAGCGCAAAAAAACGATATTGCTACAACTCAGACTTTGAACGCGTCAGCCACGAGCGCGGCTTGTTCGCGCTTGTGCAAGGCGAGCGAACCGACGGCAGGACTGGCACTGGCGTCGCGCCCGGCATAAGCGATTTCGCGTCCAAAAAGTTTGCGCAAGCGCAGCTCGATGAAGGTCCACGCTCCCATGTTTTGCGGTTCTTCCTGACACCAGACGAGCGGCGTGGTTTTCGGAAACCCTTTCATCATCGATTTTAGCTTCGTTTCGTGAACTGGATAAAGCTGCTCGAAGCGAATGATGGCTGCGTTGTCGATCTTCTTCTCCGCTCGGTAATTGATTAGATCGTAATAAACTTTGCCCGAGCAAAGGATCACGCGTTTCATTTTGTCGTCCGGCCCAACTTCGGGTGAGCCGAGAATTTCTTCGAACTTTCCGCTGGTGAATTCCTTCGCCGAGGAAGACGCGAACTCAGCACGGAGCAAACTTTTCGGCGTCATGATTACGAGCGGTTTGATGAAGTCGCGTTTCATCTGCCGACGCAAAATGTGAAAGTACTGCGCCGACGTGGTGAGATTGCAGACTTGAATATTGTCCTCAGCGCAAAGTTGGAGAAACCGTTCGAGACGACCGCTCGAATGTTCCGGACCTTGTCCTTCGTAACCATGAGGTAGAAGCAACACAATCCCACTCGGCCGCTGCCATTTCGATTCAGCGGAAACGATGAATTGATCGATGATGCTCTGCGCGCCATTGGCGAAATCGCCGAACTGCGCTTCCCACAAGCAAAGCATGCTCGGATAATCGAGCGAGTAACCGTAATCGAAGCCCAGGACAGCGGCTTCGGAGAGCAAGCTGTTGTAAATGCAAATGCGCGCCTGCTTTTCGCCCAAATGCATCAGCGGGACGTACGGTGCACCGGTTTTCGCGTCGTAAAGAATCGCGTGACGGGAGCTGAAAGTCCCACGCGCGCTGTCCTGGCCGGACAATCGAACCGGCGTTCCCTCCAAAAGGAGCGAACCAAACGCGAGCAGTTCGGCGTAATGCCATTCGAATGGCCCGCCGTTTTCAAAGACCTTGCGCCGATGCTCGATGATGATTCGTTTGATCTTCGGCTGAATGTTGAAATCGTCTGGCACGCGCGTGAGTGCATCGACAATCGCCTTGAGTGTTTTCTCATTAATGGCCGTCGCAACCGGCGAACTCTTGTACTCCGGTTGAAATACCGCGGTTGATTCCTTGAACTTCGCCTGCTTATCGGTCTTCTCTTTTTCGATCGCTTTGACGTTATCAAGCGCCATCTCAAGCCGCAGATCCATTTCGGTCTCGAGCGAAGCGGCATCGTCCTCGGTCAACGCGCCAGATTCGAGCAACTCGCGTTTGTACAACTGCGCGACCGACGGGTGCTTGTCAATCTTGGCGTAAAGATCGGGCTGGGTGAAGGCAGGCTCGTCGCCTTCGTTGTGTCCGTAGCGGCGGTAACAATACATGTCGATCACGATATCGCGTCCGAATTCCTGCCGGAAATCGAGCGCGAGTTTGCTGACCTGCATGCACGCGAGCGGGTCGTCGCCGTTCAGATGGAAAATCGGCACCTCAATCATTTTGGCGATGTCGGTGGCGTACATTGATGAGCGCGCGTCTTCCGGCAGCGTGGTGAAACCAATCTGATTATTCACTACCACGTGCACCGTGCCGCCGGTCCCATAACCGTGCAGTTGCGACATGTTCAGGGTTTCGGCCACAATCCCCTGCCCCGCGAAGGCCGCGTCGCCGTGAAGCAATAACGGCAAGACTTTGCGCCGATGCTCGGTGTCACCTCGAATCCGTTGACGCGCGCGAGCCGTTCCTTCGACAACTGGGTCGACCGCTTCGAGATGGCTCGGATTTGCCGACAGACGAATTTCCACCTCCGCGCCGGATGCGAATTTTCGCACGGTCCGATAGCCGAGATGATATTTCACGTCGCCATCGCCGGCGACGAGCTCAGGAATGTAATTCTCGCTGAACTCGGTGAAAATAACGCGGAGCGATTTCTTCAGAAAATTCGCGAGCACGTTCAGCCGCCCACGGTGCGACATGCCCATGCAAATTTCCTCAACACCAGCGGGCGGACATTTGTGAAGGATCGTGTCGAGAATCACCATCAACGATTCGGCACCTTGGATCGAGAAGCGTTTTTGGCCGACGTAACGCGAGTGCAGGAAAACTTCGAACGACTCGGCCTCCATCAACGCGCGGAGCAAAGCGATTTTCACCTGGCGGGGCGTGGAATGTTTGTCCGGGCGGGATTCGAGCCGGTACAGCACCCAGTTCCGCATCCGCGTGTTTTGAATGTGCATGAACTCCGCGCCGATCGAATCCGCGTAAATTTTTTGGAGACGCGCGATCATTTCGCGCAACGTCATCTCTTCATTATCGGCGAAGAATTTTGAGGAGACGTGAAGATCGAGATCCTTTTCGCTGAAGCCGAGCTCGCGCAGCGTCAGGGACGGATTTTCCGGGCGCTTCTCCGCCAACGGGTTCACACGCGCGATGGTGTGACCGAGCGTGCGATAGGCGTAGACGAGGCCGTCGATCCGTGTCTGTAACGGACTTTCGCGAACACCAGCGCGCGGTGCCGCGGTCGCGGCGGCGCCATTTCGCTGCGGCAAATTCCCTAACTCGAATCCCTCAAAAAAAGCCGACCAGCTTGGATCGACTGATGCAGGATCCTCCTGCCAACGCCGATAATTCTGGTCGATCAGCTCCAGATTAGCTCTAGCGGCGATTGAAGTGGGCATGGCACATTTAATCTGCAACCGTTAAGGACAGCGGCAAGTGCTGTAGCCACGTGGCTGTAGCACGTACTCGCCGCGTCGCACAGCGACGTGGCTACACTTCCGCTACCAAGTTGACAGTGCTGAGGCAGCTCCGTTACTTGCACCGCACAAATGGGAACCGCGAAAATTTGGTTAGGGGTCGGAACGTGCGTCTTCGTGTTGGCAAGATCGACATCCAGCTTCGCCCAAGCCGATCCGGCGGCGGAGCCGGCGGTCCTGGCTATCGCGAAAGTTTTGCCAGCCGTGGTCAACATCAATACCGAGCGTGTGGTTCGCCGTACGGTGCGTGATCCGATCGAAGATTTTTACGCGCAATTTTTTGGTTATTACCGCGGACGGACGCGCGAGATTCGGCAAACACTGCAAAGTCTCGGATCCGGGTTCATTGTCGATCCAGCCGGCTACATCGTGACTAATCAGCATGTGGTCCAGCGCGCGGCCGACCTGAAAATCCAGGTAACGACGAACAACAGCAAAACTTACAGCGCGCATTATATCACCGGCGACGACAAGAAAGACCTCGCCTTCATCAAGATCGATTCGAAAGATTCGTTTCCGTTCATCAACCTCGACAACATTTCGCCCAATCTGTTAGGCGAAACCGTCCTCGTGGTCGGCAACGCGGTCGGTTACGGCAGCTCGATCAGCCGCGGCGTTTTGAGCGCAACGAAACGGGACATCAGCATCGACAATGTGGATTACAAAAACCTGGTGCAAACGGATGCGGCGATTAATCCAGGCAACAGCGGCGGGCCGGTGATCGATATCTCAGGGCGATTGGTTGGAATCAGCTCCGCGAAAATGGCGTTCACCCCGCAAGGCGTGCCGACGCAAGGACTCGGGTTTGCCATTCCGGCCGATGTCGTGCGCGACAGTGTGAAAAATTTCAAAACGTTCGCTCAAAAGCATCCGGGCGGAAAAAATCAACCGGCGGCGGAAGAAACATCAACCTCGAACGCGGAGCGCATGTTTGGAATGCAGTTACAGGATTTGAATGAGGAGCTGACCGACGCGCTCGGTTACGAGCCTGGACGCGGAGTGCTGATCAGTGCAGTCGAACCAAACAGTCCGGCGGACCAAGCCGGGATCGAGCGCGGCCTGGTGATTTACCGCGTCGGCAAGCACGATGTAAGCTCGATCAAAGACGTCGAGAACCTGCTCGGCCGCGCCAATAGCGGCACAAGCGTGGACTTTGCAGTCGGGGTCGTCCGTGCGGGAGGCGCCGAACAGCGTGTTGAAACCGTTACCCTGGCTGCCCGTTGACAGCCGAAAAATTTTGGCAACGCATTAGCACCTCGGTTGTCTCATCAAATAATTTGGGAATGATTAAAGTTGAAAATTTAACCAAACGCTACGCCGGGCAGACCGCGATCCGGGATTTGAACTTCGAGGTCGGCCAGGGCGAGATCATGGGGTTTCTCGGACCGAACGGTGCCGGCAAGACCACGACGATGCGGATCCTGGCGGGATTCATGCCGGCCACTTCCGGTCGCGCCTCGATCGCCGGCTTTGATGTGTTCGAGAAATCACTCCAGGCGCGGTCGAGGCTGGGTTACATGCCGGAAAACGTTCCGCTCTATAATGATATGCGGGTCACGGAGTATCTCGATTATCGCGCCGCGCTGAAAGGCGTCCCCCACCGCCGCATCGCGGAGCGCGTCGGCGACGTGAAGGAACTCTGCGGCTTGCGCGAGGTGGAACGAAAATTAATCGGGACACTTTCCAAAGGTTATCGGCAGCGGGTCGGTCTGGCCGACGCTCTCGTGAGCGACCCGGACCTCCTTATTCTCGACGAGCCGACCATTGGTCTCGATCCAAACCAAATCCGGCAGGTGCGCGAAGTCATCAAAAATCTCGGCAAACAGCACACCATTTTGCTTTCGACTCACATTTTGCCGGAAGTGGAGATGACCTGCAGCCGGGTCATCATTATTCATAAGGGCCGAATCGAAGCGTGCGATACGCCGGAGAATCTTCTCGGTCAGATTCGCCAGGCCGGCGGCGTAGTGGTCGAGGCAAAAACCGGCAAGGATGATGGCGCGGAAGAGTTGAAGAAAATCTCCGGCGTGCGTGAAGTGATAACCGATCACGACGAGGGCTGGCAAATATTTTCGCTGCGAGTGGAATCCGGTCTCGACGTGCGCGAAGAAATTTTCCGGCTCGCAGCCGATCGGAAGTGGACACTGCGCGAGCTCTCACAACGCCGGGCGACGCTCGAAGACGTGTTCGTCGAAATCACGCACTCAAATCAAGCGGAGATGCCGATCTAAGCGATGAGAAAATTCTACACGCTGCTTGTCCGCGAAGTCCGCAGCTATTTTCATTCGCCCATCGCGTACGTTGTCCTCGTGTTTTTCCTGCTGGTCAGCGGGGTCGATTTTTATTTCCAGGTTTCATTCATGAATCAGCGACCGGCGTCTTATTCGGTGCAGGAAGCGTTTTTCAATTCGGTGTTCTTTTGGTTCGCATTCGTTTTGATTTTTCCGTTGATCACGATGCGTCTTTTTGCCGAGGAATTTAAGCTCGGCACAATTGAGCCGCTGATGACTGCGCCGGTGCGTGATTTGCAAGTTGTGCTGGCAAAGTTTTTCGGCGCGCTCGTGTTTTACATCTTACTCTGGATCCCAACGCTGCTCTATTTTTGGATCTTCCAAAAGATCACCCAGCAGCCCGCGGCGAATTCCAGCGGCGCTTATTGGGGCTCTTACTTGATGCTCTTGCTGCTGGGAATGTTTTATCTTTCCGTCGGCTGCCTCGCCTCGGTCGTGACGAAGAACCAGATCGTGGCCGCGATCATTTCTTTCTCCGCGATCACGCTGTTGTTCTTTCTTGGGCTGATTCAATTCATTTTGCTCGACGTCAGCTCGGGCCTGCGCGACGCGCTCGGGTATTTTTCCGCGATCGAGCACATGGGCACATATTCGCGTGGCATCATCGACACGCGACCGATGGTTCTCTACTTGAGCATGACCGCCCTAATCCTGGCGCTGACTTATCAAGCGTTCCAAGCGCGTAAATGGAGGTTGTGACGAATGACTGAAGTTACAACGAAGCCAAAAAGAATTCAGCGACTTCAAATCGGCCTGAATCTTGTGGTCCAGCTCATTCTCATTTTCTTTTTGGTGAGCGCCGTAAACTGGATCGGCTTCCGCCATTACAAACGCTGGGACGTCTCCCGCGAGCAGAAATACGCGCTCTCGGACAAGACGAAGCGTTTCTTGAACACAATCAAGGGGAAAGTCCGAATCACGGTTTTCTTTTCGCCGAACACTCCGATCAGCGGCGACGTTTCGAGTTTGCTCACCGAATATCAATACGCAGCCAAGGGTAAGATCGACATCGAGAACATCGATCCGCAGCGAAACCTCTCCCGCGCCAAGGAGATGTTCGACAAGTATAAAGTGGTCAGCGACGAAAGCTTGCTCGTGATCGATTACGAAGGCCGCAACAAAACGGTGAAGGCTTCGGAGATGGCGGAGATCGATCAGAGCGGCATGGCGCTTGGCGAAGGACCACGGGTGACCGCGTTTAAAGGCGAACAGGTGATCACCAGCGCGATGATCGATTTAGTCGAAGGCAAAAAGAACACAATCGGCTATGTCACGGGTCACAAAGAGCCTTCGATCACCGAAGCGTCACCGCTGGCGATGATTAATCAACAGCAACAGGCCGGTAGTCCGATTTCGGTGCTGAAGACATTTATCGAGAACGAAAACATCAAATTTCAGGAATTAAATCTTTTCAATGAGCCGCAAATCCCCGCCGAGATAAAAACAGTTATGATTGTCGGCCCACAGTACGATCTCTCTGATCGCGAAATCAAATTGCTGCACGATTTCTGGGACAAACAGGGACGGATCCTGTTCTTGATCGATCCTTCGGCGAAAACACCGAAGCTGAACGCGTTCCTCAACGAACTCGGCGTGAAAGTAAACGACGACCGATTGATGGCTTTTGTGCGTACTGGAATTGAGGAGCTGGCGCTGATCCGCGATGTGCAGGCGCGCTTTCTCGGTGACAGCCCGGTGACGAAACGCCTCGCTAATGTCCGCGCATTATTTTTCGGCGGGACATCGTCAATCACACTCCAGCCAGAACGCGTTCGCGCGGCGAATATCCGGCTCCAGCCGCTGATTGAAGCCGAGAAAGGTTATTTCGCTGAAACCGATTACAACACCAACGACCAGGCGAAACTGCAAGCGAACGCAAAAAAAGCGGGCACGGCGCCTCTGACGATCGGGGTGTCGATCGAGAAAGGCGGCAGCGCAGACGAGCGCGTCCAAATGAATTCGTCGCGGATGGTGGTGGTGAGTAACGCGACTTTTATTCAGGATAACGCGCTGACGCAAGACCAACAAGCTCTGGACTTTATTTCCGCGAGCGCAAACTGGTTGTTGAGCCGCGAGCAGCTGATCGGGATCGCGCCGAAAGTTCCGAAAACACTCACTTTCAGCCTCAACGAAGATGCTTTGCGCAGTCTACGCTGGATGATCCTGGTCTTGATGCCGCTTGTTTTTGTCGTTCTCGGCACCGCCGTCTGGTGGAAACGGCGCGCCTAATAATCACAAAATCGTCATGAAGTGGAAAACGACATTGATCCTTTTCGTCATTGCGGCCGGCGTTTTCGCCTACCTGTTTTTCATCGAAAGCAACCGGCCCGGCACCGAAGAAGCGGCACGCCAATCACAAAATGTTCTCAATTTCAGCCGCGAGAAAATTGACGGCGTCGTTATTCACAACGGCGACGATATGATCGACATCCGCCGCCGCGATGATAAATGGCGCCTGGAAACTCCGATCCGAGACCAGGCGGACGCTTCCTTAGTGAACAATTTGCTGCTCGATCTCGACAGCTGGCAAAAGGACGCGGCTATTTCGGCCAAGGAAATGGAAGCGGACAAGAGCAAGCTTGCTGACTACGGTCTCGCAAACCCCAAGCTGCGTTTGAAGTTGCTCGGACCTGGTGCGCCACCCGAAGTCTTCTTCGGCAAGGACGCTGCGCTGGAAGGCAAGATGTATGTCCGGTTCGAGAATTCGAAAGAAACGTTTCTCGCCAGTCAATCGGTTAAGAAAGCGGTCGAAAAGAAGCCAGAAGATTTCCGCGATCGAAAACTGACTGATTTGATCATGGCGCAGGTTGTCCGCGTCGTGCTTAAAACGTCGGCGGGCGAAATGGAGCTGCAGAAAAAGGGCGACCATTGGGAAATCGCGAAACCGTTGCACACGCGCGCCGACGATCAGAAGGTCAGCGACTTGATCGCGCAAGTGACGACGGCGCGCATTCAACAATTTGTGGCGGACGACCGCGGCGATCTGCATCCTTACGGATTGGCCGAACCGCGCGGCTCGCTCACACTTTTTGCGCAGGACGACAAGCAGGGCCAGACGCTTCAGGTCGGCAGCATTCCCAAAAAAGAGAAAGACCAGGTTTACGTGCGCTTCTCTCCGCGCGGCTTCGTTTACACGTTGCCAAAAAAAATCGACGAGACGCTCAACAACAAACCTAATGATCTTCGTGACCGCCACCTTGTTCGAATCGACACAAAAATTCTCGACCGGCTAACCATCGACGCGCCGGGTAAGAGCAAAACGGTTCTGGCGCGGAAAGATGAAAACTGGACAATCGCCAGCCGCAATAACGCGCCCGCAAATTCGAGCGAGGTTCGGCGACTGATCGACACTTTGCAAAACGAGCAGGTCACAAAATTTGTCGAAGATGTCGCTTCGAACTTGCCGAAGTATGGCCTCGATAAGCCGCAACTAATTGCCACCTTCAGTTCGTTCGCTTCGGAAAACACCGCTGAAACCAAAGCCGGCGAGCAGCCGTTTGCGTCGATTGCGTTTGGAAAAGTCGAAGGCGACGGCGTCTACGCACGAGTCGGAGATGAGCCGTTCGTCGTCGCTGTGCGTCGCGCCGTGCTCGATCAAATCTTCACCGACCCGCTGCAATGGCAGGAACTGTCGATCTTCAATTTCAAGCCGGAGCAGATTCACCGCGTTAGCGTGACAGCAGACAAAGAATGTGCACTGGTACGCGGCGCGAACAATCAATGGAGTTGGGCGAAGGGAAGCGGCGCAATCAATCAAACGAACGTGCAGTCGCTTCTCAATACCTTGTCAACATTGCACGCGGTGCGCTGGGTCGGATCGACAACCCCGGCACAAGGTTTCGACAAGCCGCAACTTGTCGTGACGTTCACTACTTCCCCAGACGACAAAGCGACACACAAACTGACTATTGGCGGCGTCGCGCCCAATGGGATGTCGTTCACAAAAGTGGACGAGCGCGAAGGAACTTTTGCCGTTAACGCGCCAGATTTAAACGCGCTCAAACTGCCGCTCGTTGCTCACGAATCGCCTTCGCCTCCTCCATCCGCGACAGCAACTGCGACGCCTTAGCCGTTTTTCTTCGCGGTATAGATCGTCACGATTCCACCCGTCAGCGACTCAGCCACGGCATCCCGAAATCCGTTTCCCTCGATTAGTCGCAACAATTCTTCGCCGCCGGGAAATTGTTCGATCGAATCTCCCAAATAATCGTAAGCGGTTTTTTTTCGGGTAAGGAAGGATCCAAAAATCGGAAGCAACCGATGAAGGTAAAGGCGATAAAGCAATCGTAAGATTGACATTTGCGGCAACGAGAATTCCATGACGAGCAAGTTGCCGCTCCCAGTTAGAACCCGTGCCATTTCGCGCAATCCCGCGCTCCAATCTTTGATGTTGCGAAGGCCAAAAGCGATTGTCAAACAATCGAATGAACGATCGGAAAACGGAAGCGCGAGCGCATCTGCGCTAACAACTCGACGAACTCCTTTGGCTCTCGCTACCGCCAGCATTTGGTCGGAGAAATCTGCGGCAACAACTTCCGAATTCGGCAATGCCTTCTCCAACGCAAGCGTCAGGTCTCCTGTTCCGGCTGCAAGATCGACAATCGTGTTCGGATCCCAGGTGGCCACAATTCCAGCCGCGCGTTTCCGCCAAATAACATCGCATCCGCAGCTAAGCAGATGGTTGGCAAGGTCATATCGGCGAGCAATGCTGCCAAACATTGCCCGAACCGTTTCCGGATCGCGCGACTGGGATAACTGATTCGGGTTAACCACGCTTAGACTCGAGCTTTTCAGTTTCCGTTTTTGCTATCGATAACGCGAGACCGATGGCCAGCCATGCGGCTGGCATGACATGCGACAGAAGACGTGGCAACGACGATGTTACATGTGCGGTATAACTTGGCCACGCGCCGAAAACATAAGTCAGGGAACAAAGAATGATTGGACCAAGAACACCTATAGCCAAAAGTAACCGTGAAAAATTTCGTGCGGTCAAAAGGTAGATTACTGCGACAAGGACGAGCAGCCAAAAGATACTCCAGAGACCGGTATCAGTAATCTCCGCAAGAGCTATGCGACCTATCGTTGGTAATCTGTCCAGATTGTCGATGAATAGCTGAAGCGTTGGCGGTGCGAAGTCAGAAGGCGAAACGTAGTGCCGACCCTGTAAATAGAAACGCCAGTCCGTGATCAAAAACAACCCCGGTAGGATCGCGATTATAAAAAGGCGAAGTCGATGCTGACGTAAACCAACGATCAAACCTATTACCGCCAGGAGTAACCCAATTGTCGATTCGCGGAATATTTGAGTCATTTTGGCGTGTCCATTGTCCAAAACGCATTCCACGTAACGTATAGTTGCAAGACTATTGCAATTCGGATCCATCCCGTTCCTCGCCGACGTCAATCTCTCATGTTCGCAGTTTAGGAGAAGCACATCACCAAGAACCCGCAATTTAGGGGAGGCGCGAACTTGCAATCCGGCTGCAATCGTATTGCAACCGAGTTGCAGTGACACTTGTGTCCATACGGCGGGCGTTTTTCGCGAAATCTCATCGACAAGAATAAAATCTGGCCCCATCAATCTTGCCAGAGCCAAGCTGGTCGCGTTTCTCACTCGTTTTGCAGGTGGTTTCGACAGAAAAATCACCGAGGTTGACGGGGACAGCACTGGATGTGGGAGGCCCGTGTGTTGAAGCGTTCTGACGATAAGCGAAAGCCGATCTACGGATGTGGACCGTAAGTAGCGAGAAGCCGAGCTTGGATCAGTTTTAACCAATAGTTAGCATCCGGCCAACTATTGGTTGCCGTCATATGTACAAACCGCTAATAGGTGGCGCGCTCTCAGGCGCGGGATTCCAGAAGTTCCAAGCGTTTCCTCCGTCTTTTCGCCTGTACAATTGCGTCAATATTTATCGTTCCTACCAGCAATTTGTCGCGGGTTACCACAGAAACTTCGCCGACCTTTGCGTTGAGCATCATTTGCTCTGCCTCCGCGACCGTCTGGTCTTCGAAGCAAAGGGGATTGTATTTTTCCATGTGTGCTTCTACCGGTTCTGTCTTGGGATCGTGCCCAAAACCACCGACGTTC
>WNGK01001504.1_pt1 | contig 33335 bp, 30 predicted proteins | sample 5400601 | NCBI WGS metagenome assembly WNGK01 (sample SAMN13153376, study PRJNA577476) | soil metagenome | isolation source: 60 cm soil or saprolite under Garry oak tree replicate 1 | place: USA:California | collected 2016-06-15 | reverse complement strand
GGCGTTTCTTGGAAGTCGCAACGACGCGGCCGGAAACAATCATGGCCGATACAGCGATGGCGTTTCATCCAGGCGACAAGCGTTATGTCAATCTTCTGGGCAAACACGCGTGGCGCCCGCTCGCTCGCGAGAAAATCCCAATCATCGCCGACGAAGTAATCGATCCTGAATTTGGCACTGGCGTTTTAAAAGTCACGCCAGCGCACGATGCCGTGGATTTCGAAATCGGCCAGCGGCACAACCTGCCGATCGTCGATGTGCTGCATCCTGATGGGCGAATCAATTGCCCAGCGATTCCGGAGTTGGATGGGCTTGACCGATTCGAAGCGCGTAAAAAGGCAGCCAAGATATTAGAAGAGAAGGGCTTACTTTTGAAAGAGATGCCTTATGAAAACAACGTCGGCTTCAGCGATCGGAGTGATGTGCCAATCGAGCCCCGCATCAGCGAGCAGTGGTTCCTGCGTTATCCGAAGACGAAAAAAGCGCTCGCCGTAGTGCACGATCATCTCATTCGCTTCTTTCCCGCGCATTGGGAAAAAGTTTACGTGCAATGGCTGGAGAACATTCGCGACTGGTGCATCAGTCGGCAGGTCTGGTGGGGACACCGCATCCCGGCCTGGTACCGGAATTCCCAATCTGTAGATGCAGGCGTGTCGCCTGCAAAAGCAAAGGGCGCAGCCGGCACGGCTGCCACGACAGAACAGAAAAATGTTCGCGTCCAGATCGAGTCGCCCGGCGAGGGATGGACGCAGGACCCAGACACGCTCGACACATGGTTTTCGTCATGGCTCTGGGCTTATGAAACGATGGATGATCAGACCCGCGCGAAGTTTTATCCGACCAGCGTTCTCGTGACGGCGCCGGATATTATTTTCTTCTGGGTGGCTCGAATGATCATCGCCGGGCTTGAGTTCAAGCCTGGGAAATCCGAAAGCGATAAAGACAACATTCCATTTCGCCACGTTTATTTCACAGGGCTGATTCGCGACAAGCAGGGCCGCAAAATGTCGAAGTCGTTAGGCAATTCGCCCGATCCGCTTGAGTTGATCGATAAATATGGCGCCGACGGCTTGCGATTCGGTCTGATGCGCATCGCGCCGAGCGGCCAGGACATTCGCTACGACGAAAAACAAATCGAAGAAGGTCGCAATTTTGTGACCAAGCTTTGGAATGTCGCGCGCTTACGACAAATGCACGGGTCAAGTCCCGCCGAGCCGCAGATTGATTACAGGCAACTGTCGATCTACGCGAAGGAGGTCCTTGCCCGATTAAACGAAACGATCGACGCGATCGACGCAGCGTATCGCGACTATCAATTTAACGCAGTCGCCCAGAGGCTTTACGATTTCGTCTGGAGCGATTATTGCGATTGGTTTGTTGAAGCAGCGAAAACGGAAATTTTCAGCGACGACGAGGCACGAGAGAAATCCGCGCTGGCGGTGATGGATTTCGTTCTATCGGCGGCGCTTCGGTTATTGCATCCTTTCATGCCGCACATCACCGAGGAACTCTGGTCGTTGCTCGGCCTCGGGAGAGATTCGATTCAATTTGCTCCACTGCCAAAGCGGGTGGCGCTGGACGATGTCGATCTTGCAAACAAGAAGAAACTGGTCGCGGCGATTTATGAGACGGTGCGGGCCGGCCGGAACCTGCGCGCGGAAGCCAAAATTCCGTCGAACCAGAAAGCGCAATTCATCTTGCGCGCGGACAAAGAGGAAATCATGCGCGAGACGCCAACGATGGCCCGATTACTCAATTCCGAGGAATTGAGATTAGACCGACGATACAAGCCGGAACCGGGCGTTCCGGTGGCGCTGACTCCGCTGGGCGAACTTTTTCTCGCTATTGGCGGCGCGGACAAAGCAGCTGAGCGCGAACGGCTCGACAAGGAAATCGCAAAAATTGAGAACCAGCTGCGAACAGTGGAGGACAAATTGAAGAACACATCATTCGTCAATCGCGCTCCCGCGGCCGTTGTAGAAGAGCATCGGCAACGTCTAAAAGATCTTAGCGCGCAACTGGCGAAGTTGAGGAAGGCGAGGGAAGGCCTGAATTAAAAATTACTTTATGCCGGTCGATTTTTGCGCCGCGCTTTTGGAACAACTCTTTTAGCTCGGGTGTGTAGAACGTTCCGCCGTATTCCTGGTTTAATTCGAGCCAGACGCGACCTCGCGGCGCCAGATGTTTGGCAAGATCGTCGAGGAAAAATTCCCACTCCGGCACGCCCCACACATCGGGTTGTTTATGCCTATTGAAGCAGATCAGGAACGCAGTGATGAGATCGAATTTTCCCAGGTCGGGCAGGGGATCAAACGCTTTGATCGTCCGGATCACGCGACGCACCCCGAGCAGCCGGGTAATATCTCTAAACATGGGGAGTTGATCCAGATCGAGCCCGAGCCCTTCGTGGCCAAGCAGTTGAGCGATGTAGAGAAAATATCCCGCGCCGCAACCAAGATCGAGAATGCGTTTCGGTCGCGCCAGATCGAGCTCGATCACGCGAATCCGGCGGATGTTGATATTGATCCATCGTTCGAGATCAAGAAATTTGGGCCAGTCAGCGCTGGGACCCTTGACGGCGTACCGCTTGCGAATTTGCTCGAAACCCTGGCGGTCGATCGTTTCGATCACTCGCTTCGTCGCGAGGGGAAAACGGTTCACCTGAAGAAGCCTGAGCGTGTGCCTTCTGGCGCTGGCCAGAGTTCGGCCATCCACAAGTTTCTTAAGTTTATGGGGAAGTTTTTTGACTCTATGGCGAACTCGCACCGGACGATAGACCACAGCTTGTGGCGGAGCGCAACAATTTCAACTAAACTGCAAATGACATGAGTTGGTGGAAAAAGCTGCTCTGGGTTGGCATCTCCGCGCTGGGCGTATGGGCGATGGCAGTCCTTGCGCTCTCCCGCGGCGAACAAATCAGCGCGTTCTGGATTGTTCTGGCTGGATTTTGCGCGTTGTCCATTAGCTATCGCTTCTACAGCAAATGGCTGGCAACAAAGGTGCTCGTGCTTAATGAGGAGCGCGCCACACCGGCAGTCCTGCAAAATGACAATAAAGATTATGTGCCAACGAATCGCTGGATGGTTTTCGGCCATCACTTTGCGGCAATTGCCGGACCCGGGCCATTGGTCGGTCCGGTGTTGGCGGCGCAGTTTGGGTTCCTGCCCGGCACTCTCTGGATCCTGATTGGCGCAACGCTCGGCGGCGGTGTGCACGATATGATTGTTCTCTTCGCCTCGATCAGGCGTGGCGGGAAAACGCTCGGTCAAATGGTGAAGGAAGAAATCGGGCGAGGCGTAGGTTTGCTTGCGCTCATCAGCGTGCTGGCGATCATGATCATCTTGCTGGCGGTGCTTGCGCTGGTGGTCGTTCAGGCCCTCGCGCAAAGTCCCTGGGGCGTTTTCACCATCGCTGTGACCATCCCGCTGGCGTTGATCATGGGAATCGCGTTGCGCACAGGGAAAGTAAGCGTCGTCGCCGTCACGATTTTCGGGTTGCTGGGCCTGGCATTCGGCGTATGGGGCGGACAAATTCTCGCGCATTTTCCCGCGATTGAAGCCTGGTTCCGTCACGACCAAAAATGGCTGGCGTGGGCCATCATGCTCTATGGGCTGGCTGCGTCGGTTCTGCCTGTGTGGATGTTGCTCACCCCGCGCGATTATCTCAGCACGTTTTTGAAGCTTGGCACGGTCGCCATGCTCGCCGCCGCCGTAGTGCTGATCAACCCGACATTGCAAATGCCCGCGATTACAAAATTCATCGACGGCACCGGCCTTGTCTTTGCGGGTCCAGTATTCCCCTTTGTGTGCATCACCATCGCTTGCGGCGCGGTCTCGGGTTTTCATTCGCTGATCGCTTCGGGCACCACCCCGAAAATGATAAGACGCGAATCGCGAATACGGAGCATCGGCTACGGCGCGATGGTGACCGAGATGCTGGTCGCGTTGATGGCGATGATCGCTGCATGCGTGCTGCAACCGGGCGAATACTTTGCGATCAACACGAAAGGTGCGCCCATGGAAGTCGTCGCAAAAGTTTCCGCTGCCGGGTTCGCCGTGACAGAGAAAGAAATGCAGACGCTCGCCACGAACCTCGGCGAATCTACGATGTTCAACCGTGCGGGAGGCGCTCCGACTTTCGCTGTCGGTATGGCACACATGTTTGCGCGAGTCTCCGCGAAGCCGACCGCGCTCGCGCTGTGGTATCACTTCGCCATCATGTTTGAGGCGTTATTCATTCTGACGACGATCGACGCCGGAACACGCGTAGGGCGGTTTTTGCTTCAGGATTTCCTGGGCAACGTGTGGCGTCCGCTCGGTAACACGCGTTCGTGGACCGCGAATTTTTTCTCAAGTGTGTTACTGGTCGGAGCGTGGGGTTGGTTTTTATATGAAGGCGTGATTGATCCGCTTGGTGGCATCAACTCGCTTTGGCCACTATTTGGGCTAGCCAATCAATTGCTGTCGGTAGTAGCACTTTGTCTCGGCACAACGCTCCTGATCAAAATGCACAGAAGCAAATACCTCTTCGTGACGCTCGTGCCGCTTTGCTTCATGTGCGCCGTCACCTTCTCGGCCGGTTATCTGAAAGTTTTCTCGCCCGATCCGCGGCTTGGATTCTTGAGTGGCGCGCGATCACTTTTGGGCGAGGCAGGCGGGTTGGCCGATCCAACGAAGGCCGCTGAGTTTGCGCGGCAAGCAAACGTGTGGCGCTTCGATGCGCTGGTTGCTGTTTTCTTTCTGGTGCTGGTCCTGTTGATCGTGCTCAGCTCTGCAAGACGGTGGTGGCAAATGCTGCGCGGAAGCAAACGCGTCGTTTTGCACGAGAGCGAATTCGTGCCGATCACCGCTGCGCAACTAGCAGAATTCTAGCCGGAAAATTCCCGGCGCGACATCTGGCTGCGTGTTTCGGAGCAAAAGTGGCTGTTTCGAAAGCGTTCGGCACCGGGATCGGCAAAGCGATGGGTTGGCGCCAGCATCGACACCCGTAAAAAGCCGAGCGGTGAACCATTTCTCGTTTTCTCCGGCCCGGCTAAAGAACTTGCGACACGCCGCGGAGTCACTGCTGCCCTCGTCACGCTTAGCCACACCGAACACCACGCGATGGCGTCTGTCGTTCTCGAGGGATAAGCGCGAAGGTGGAAGGCGTTGTCCCCTGGCGCGTCGGAGGTCGCCGCGGCGACCGAAGTCGGCTCAACGCGTCGCCGACGAACAGCATTGAAAATCGGCGCACTTTCGGGCAATAAGGGCAGCCATGGAATCTTTTCGGCGGATCATGGACATCGTCGGCACCAGCGTGGATGGCGTCGGTGTGTGTATCGTTGTGGGCGGCGCGTTTTTTGCCACGGTGCGCCTCGCGGTTCGTCGCATGCACGGCGCCGGCAGTTATTACGTGACCTACCGCCAGGATGTCGGACGCGCGATTTTGCTCGGTTTGGAATTTCTCATCGCCGGTGACCTAATCCGGACTGTGGTTGTCGCGCCGACAATGCAAAACGTAGCCGTCCTCGGGCTGATCGTGCTAATCCGCACGTTCCTTAGTTTGTCACTCCAACTGGAAATCGAAGGAAGATTGCCTTGGCGTCGCGACGTGCCGCTCCAAGCCCAGGATCATTGAAGGAGTTTTTCCCTCGAAGAACAGCCATGACGTGCTGAGCAGTTCTTATTTTTTGAGCAGCTTCACGATTACCACGATTAGCAGAATGATGAGAAGAATGCCGACGAGACTCCAAATCCATGCACATCGGACACATCACGATTCAAAATAAGTTGGCCCCACCGATTTTTTGCTAGCAAGAGTAACGGTCGCGAACGAAACTGAACGCATGAAAAATTACACGAAAATACTGTTTTCGGTTCTGGCAGCGGTGATTTGCACGGCAACTTTTGCAGCGGACAAGCCGAACTGCAAAAAAACCGGCAAAAACTGTCCCATGAACGACAACAAGGAATGCAATTGCGGGAAGAGTTGCGAATGCGCTAAAAAGTGAGCGAAGCATCTCGTTCCTGAATTCGGAAGAATGTCACAACGCGGTCGATCCGCTGATCAACATTCCGGCCGCCATCGCGGCCATACCGAGATCCTCGACCAACGCGACGGTAGATAGCGGAACCTTGAGTACCGTCCCGAGGCACGCGCATTCAATGTCGAGCCGTTTACTTAGTGCGCGGATAACGCCGAGCGCACCGAATAGCATCACAACAATAGTCGCAGAGTAGAGAACGAGCGCCTGCCAGTGCGCAAGATACCCGAGCCCGAGGCCGAGCTCGATGAACGGGTATATGTAGGCATAAGGACGAAACCGCTTCGCCAGTAAATCGTACATTTGAAACCCGTCGGCAAAGCCTTCCATGTCGAACAATTTGAACATGGAAAAGATGACGAGGAAGAACCCCATGAAATCGTGCATCCAGCTCATCCAATTCCAGCTGCCGTATGCGAGCTGTTTCGCGCAGGCGGACATCAATGTCAGCGCAATGATAACGATCAGCGGGACGTAGTCTTGCCAGTGCGATCCGCGCCCCTTTTGTCGCTGATGAACGTTGGTGGTCATTGTTTTCCTTTTCGATTCGACCAATGAATCGCCTGGATGCGCCAACCTGATTCCTCTTTTGTCAGCACCATCAGCTCGACACCAACACTGTCGATTTTTCGTCCTTTGAAAGTTCCTGTCGTTTTGCTGCCCGCAATCGTCCACGCGACGTTAGCTTCCCGTTGAATTGTCAAAGACGAGCGTGCGATCGTTGTCGCACGGGCGAACGCGATGTCTTCACCGAGATGTTCTCGCTCGTATTCCGCTCGGGTCTGCAATTCCCCGCTTTCAAGAATTGCTGCGCCCTTTGCAAGCAAGCCAAGCGCCGCGGCACGGTCCCCTTGAACAATAGCGTGGTGAAAGCCTTCAACGGCCGCGGTAATTCCCGCCGTGTCGGGCGAAACGCCCTGACCAATTACATCGCCCACCGCAAAAGAGATAAACAGAAGGCCGACAGACGAGATTTTTGACTTCATGAATGTGTGTTACTCAAACCTTTAATGCAGTTGATTCAATTTAGCCTTCATCTGATCGATCTCTCGCTGCTGGCTTGAGATAATCTCTTTGCATAGCTCTTTTATTTCAGGATCCCGTATGGAGGCTTTCTCACACATAAGAATTGCGCCTGCGTGGTGAGGAATCATCGATTTCAAGAATTGTTTATCGGTAATTGCTACCTGCTGTCTGATACCTAGCCAAAAAATCATCAGCGCGACAACGCTCGCGGTGATAATGAGAACGTTCCAGTTCTTGCGCGGGTACATGCCGCGCATCAGCAAAAGTTCAATGATCACCATTGGAGATGCCATAAGACCCGCCATATAAATTTGGTTGAAATTTGGAAACACGTTAGCAAAGCGATCAACCATTGCGTACATGAGGATGTACATAGACATGAAAGATAGGACGGTCATTGGGATCAGGCGGACGTAGTGCTGCTTGTTCGTTGATGTATCCATAGGTTTAGACTGCTGTGGCTTTTCCGTTTTTGTCTTTGTTCGCTAGTGATGTTTGTAGAATCCGACGCCTTTGATGTCGTTCCACGAAGTTGTTTGGTGGCAGAGAAAACATTGGCCTACGTCGGCATGTTCTTGCCCGGCGACTTTCATCGACACCATGTGGAAGTGCTCCATGTAATGGCTTGGCGGCGCTTGATGACATTGCGCACATGATTGCGATGCAGAAGAAGGGTGGCGAAATTCAGGAATTGTCCACGCCGTCGTGCCGTGGCACGCTGCACAATCCGTTCCGAACAATCCGGAATGTCGATCTTTGGTCGCGTGGCAGGTGGCGCAGTTGAGGACGGCCTCTTCTTTTTTAAGATTTGGACTCGAGAGCGCCGCACGGTTGGTTTGCTGGAGCCAACTCTTGATTTGAGTGGCTTGCGTGCGTGATTCGCTGGATTGGTTCTCAACTTGTCGTAGCGCGATCCGTGTCAGCGCGGCGTGATCCATCGTGATTGGGCGTTCGTCGCGCCCGCGGTGTTCGACGTGACATTCCTTGCAACTGCGGATATTCGCGTGAAACGCGGTGGGTTGCCGCTGCGACAGCGCCTGATTGTTGGCGTGACAGACGATACAGTTGGCAGCCTCGACTCCTTTCACCGGTGTGTGACATGCGGCGCAATTATTCCCGAGAAAGGCATGCGACTTCGAAAGGTCACCCGGTTTTACCGCAAGCTGCACCGCGACCCTGGCGCGCTTGAAGTGCAGGACCGAGAGCGTGGCCGCCGCGACCGCGAGAACAACGAGCGCAATATAAAGGACAGGCTTGCTCATTGCAGCCAGCGTAGGCCAAAATAGATGCCGGATGTTATGTGCGTCGCGAGCAACGCGTACATTGCGCCCGAAAGAACAATGTGAAACTTGAGCGCGCGCGAAAACCAGCGCCTGAGCAGCTCGTCGGTGCGAATCGAATACTCGAGATCCGCTACGCTTTCGGCCAACATGGTGACGTGGCCCGCCGGGTTATCCGGGGCAAGCGACAGCCCGATGGAAGCCAGGCCGGCAGTCAGCAAAGGCGCTTGTGTAAGACCCCTCCTTTCCGCAGCAGATTTTTCCAAGATGCCCCATGCACTGTCGAGATCGCCTCGCGCAGTCTGCAGGAGAAGGAGCTTGTCCTTCAAATCGACGTTTACGAAAGGAGTCAGATAACGCAGCACATATCCGGTCACGACGACGAGCAGCATCGTCGCCGTGAGCGCGATGCCGACCGGGCTCGTATATTTGTGCCCAGTGTGAATAAGCGCGAGCAGCGCTCCCACAATTCCGGTGTAGATGTGGATCGATAGCCACGTTTGCAGGGAGATATGTTTGGTGAGCCGTTTCCTGAAAAAGTGGATGCGCTTTGCGATTACGTAACCGAGCGGGACAAGCATCAACGCTGCGCCGGAAATTCCGAAAACTGCGCCAATGCCGCTGCCGGCAAACCGGGGCGAGACATGCAGAAGGAAGCCGAGCCAGCCGAGCACCAGCACCGCGAAGATGCTGGTGACAATGGCGCGTTCACGATTTTTCATCGCTACGCCTCAACAGTGACTTCGGTTCTTGGCTTTGCCTGGCAGGCGAGGATGATGCCGTTTCGTTTGTCATCTTCGTCGAGCGCATCCTGCACCGCCATGTCCACCTCGCCGGATGTCATCTTCGTTTTGCACACACCGCAGGTGCCGATCCGGCAGGAGAAATCGATGCCGATACCGAGTTCTTCCGACAATTCGAGAATCGTCTGACCCTCGTGAATTCTCGCGGATTTACTGTTCTTCGAAAATGTGACCAGCGGACCAGTCGCAGGAGCCGTTGGTTTCGCAGTGGTTGCGGGAATGCCAAGAGGGGGCTTGACCGCCCCGAACTGCTCGATCTTCACGTTGTCGGGAGAGACGCCGATTTCCGAAAGGAGCGCTTTCGTCGCGTCCATCATCGGCACCGGCCCACAAATGTGAACTCGCCGCGAAGCGAGGTTGGGAACCGTCTCGACGAGGAACTCCTTCGTGACGCGTCCGCGTGGGCCGGTCCACTCCGGCCCCGCTTTCGACAGCATCACGGCGACGTGCAGCTTTGGATTGCGCTTCTCAAGCCCGGCGATTGGTACGCGAAAAATGAAATCGGTCGTCGTCCGGCAAGCGTGGATAAAAAAAATATCGCCCGGCCATGATCGCTCCGTGAGATACCGCGTAATACTCATCATCGGCGTGATGCCGACGCCGGCCGAGATAAGAACAATGCTGTCTGCCTCGGTGCCGTTGAAGGTAAACGTGCCGACCGGGCCGCCCGCTTCGACGATGTCGCCGACGTTGAGGAGATCGTGAATGTGACGCGAGATGGCGCCGCGGTCCTCACGCTTGATGGTCAATTCGACGTAATCGCGCCCGTTAGGCGAGGACGAGATCGAATAGGAGCGAATCATTCGCGCGCCGCCGATTCCAAACGCGACGTTGAGGAACTGACCAGGCTGGTAGGTAAACGGCAACGGCCCGTGATCAGGCGAACGGAGGCGGAACGTTTGCACCAACGGCGTTTCTCTCACGATGCTTTCGACGCGGAGCTTGCCGGCCCATTTCGCGGTCAAAGGCGGCCCAACCAACTTCCCGCCCGGCGGTTCGCGAGAGCTCCACGACTTGTTAGGCGGAGCCGGTGGTGATGTGTCGCTTGGCAGTTTCGCCGGCGAAGCCGCTGTCGGCATTGCGCTAGGAGAGGGTGATCCTCCCGACGGTCGAGCTTGTCCTCCGCCGGGTGACGACGGCGGCCCGGGCGATCCGCCCAGCGGCGGCGCAGACCCGGGCGGCGGACGACCTTTGTCCGGCTCGAGCCGCCCGAAGAGCGCCGCGGCGCGGCGCATTTTGAAGTAGTACATCGCGAGCATCGCCAGCGCGAAGGCGATGAGCAGCGCCATCGTGAAGAGGTGAAACGCCGAGAGGCCACGGGCACCATGCCGATCTTCACTAACGGCGGGAGACACAAGACTCATCTCGCGTCGGAACCAATCGAGCGCGACTGCGCGCGGGGATTTGCCCTCAGCCAATGCCCGTCTGGCGGCGATACCGCTATCGAGCTGCGTCATTCCTTCATGAAGTTTCGATGTCGCGTCGTGCATCGCGGTGTAATTGCCGGCGGCTTCTGCCTGAGCCAATTCGTCGAGTGCTTGCGTCATCAACGCGGTCCCGGATTGCATCCGCTCGTTCGCTTGTTGCTGCACTTGTTGCCGCTGCTCCGGCGACAGCGACGGCAGCGACATCAGCGTGGGATAAAGCTGCTTTGGCGGAACGCCGTGCATTCCGCGCATCATCTCGCCCATTCCTTCCATCATGCCAGGCGCGGTCGCGGAAGGAGACGCACCGGGCTGTGCTGCTGGCGCAGCTTGTTCAGGGTGATGTTTTAGGTGTTCTTCTTGTGAGATCTGCGCGCGTGTTGCGCTCGGCAATAAAATCCCGACGCTCGCAATAAGCGAGGCAGCGCACGCAACGCGTTTTGCGATTCGGGATTGCGCCAACATAAGATCGACAATGACCTCTACATATCGGACATCGGAGACATCGTTGCGGATGGCGCCGCCGCGGGAGTCGTCGATTGCATCGCGCCGGTGAGGATTTTGCGTTGATCATCAGTTAGCAACGTCGCCGCTTTGCCGACGGCGCGAATGAAAGCAAGACGCTGCTGGACGCGCAGCTTTTCAATCTCGTGCACTTTCTTGTCGATCTTCGCTGCGTCGGGCTGATCGGCGGCGGTGAGATCGGCAAGCTGTTGCTCCGCCGATTCAATCTGGCGATCACTGTCCGTTTTCGCGGCGATTGCCTGGTCTTTTACTTTGTTGAGCGCAATTTGCTGATCGGACGAGAGGTTGATGTGTTCTGCGTGATCGAGAAAGAATCCGGTCGCGCCGATGTGATAGAGATGTGAGACACCCGGAAATCCCGGTAATGCAGACGGGGGCATGGCGGCCATGCCAGAAGATGCAGCGGGCATCGCGCCCATCTTCATCTCTTTCATCATTCCCATCATGCTCATCATATCGCTCTGCTCGGACGAAGGTTTGTTCTGCATTCCGCCCATGTTCATATCGCCCATGCCCATCGACATGGAACCGCCAGCCGGCGCTGGAGTCATGCCGGCCATCGACGGCGAGGCGCCGGGTTGTTGAGCATGACCGGCAAGCATCCTTTCCAACTGCTTAACCTTGCTTTGCAGTTCGGCAATTTGCTGCTTCAGCGCAGCGTCGTTTTTCGCTTCGCCCGGCGAGGGAGACGCCGCGTCTGCATGAAACGAAACTAACGCGATAGCAAGTGTTGCAACAAACACGAATCGAACGACGACCATTCGTTTGGATAGAACGCGACAGTTTGTGGACCTCTTCATATTTTAATCAGATTATTTATTGAGTTCTCTTTCCTGTGGATTGCTTATGTCATCGAAGAATAATCTCACGCTCCGGGGCGTATAACTGCCCATGCTTTGGCAAACAATGAGCCTTTCTTGTCGTTCCAGGTAGCCAGGTTCAGCCAGACATATTTAGTGAATTGCAAGCTCAACCCGGATGCTGATGCGCTGAAGGCGGCGGCGTTTTTCCTCTTGGTATCTCCACGCCGTCGCGCCGCAGCTGATCTGCCGCAGCAAGCGTTGCGACGGTCCCCGGCGGATGCTGATACCAACCAGGATCTTCGTAGCTCGTGATTCCTTCGCGAACTTTTAGCACGGTCAGCAGCCCACTCATGTCGATGACATCAAACGGTCCGGGCGCGCCGATCATCGGCAGGCTGTTTCGCGGCATCTTCATTTGCATGGTTGCCATCTCGCCCATGCCGTTAGTTCCCATTGTCATGTATCCCGGCAGAAGACTGGCGCGTACTTTTTCATCCAGTTTGCCAGGTTCGACGCCGATCATGTTCGGGAATTTGTCGCCCATTTGCGTCATCACGTGATGCGTCATGTGGCAATGCATCGCCCAGTCGCCAGGTTGATCGGCGACAAAATCAAACGTCCGCGATTGACCGATCGCTACCAGAACCGTGGTTTCGACTGGCTGAGCTGATTCAGGAATTTGCCCGCCGTCGGTTTCGGTCACGCGGAATTGATAGCCGTGCAAATGGATCGGATGATGACTCATCGCCGCGACGTTCGCCAACCGGATGCGCACGCGATCGCCTAATTTTGCCACCATCGGTTCCGTTGCCGGGAAAATTTTTGCATTGAATGTGAACACGTTGAAATCCGTCATCTCGTTTGGATTCGGCCTTGATGTGCCGGTGTCCAATCGCCATTCGCCGAGCATGAAGGCAAAATCGCGATCCGGTCGTTGATCGCGAGGGCGTCGCGGGTGAACGATGAACAGGCCCATCGCGCCGAGCGCCATCTGCGTCATCTCATCGCTATGCGAGTGGTACATGTGGGTTCCGTGCTGACGCAGCGTGAACTCGTAGCGAAAGGTCTCCCCCGGCTGAATCGCCTTCTGACTCAAGCCGGCCACACCATCCATTCCGTTTGGCAACAGAATCCCGTGCCAGTGAACGCTTGTCGCCTCGGGAAGATTGTTTGTCACGTAAATGCGAACGCGATCGCCTTCTACCGCTTCGATCGTTGGCCCGTGCACGCGTCCGTTGAATCCCCAGCACTTCACCTTCATTCCCGGCGCGAACTCGTGATCCACTTCTTCGGCGATCAGGTGATACACTTTCACTCCATCGACAATTTTCCACGGCAGCGAGACATTGTTGGGCGTGATTACCGGCGTGTAATCTTTTCCCACCTCGCCGGGCGGCTGCGTTGGTTTCGGATCCACGCGCTCGATCAGTGGCTTATTCTTGTTTGCTGCCGCCGTGGTTTCGCGCGGCTTGCCGGGTTCGCGCGTTTTTACTTCCTGCGCAGACCCGAGTCTTTGCAAAACTGCCGCGCTGCCGGCGAGTACTCCCGCACTCGTTAGAAATTTCCGTCGTGTAATCATAATCACTGAGTTGCCTCCTTTGGTTCGCTTTGAAGTGACATAAACTTTCCACTCAAGCTCCCGCCAACTGCTTTTTCCAGTTCCGCGCGCGCAATCCAATAATCGCGCAGCGCCTCGACGGAATCGGCGCCCGTCTTAACTTCCTCTTGTTTTGCTTGCAGAAGTTGAAACGGTCCGATCTGCATCGCGTTGTATTCGAGTTGCGATTCTTCGGTCACTCGCGTGCGAGTGGGCAGCGCAGTGGATTTGAAATATTCAACCTGCTGCCGCGAGAGCAGCATCTTGTCGCGCGCGGCGCGTACATCGGAGCGAATATCGGCTGCGAGCGCGAGATAGCGTTGCTCAGCTTGGCGCATCTTTGCGTTCCTGCGGGCAACAGCCGTTTGACCCTGATTGAAGATCGGGATTGGCACATTCACACTTGGTCCAATCGAGTGCACGCTGCCCTCAATCTCGTGCTCATAGTGGCCGCCGATTTCTGCGCCTTGCAAAATCGCCTCTGCTCTTGCGATCCCACGCGCACGTGCCTCGGCAATGAATTGCTGACGGGCAGCAGCGAGATCGAGTCGTTGTTCAATTGCGCGTGATTCAAGTTGCGACGTGGAAAGTTGGCTGCCCGGAAGATCAGGTAATCGCGGCGCGACCGCCCAATTGGTCTGCGCGCCGAACGCGCCCATGAGCTTGTTTAACTTCTCGCGACTTTGCACCGCTTCACTATTTGCTTTCGCGAGCTCAATTTTCGCCTGCGCATGGGACGCCTGTTCGCTCGCGAGATCCAAGCTTTTCAGATTGCCCGCCTGATGCATCCGCAACGCCGCTTCAGCAGTGCGTTCTGTCGCATCGGCAACCGTGTGTCTAAGATCGACAAGCTGTTGATCGCCTTGATGCTGGTAAAACGCTGCGCGCACATCAGCCGCGACGCTGAGAATTTCGTGACCAACGCGGAACTTGGCCACTTCGAATTGCGCAGCCGCGATTCGCTTGCGGAGCGGCAACAACAAGATGTCGATGAACTCCTTCAGAAGATCCGCCTCCAGCGCTTGCCCTGGAAATCGCCGCTCAAAGGTAAATATGGGATTCCTGAGTAAGCCGGCTTCGACCAAATCCGCCTGCGCGATGCCGAGTTCTTCGTACGTCACTTGCAGATTGTGATTGTTGAGCAGTGCGATTTGCACTGCCGAATCCGCGGTAAGTGGGCGACTCAACAGAGAGGCGACTGCTGCCTGAGCTTGCGCGTCCTCAGCGGTCCCTCGATTCCATTGCACGCGTTTGCCTGTGCGAAGATGAACCGTTGTCGCCAAATCATGAAACGCCGGATTTGGATCGACATGCGCGCAATTGGCAACGGCGCCTGCGGTCAGGACAAGGACTGAGTTCTTAATGACTTTCATGCGCTCTTTCTTTTTTGATGAGTTTCATGCCGCATATTGGGCATTTTCCCGGCTTGTCGGAGTGGATCTGCGGATGCATCGGGCATGTGTAAATCGGAGCACCGGCTTTCATTTCGTCCGATTTTTGTTTCATTGCATCCGAGGTCGCTTTCATTTCGTCGGAGGTTTTCTTTATCTCATTGGCAAGCGCTTTCTTTTCTGATTCGGCATTCTTCGGCTGCATACCTTCGTGACCTTCCATGCCCTCGTGCTGCATCTCGCCATGTTGCATGCCGGGCATGTTCTGCATGTCGTGTTGCATGCTCTCGGCGCTCTTGGCCAGGACTTGCGTTGAGCTCAACTCCTTTTGGATTGCGAGCGTTACCTCATCACGCAGCAACACATTGCGCGGCTTTTTGGATGAAGCGCGCACCTGCGGGTCGGCCGGATTATTCGGTGGCAGTGGCGGCGGCTCCGTCGCGCAGCCAGCGATAAATCCGGCTACGCAAATCAAAAGAACGAATCGACAAACGCCAATGCGGGCCATCATTTGATCACGGTTTATGTTCATCATGCTGATGTTCATCGTGTTTGTGCTGCTCGGGCGACGGCTGTGGAGTTGGTGAAGCGCCCGGACTTCCACTGGCGCTCGGGGACGGGCTTGCTCCGCCAGCGACCTCGAGCTGTTTTCGGCTCGCTTCGAGTTGTAGCCGGCTCGCCTCCAATTGCAGGCGACTTGCTTCCAATCGCTTTTGTTCTTCGTCGGTCTTCGCCTTTTCGCCTTCCGGCTGCTGCGGCTGCTGCATTTGTTCATGTCCAGCATGCTCCATCTGCGGATGTGGCGATTCCGCTTTCTTCTGTTCGGTTCCGTGCTGATGCTCCTCGGCACTATGCTGCTTTTCGCCATGGTGATGTTCTGCGACCTGCGTCGGCGGTGGCGGCGGTTCGAAGCGAAATTCCCGGTGACGTACGTAACCACCTGCGTACGCGATGTAACCGCCGATGCCGAGATTTGCGCCGGCGAGAATGACCGTCGCTACTGCCAACGGAACCGCGGCCCGCGGTGATTTAAATTCCGCAGCGATGGCAATGACCGACAACGCTGCAACAACATAAAACACGTAGATCAACTGCTCACCGCGACGCATGTGTTCATCCAGCCATTGATCGCCGGCAGAATCAGCCATTGCTTTGACCCGATCGTATGCGGCTTCGCCGTACTGATAGACCGGCCATGCGGAAAGGCCGCCCAGAAATATTAGGGCAAGCGCTGCGATTCGTGCGCCGCGGTTTCGCCAAACCAACGCGCCCAGGAGCGCGATAAAGCCCATGGCCAATCCGTAAACCGGCACCGGGTTGAGCAAAACGTGCATGTATTCCGGCGCGTTGAGATGTTGGTAGAAAGAATTCATTTACTCAGAAGCGCGGAGCGGCGGATCGAACGCCAGTCCCGCTCCCATTCGATTTGCTATTTCTGGATTTCCGCGTTCTCGATCATGTTGATGCCGTCGCGGGAAGTGATCTTGCCTTCGACGGTAATTTTCTTCGCGGCGTATTGTGCAAGCTCGGCTTTCAACGACTTGTGCTCGCCGATTAGCAAATACGTTTTGCCGTCGTCACCTTTGATGCCGACAGGCAATCCGCTCAAGATGCACTTCTTCGCGCAATCCGCGTGCTTTTCGCCGGTCGCGTTGTGGTCGATGTAGCAGGCCATATCCAGAACTTCGCCGGTGATCTTTTTCGTCTCGCCGGATGCGAGCTCATCTTTCTGCCCGTGTTCATGACCTTCGTGAGCAATAGCTGGGTATGCCGCGAAGATGGCCGCAGCTGCCAGTGATAAGATAATGTTTCGTTTCTTCATTTTGTTTTGTTCTTTGGTTTTTCTCTGTTCGATTACTTCTGCATTTCCCCACAGGCGACCATGTCTTTTCCGCCGTAAGGATTGGCCGTCTTCGTCGAGGTTTGCACCCAATCCTTCTTCAGCATTGGGCAATGGAAGACGTGATAACCGGATTGACCGGCGGCGAGGTGCTTCGCCCGCACGCTCAGTTTTTCAAATGCGTTGCGCGCTTCCTGTAGCGAGTTGCTTTTCGCCAGGTCAACGCCCGCATCGCCAAGATCGGCAGCTGCCGCTTTAGCTCCGCTGACATCGTCAGCGACCAAGGCCGTGTTGACTTTGTCGTACGCAGCGAGGAACTGCTTGTCTTTGTCCGAGAGATTTGCCGCGAACGCTGTGCCGGCAGCAATCACGCCTGCCGCACCGATCGCGAGCAGAACGACTAATTGATGTTTGATCGTTATTTTGTTCATAAGTTTTTGGTTGAATTCAATTGCGGTTCAAAGTGAAACGACGATGCACATGCGCACGCCGAGGTGATGCTGCCGTGACGAGGCAATCCGCGTCGAACGAGCAGCACGATTAGCGAACGATCGCGAGAACTCCTGCGAGGAGATCGATCGTTAGCTCAGAGAAAGAGGAGGAGCGTGAGCGAGAATGCTCCGCTGCAAAACAGATTCAGCGAACGAGACTGCGAATGGTGGCCCGGTGTCGAGCTCGAGCGGCGCGCGATGGAAGGGCGTTTCGTCCGCGAAGATTAGTTCGGTAGCAATCCAGCTTTGGATTGGAAGAAAATCTTTGCTCGTGACCTGCAGAATCTTCGCTTCGCCCGCGACCGTCGCGCGGAGGACCTTACAGCACGGCATTTCTTCATCGCCGCTCTTCTTGGGCGGCGGTGATTGCTTGTCGTGACAATGCATTTGCATCATCGCGGGCTGCTTATGCGCAGCGACCAGCGCGCCCACTGCGCAATGATTCGAAATTGAGAACCACGCCACAATCGTCAGCATGACGAGGGCAAACTGGCTCAGCTTTGCGATTCGTTGATTCACGACTCTTCTTCGATTATCCGAAAAGCCAAATTGTTCAAATCCTTTGTCTCGGGATCGAGCCAGCTCATGTTCATTTTACGGTTGCCGAACTTTGGTAAGACACCGCGATCGATGCAACGCACCGCATGAAACGACCGTCCATCCGCATCACGTTCGTCATCATCGCTCTGGCAGCTGCCGCTGCCGTCGTGATTGGCGATCTCGCACACCAGGCGGCCGGCCGCAAGCTGCGCGAGGCTATTCTTGCGGAACTTCAGCCGGTCGCGTTGAAGAACTGTACGTTGAAGCACTTCGGCAGCGCCAATGACGGCGGATACCTAATGTGCGAGAATCTGATTGAGCCGCTCGATGCAGGCTACTCGTACGGCGTTGGCGGGAACGACGACTGGGGGTGCGAGGTGTCGCACCGGTATCACGTCCCGGTGCATGAGTACGACTGTTTTGATCCCGCGCGTCCAACCTGCAATGGCGGCACGTTCGTGTTTCATAACGAATGCGTCGGCGATCGCACCGGCTACAGGGGACCGCGTTTCTTCGACACACTGGAAAACCAGATCAGGAGAAACGGCGACACCGGGCGGCGTCTGATCGTCAAGATGGACATCGAGGGCGCGGAATGGGATTCGCTCCTCGCAGCCCCTGACGAGCTGCTGGCTTCGATTCCGCAGATCGCAATGGAGCTCCACGGCTACGACGATCCGAAGATTGTCGAGGTGATCCGGAAGCTGAAGCGGAACTTCTATCTGGTGAACCTCCACTTCAATAACTGGTCGTGTACGCCGAAGGCGGTGCCGCTCCCCGCGTGGGCCTACCAGGTGCACTGGGTGAACAGGCGCATCGGCGTGCTCGATACGGCGATGCCCGTCCCCGCACCGATGAGCCCGCTGAATGCGCCAGACTCGCCGACGTGGCCCGATTGTCAGTTGCGCCCGCCGAGGTCGGAGCTCTGACCGTTCACGGCTGTAAAAGGCTCGGCGCTGAATGCACCACTAGCAATGCAACGCGGACGGCGCTGCAATCAGCTAGAGACCTATGCCCGCATAATTCGGAACAGCAGGCAGTCGCTTGCATTGTGCTTGACGGCCAACATCTCTGAGCGTTACGCCCACTGATATGACCATGGAATATTATCGGCACATCATGGACGTCGTTGGCACGAGCGTGGATGGGATAGGTGTATTTATCGTTGTGGGTGGCGCACTGGTCGCAACTGCGCGACTTGTACTTCATCGCGCGCAGAGCACCGGGAATTACTATTCACTTTACCGGCAGGATGTTGGTCGAGCAATTTTGCTCGGTCTCGAGTTCCTGATTGCGGGCGACATCATCCGGACGGTGGTTGTCGCGCCGACAATGCAAAACGTGCTGGTGCTGGGATTGATCGTTCTTATCCGCACATTCCTCAGCTTATCACTCCAACTGGAGATTGAGGGAAAATTGCCTTGGCGCCGCGACGCGACACGCTCGGACTAGGAAAACTACAGCGTTCGCTGAATAATCTCCGTTCGAACCCTTCTGGCGACGATCCATCCCGCCCGAAGCTGCTGGTGCAGATTCGTTCGTCTGAGCATCCTTATTTTTTCAGCAGCTTCACGATTACGACAATCAGCAGAACGCGATAAGGAGAATGCCAACGACACTCCAAATCCACATCATCCACGTCGGACACATCATCATTATTAGCCACCTCCTTTCTCATCACGCCTGCTAGTACGCCAACTCCCATCGCCGCAGCCAGAGGAATCCTCACCTGAGACCGATTCCCAACCTTCGCGGATGAGCAAGGGAACGATGGCCAGCGACGCGACGGAATCGATCCACCACCAACTGGTCAGTGTGTTCAGGGCCAGACCTGCAAGCAATACCCAGGAAAGATAAGCGCACGTTAGCGTTTCCATGGCGTCGGCGCGGAGTGAGAGACTGTCGATCTTACTAGCGACGCGCAATTTTGCTTTTGCTAGAAACGGCATCCCGACGGCCGCTATGATTGCAACGGCGATACCGATAAGTGAAGTTTCGGCCGCATGGCGCGTGACCAAACCGAAAATCGCTTGCACGAACACGTAAGCTGCAAGCAGAAGAAGCAAATAGCCCGCGATCCTTGACGTCCTGCGCTCGATCGCTTTCGCGTGGTCGAGGCCAATTACAAATCTCTTCTTCGACTCGATCCAGAAACGCCGAAAAACGACAATTGCGGAAGCCAGCTCGATAGCGCTGTCAATTCCGAAGGCGACGAGCAGGAGACTGCGCGCAGCGATCCCGGCGCCGACCGCCACAAAGGCTTCGATTACCATCCAAGCGATTGTGATGATCTCGAGCCGGAGCGCAGTTCTGAGCAGGGGATTTCTTTCCAATGCGATCACTCCTTTCAATCGCGTCAATTCTAGACAGTTCACACCGCCAGCGATTACAGCCGTGTCGAGCGCAAACGCAGCGCGTTGCCGATCACGGAAACCGAACTGAAACTCATTGCCGCACCGGCGATCATCGGACTGAGCAAAATTCCAAAGAACGGATAGAGCACCCCGGCGGCGATTGGCACGCCGAGAGCGTTGTAGATAAAGGCGAAGAAAAGATTTTGGCGGATGTTCCGCATCACTGCGCGACTGATGTGTATCGCCTTCAGGATTCCCATCAGATCGCCTTTGACAAGCGTGATACCAGCGCTCTCAATGGCAACATCCGTTCCGGTTCCCATTGCAATGCCGACATCCGCGGCAGCTAAGGCCGGCGCGTCGTTAATTCCGTCCCCGGCCATGGCGACGATTGCGCCTTGCGATCTCAATGTGTTGACCACGTCGATCTTTTCCTGCGGCATCACTTCGGCACGAAAGTCATCGATGTGCAGTTCGTGCGCGACCGATTCGGCCGTGCGACGGTTGTCGCCGGTGCACATGATTATCTTCAACTTCATGGCGTGAAGTTCTCGAACCGCTTCTCGCGTGGTTTCCTTGATTGGATCGGCAATCCCGATTACTCCGAATGCCTCGCCATCGATGGCCACCCACACGGTGGTCTGCGCTTTTTCCTGCAAGACACGTGCCTTGTCTTTCAACTCGTTAGAAATTGCCACGCCTGAGTCGCTGAGAAACTTCTCCTTGCCGACACGAACAACTTTGCCGTCGAGTTTCGCGGTTACGCCACCGCCGGTGATCGATTCAAACTCCGTCGTTTCACGCAAGTCGATTTGCTCTTTGTTCGCTGCAGTGACGATTGCGCGGGCCAGCGGATGCTCGCTTTGGTTTTCCAACGACGCGGCAACTTGCAACAGATCGCGCTCGTTTCCTGAGGTTCCGACAATGCAACTAACGACCTCCGGTTTCCCTGCGGTCAGCGTACCGGTTTTGTCTATGACCAGATGCGTGCCTTTTTCGGTGATCTCGATCGCTTCAGCGTTCTTGATCAGAACGCCGACTTGTGCCGCTCGCCCGACGCCGACCATGATCGACATCGGTGTGGCGAGGCCAAGCGCACAGGGACACGCGATGATAAGGACCGAAACGGCGTTCACCAATGCGTAAGTCATCGCTGGCGCAGGACCGAATACTGACCAAACAATGAAAGTAAGAACCGCGATACCAACAACGGCTGGAACAAAATAGCCGGACACTGTATCGGCGAGTTTCTGAATCGGCGCGCGGGTGCGCTGCGCCTCGGCTACCATTTGGACCATTTGCGCGAGCAGCGTTTCCGATCCGATCCGCTCCGCGCGCATCAGAAAGGAACCGGTCTGGTTCACGGTTGCGCCGATCACTTTTTCGCCGGCTCCCTTGCTAACTGGCATCGACTCGCCAGTGATCATCGATTCGTCGATGTAGCTCCTGCCTTCGATGATCGCGCCGTCGATCGGAACTTTTTCGCCCGGCCGAACGCGCAACACATCGCCTTTCTGAATTTCATCCGCCGAGATTTCCCGCTCCTCCCCATCGCGAATTTGGTGCGCGGTTTTCGCCGCCAGACCGAGCAGCGCCTTGATCGCTTGTCCCGTGCGACTGCGCGCTTTTGCTTCAAGCAATTGTCCGAGCAAGACGAGCGTGGTGATGACGGCCGCCGCTTCAAAATAAAGATCGATGTCTCCGTTGCGTCGGAATGAATCCGGAAAAATCCCCGGCACGACTACTGCCGCGGCGCTGTAGAAATAAGCGGCGCCGACACCGATGGCAATGAGCGTAAACATGTTGAGGCTGCGATTTACGATCGACCGCCAGGCACGCGTGAAGAAAAAGCCGCCCGCCCAAAGAACCACCGGTGTCGCCAGGGCGAACTCGATCCATTTCCCGATTTGCTTTGGGATGATCGAATCGATATGCACGCCCGGAATGGCGTGCCCCATCGCGATAAATAGCACAGGAATGGTGAGCAGGAGCGCGCTCCAGAATTTGCGGGCCAGTGAAAGAATTTCCCTTTGCTCTTCTTCGTCCATGCCGACTGTCTTCGGCTCCAGAGTCATCCCGCATTTCGGGCATTCACCCGGATGATCCTGCTCGATTTCCGGGTGCATTGGGCAGATGTAAATCATCATTGTTCTCCAATGAGTCGTTCGCCGCGTGTGCCGCAACAAAACTTTTTTGCTGCTATCAAATGAGCGAGCCGCGGTGAATTACAACGTATGTTACCGCGCGAATTGCTGCGGTTGGGAGCGAAAGATAGTTTTCGTGTACTTTTTCATTTGCGGCAGGCAAGCCAGACTGCGAGACGTTCACCGAAGATCCATTCGTGCGTCGACTTTGATGTGGCATATCCCGTCGCCTTGATCGAGTGACTTGCCACAAACAATGCTCCGGCGATTCCATTCGATAATATCTGCTGTTTCTAATTCAGCTCGGAAATTTTTCATATGTAATTGCTTCGGTGATCCGCTGACCTTTCGGGTGCGAATCGTTAATCATGGTTTCCTTTCTTGTTGTTCCTTCAACCACTCCGAAAGCTTGGCGCGGTTCTGAGTGTCAGGCAGCGGGTTCGAGTCGCCCGCGTTTCTGATACGAGCGAGCTGCTGCTGGACTACCGGTAACTTATCACTCGTTGGGAAGCGCCGAATGAATTCCTGGCAGAGTGGAATCGCGCGCGTCGGTTCGGTGAAAAGACTGATCTGATTGAACAGGCTGTTTTCATGCTGCGGATTCATCCTTTGTGCGATCGTGTATTGTTCCAACGCTTTGTCTGGTTGCCCTGAAAAGCGCAAAGCATTCCCGAGGTCGGTGCGAACGTCGGCCGTATCAATACCGCTCGCGATGGCCTGTTCATATTGCCGAATAGCTTCCGACCAGCGTTGATGGTCGTAAGCGAAATTGCCGAGAACCACGGCTGCATCGTCGGCTGAGAGTCCAGACACATCAGGGGTCGCATTGAACGCGGTGGCCGGTGGAGATAACGGCAACGGATGAAACTCTGACTTCGAACGCTGAGATGTAATCAGCCATGTCGTACCCGCTCCCACCGCAGCGGAAACGACAGCGGTCAGAATATAGTTCCAGAGACTTTGACGTGTGGAAGGTTCACTTTTATTGTTCCCAATCGGTGCGTTCATCTCCTTGCGCAATCAGAGCAAAGATAAAACGACAACTACCTCTTCGCTTTAAGTTTCGCAGGGATTAGCGCCGGTGGAATCAAGGGCGCTTCTTCTTCGGTTTGATCGGGCAGTTCACGTTTACGCCAAACCACGTAAATGACCGGGAAAATCAGCAGCTCGAGAATTGCCGAAGTAATGATGCCGCCGATCATCGGCGTGGCGATGCGTTTCATCACGTCCGCACCGGCTTGCAGGGCGGGGGACCACATGATCGGCAACAAGCCGAACAAAATTGCGCAGACGGTCATGATCTTTGGCCGGATACGTTGCACGGCGCCTTCCATCACCGCGTCGTGCAAATCTTTGACGGTGTTCATTCGCTGCTCCGCTTTGAACTTGTCCCAGGCATGATCGAGATAGAGCAGCATGACGACTCCGGTCTCTGCGCCGACGCCGGCCAGCGCGATGAGCCCCACCCAGACGGCAACGCTCATGTTGTAACCCAGCAAATAGAGCAGCCAAAACGCACCGACGAGCGAGAACGGCACGGTCAGCAGGACGATGAATGTTCTGATGACTGACCGCGTGCTGAAGTACAGAAGCACAAAAATGATCAGCAGCGTGAAGGGGACCACGACTTTGAGCCGTTCCTTGGCCGCTTGCAAATATTGGAACTGGCCGGCCCATTCGACGTAATAGCCCGGCGGATATTGAATACGCTGACTAAGATGTTGCGACGCCTTGCGCACGTAGCCGTCGATATCGCTGGTGGTGACATCGACAAAAACGAAACCGACCAGTTTGCCGTTCTCGCTGCGAACCGAGGGCGGGCCGGTTTTGTAATGGATGTCGGCCAGCATCGAAATCGGCACCTGCGCGCCAGTAGGCGTAGGCACCAGCACGCGCTTAAGCGCGTCGAGGTCCTCGCGAAAATCGCGCGCGTACCGCGTGTTGACTGGATAGCGCTCGCGGCCTTCCACGGTGGTGGTGATGTTCTTGCCACCGATCGCTGACTCGACGATATCGTTTACATCGCCGACTTTTAGTCCATAACGCGCCGCCGCTTCACGGTTGACGGTGAAGTCGAGAAAATAGCCGCCGACTGTGCGCTCGGCGAAAACGCTCCGCGTGTTTGGAAACTCAGCCAGCTCTTTCTCGATCTCAACGGCAAGCTTTTGAATCTCGGCAAGATCAGGTCCAAAGACTTTCACGCCGAGGATGCTGCGAAACCCCGTGGTGAGCATTTCCGTGCGCGTCTGGATTGGCATCCAGAAAATGTTCGCCATGCCCGGCGTCTTGATGTTCGCGTTGACCTCGGCGAGAAGCTTTTCCCACGTCATCCCCTTTCGCCATTCGTTAGGCGGCTTGAGCGGGATGATCGTCTCAAACATGGACAACGGCGCCGGGTCAGTAGGCGTTTCTGCTTGCCCGGCTTTGCCGAATACGGTCACAGCCTCAGGGATTTTTTTTAGTTGTCGGTCTTGTATTTGGAGGATCTTCGTTGCCTCGGTAATCGACATTCCTGGCACGGCGGTCGGCATGTACAGCAGCGTGCCTTCGTTCAGCGGCGGCATGAATTCGGAGCCGAGCTTCTTGTACGGGAAAATCGTGAGCAGCAAAACAACAAGCGCCGCGCCGAGCGTGAACCAGCGGTAGCGCAACGCGAAATCTGCGAACGGCTGATAGGCGCGGATCAAAAACCGGTTCACTGGGTTCTTGATCTCAGGCGTGATTTTCCCCCGGATGAGCAGTGTCATTAGCACCGGCACAAGCGTCACGCCGAGAAACGACGCGAAGAACATCGCAAACGTTTTTGTGAAAGCGAGCGGCCTGAACAGCCGCCCTTCCTGTGCCGTGAGCGAGCGCGGCCGACTCCTTTGGCCCCGGCGATGATCACCTCCACGCGCTCGAGATTATTCGGCTCCCGCCTGTGCGTTTCCCGGAAATGCTCCAGTTGCTTATGCGCATTCTCGATCATGATGATCGCCGAATCGACCATCGCGCCAATGGCGATGGCGATTCCGCCCAGGGACATGATGTTGCTCGTCACATGCATCCACCACATCGGCACGAACGAAAGAATGATCGCGATCGGCAGTGTGATGATGGCCACCAGCGCTGAGCGGATGTGCCAGAGAAAAACCAGACAAACCAGCGCGACGACGATGCTTTCTTCGATCAGCTTCTCACGCAATGTGGCGATGGCGCGTTTGATCAAATCGCTGCGGTCATACGTCGTGACCACGTGCACGCCATCAGGCAACGAAGCTTTGATTTCTTCCAGCTTCTTTTTTACACCGTCGATGACATTGAGCGCGTTCTCGCCGTAACGCATCACGATGATGCCGCCAACGACTTCGCCACGCCCATCGAGTTCCGCTACACCGCGCCGGATATCACCGCCGAGATGGACGTTTGCGACATTTTTCAGATAAACCGGCGTGCCGTTTTGGACTTTGAGAACAATGTTCTCGATGTCCTCGATCTTCTTGATGTAGCCGCGGCCGCGAATGTAATACTCGGTCGTTGCGACTTCGAAAATTTTACCGCCCACGTCGGCGTTACTCATTTTGATGGCGTTGACGACCTCGCTGACCGGAATGTTGTAAGCGACCAGTGCGTTTGGATCGAGGTCGACCTGATATTGCTTAACGAAGCCGCCGACCGGCGCGACTTCTGCGACGCCTTTTACTGAGGAGAGCGCGTAACGCAGGTTCCAATCCTGAATGGAACGCAGCTGCGCGAGATCGTGCTTCTCGCTGTCGTCAACCAGCGCGTATTCGTAAACCCAGCCTACCCCGGTCGCGTCCGGTCCGATTGTTGGGTTCACTCCTTCGGGAAGCGAACCGCGCACTGAATTCAGGTATTCGATTACGCGTGAGCGCGCCCAATAAATGTCGGTGCCATCCTGAAAAACGACGTAGATGAACGATTTGCCGAACATCGATTCGCCGCGGACGAATTTCACTTTTGGCGCGGCGATGAAGACGCTGGAAATTGGATACGTGATCTGGTCTTCAACCAGATCGGGCGAGCGCCCTTCCCACTCGGTGTAAACGATCACCTGCACGTCGCTCAGATCCGGAATCGCATCCAGCGGTGTGTGGATGAGGCCATAAAAGCCTGCGGCGAGAGCGAAGATTGTGAGAATGAAAACGAGGAACTTATTCCGCGCACTCCACTCAATAATACGATCGATTAGTGTCTCACTGTTGCCAGCAGCGGTGACTTCGCTCCGCGAAATTGGCCCAGCTTCAATCATGGTTTGGTGCCAGGGGTAACGCTTTCTTGCGGTGTTGGCTCTTCGTCGAATCCTCTCAGCGCGCCTTGGACTTTTGATTCGGCGTCGATGAGAAAATTCGCGCTCGCGACGACGCGTTCGTTTTCTTGCAGTCCGCTTTGCACCTCGTAGATGTCGCCATATTTCGTGCCAAGCTGGACGATGCGCGGCTCAAGTTTGCCTTCGCCTTTATCGACAAAGACGATGCTACGCGTGCCGGTCGGCATCACGGCACTGACGGGAACGGTGAGCGCCGCGCCCATGTCCATTTCCAACTCGGCATTCACGTACATCCCGGGGCGCAGTTTGAAATCGGGATTCGGAATATCGATCCGCACCTTGGCCGTGCGTTTCGTCGCGTCGAGAAACGGATCAATCAGACTGATCGTGCCGTCGAAGTTCTGGCCAGGATACGACTTTGCGGTGATGGCGAGCTTTTGCCCCACTTGAAGCATCGACAACTCATTCTCGTAAAATTCCGCCCACAGCCAGACGACGCTGAGGTCGGCGACTTCCACCAGCATGTCGCCCACTTTCACGTTCTTGCCCTGCTCAAGGGGTACCGACTGAACGACGCCCCGGAAGGGCGAAAGCAGCGTAAGCGTGTCAGAAGCCTTTCTCTTTTTTTCCAACTCTGCGATCTGCTCTCCAGTCACGTTCCAGAGTTGGAGCCGGCGCTTGGTCGATTCGATCAAGCGCTGCGGGGTTTCACGCGCGTCTTTGCTTTTGGCTTGGTCACGCATGCGCAACAACTCAACGAACTCCCGTTCGCTGGTGAGCAGGTCTGGGCTGTAGATCGACAACAGCGGCGCATTTTTATCGACGAGTTCGCCGGGCGCGGTGACGTAAAGTTTTTGAACGTAACCATCGACACGGGAGACGAATTGCCAGTTGCGCGTCTTATCAGGAACGATCAGGCCGACTGCGCGGATTGTGTGGGCAAGCGGTTTGCGCTCCACCTTCGCGTAGCGCACCCCGATTTGCTGCTGACGTTCGACTGGGACAACGAATTCGCTCGGCTTTTCGACGCCCTTCATCTCTCCCTCTTTCATGCCTGGCATGCCGGGCATCCCTTGCATTTCGCCGCTCGGCGCCTTTTTCTCGCCGCCTTTTATTTCATCTCCTTGCGGTTGCGGCGTAGCTTCGCCGCCCTCCTTCTTCATCACGGGCACGAGATCCATCGAGCAAATGGGGCATTTTCCAGGATCCTTCGAATGCACCGACGGGTGCATCGTGCAGGTCCAGTAATCGACGTTACTCGGTTTCCCCGTGGTGCTTTTCTTCGAGCAGGACGCGGCGCCAGAAAGAAGCGCAACGAGCATGATCAACAGCGCAAATTTTTGCACAAAGAGTTTCATCGTCATTTGCTTCCTTTCGATAACGCTGGCGCGGGCGAATAAATGTCTGCGCCAATGACTGCCTCCAACTCAGCGACAGCGACTTGATAGTGTGCCAAATGCTCGCGCCCCATTGCTTGGATGTCGCGCAGGTTGCGTTGTGCGCTGATCCAATCGAGAAACGTCGCTTTTCCCGACTCATAACTCAGCCCTGTCGCCTCAAATGCCTGCTGTGCCTGTGGCACGAGCTTGTCGCGGAAAAGTTCGACGTGATGATGAAACGTCTCGATCTTTGCCAACTGATCGCGCAACAGCCGCAACGCTTCCTTTTGTTCGCGCTCGAGTCCTTGCTCGGCGGCTGCAAGATTCGCGCGCGCCTCGCGCACGCCGGCTGAGTATTTGCTAGGATTTACCCATGGAACTGTGAACAACACGCCAGCGTCGAGTTCACTCACTGTCTCGGCGGCATCATTGTAACGCTGACCTTTGATACTGATTGCTGGATCGGGAATCCATGCGCGGTGCGCTAGCTGAAGTTTTGACTTCTCGCCGTCGATCTTCGCGCGCGCCATCTGCACTTCGGGCCGTTGCGCCAGCGTGATCGCGTGCAACCTGCTCACGGAGAGATGCGCGTGGTTAACAGTTGCCGTGACTGGCGCGCCAAGCGGCGCAAACGCGTCGCGGTTCATGAGCGTGTTCAGCTGCGACTGTGCGTCAGACAAATTCCGCTCCAGATCCCGCCGCGCTTCCAGCAGCTTGCTATAGTCCGTCTCGGCAACGAGCACATTCGCCGCGCTCTCCAATCCAGTCTCGTACCGGGAACGGCTGATGTCGGCGATTTGTTTCAGCGAAGTGAGATTTTTGCTGTTGATCTCAAGTTGTTCATAAGCATTCGCCAGCTGGAAGTAAGTGGCGCGCGCCTTCGCAATCGCATCGAGCTGCGCGCGCCGGACTTCTTCAAAGATTGACAACGCTTCGGCCGCAGCTGCACGTCCGCGCACAAGGTTTTTTCCAGTGATTGGGATCAGTTGCTCGATGGCGAGTGTTTGATCCATGAATGCATTCGGCGGCACATCCACAAAACGCCGCACGCGTGATTCGCCCACGACTCGCGGGTCATCCCACGCGTTGGCTTGCCGCACTCGCTGCATCGCGGCCCGCCAGCGGCTCTCCGCTTCTTTGATCGCCGGATTATTCTCCAGGACGGTGCGCGTGACTTCGCCTAACGAGAGTCGCGGCGAAACAGCGGTGTATTCTCCGCCATTAGCGGCGATCTGACTTCGAACTAATAAAGTTGTAGCTAATAAGATTAAAAAAGTTGTTGTTTTCATTGATCCAGGACTGCGATTGAAGTCTTGTAGCCACGCGCCTATGGCGTGTTTCGACGGCTCACAAAGCCGTGGCTACAGGGCACACCTCGGGCGTTAGCGGCCCTGGATCAGATGAGAAACGTGCAGAGCAACGCTAGCCGCGGCGGTGAGTTCGCCGATGGTGTTCTTGCATGAAGCCGGAACTGCTCAGCTCCGGCTTCACAACTTGAGAAAGACAGTGCGGTAACAAAGCCGGTTACCTTCAGTTGTTGACTGGAATCAGCTTTAGCGAGCGGCTGCGACGGCGGCGCCGTGTTTTTTGGCGATACCGCGCAACAGGTTTTGTTAGCGCAGCAACCTGACTGACAAGCTTTTTGACTTGGCGCGCTGGAGAGGATGCATGGTCGCGCAGCAAGGCCCACCGGAGCCGTGAAAAGCGCGGCGGCCATCGCCATCGAAATTATAATCCTGCTCAGCATTGACTTGCGTATAGCACAAGTTAGACCGCGCGTCGAGGAGAGCGTTCAGCGCCTTGCTGCTCTTACTCGTGCTCCTGCTCGTGATCGGGGATTACAATTACGAGCACGAGAAGTTTTGGGTCGCCCTTGCAACGGGCCTTTGGTCAATCGCGAAAGCTTTCGAGGTTGCAACCAATATGTTACTTGTAATTATGGAGGGCAGCGAAAAATGATCCACAAGGAGGAAGCCATGAGAAATGAAAATTTAGAGTCCGTAGCGAAAAAGCTTGTCGCCCCCGGAAAGGGGATTCTGGCAGCTGATGAAAGTTTTCCGACGATCGAAAAGCGATTGAAGAGCATTAGTGTTCCTTCGACGGAAGAAAACCGGCGGGCATATCGCGAAATCTTGTTTACCACTGCCGGGGCGGGCGAATTTATCAGCGGCGTGATTCTCTTCGACGAGACGATTCGGCAGAAGACTCGTGATGGTCGCACCTTCGTCGAAGCGCTGGAGCAGCAGGGGATCATTCCCGGGATCAAAGTGGATAAAGGTGCCAAGACGATGGCGAATTTCCCTAGCGAGAAAATCACTGAAGGGCTTGACGGATTGCGCGATCGACTAACGGAATATCGGCAGTTGGGAGCGCGCTTTGCAAAGTGGCGTGCGGTGATCGCGATTGATGAGAAAATTCCCACGCGTACGTGCATCGAGGCGAACGCGGAGGCCTTGGCGCGTTACGCGGCCCTCTGCCAAGAAACGGACCTGGTGCCAATCGTCGAACCGGAAGTGCTCATGGATGGCGTTCATACAATCGAACGGCATTTCGAAGTAACCGAGCAAACCCTGCGAAGCGTTTTCGATGCTTTGGCCGAGCACCGCGTCGTGTTGGAAGGGATGCTGTTGAAGCCAAACATGGTCCTTTCGGGGAAAGAATGTCCGCAGCAAGCTTCAGTGCAGGAAGTTGCCGAAGCTACCGTGCGCTGCATGAAACGCGTGGTGCCGGCCGCTGTTCCCGGCCTTGTCTTTCTTTCCGGCGGTCAAACTGACTTGCAAGCTACCGAACATCTCAATGCGATGAATCAGCCGAGCGACCTGCCATGGCAGTTGAGTTTTTCATTCGGGCGCGCTTTGCAAGCTCCTGTGCTCAAAGCCTGGAAAGGCGATGCGGCGAATGTGCCGGCCGCGCAGCAAGCGTTTCATCATCGCGCCTTGTGCAATAGCAAAGCGCGGTTCGGCAAATACAGCCAGGAAATGGAAGCCGCGAAGGTAGCTGCATGAAATCCGGCCTCATAATTGTACGACTGTTCCTCGCAATATCTGTTGCGTGCTTTTTGACGGCGGCTACATCGCTCTTCGCCGAATCCCATCCGCACCCACCAATTCAAAGATTGCCACAGGTAACAACAACGTCCCCGCAGAACACTCCGACGCAGCAAGTCAGCACGGTCGATATTTCTGCGGGCATCAAAAGGCATATCGCGAGCACTCGCAAACAATCCAGCGACAAGAGGTTTCACATCAACTATCAAGGCAAGAATCTCGCGCTCGATTTGATTAAGATCCATGACGAACAGCTTTCCAGTCTAGGAGGCGGCAAATATTTCGCCTGTGTGGATATGAAAGCTACGGACGGCATAGTCTATGACATTGATTTCTTCATGGCCGGACAGCCGGGGAGCATGAAGGTCACGGAAACTTCTGTCCATAAAGTCAACGGCAAGCCGCTTTACAACTGGAAAGAAGAAAACGGCGTTTGGAAGAAAGTGCGGGTCTCGTAAGTGCGAACGCCGGAATCCGTTGCGATCCGCGTAATCCGCGGTCTGGGTAAAAACCGGGTTGCGCTGCGCGACATGAAATTGTAGGGCAGGCACTCCGCCTGCTGATTTGCAGCGTGGCAAGCGAGACGCTTGCCCTACAACGATTCGTCCGCCGTTTGCTTGCCAAGCCCGTAGCTTTAGCGAAGGCTGGTCGCGAAATGCCGAAGATATTCTTTATTACTACGGCGATCGATTACACCAATTCGCCGCCGCACATCGGACACGCTTATGAAAAAGTGCTGGCCGATGTGATCGCGCGCTATCATCGGCTTAAGGGCGAGAAAGTTTTCTTTCTCTCCGGTGTCGATCAACATGGCCAAAAAGTCCAGCAATCGGCTGCCAAAGCCGGCAGTCCGCCATCGGAGTTCGTCAAAGAGATTACGCAAAAGTTTATCGATCTCTGGAAGAAACTCGGCGTCCGCTACGACGAATGGGCCGAGACCACGAGCGATCGTCACAAGAAAGTCGTTCAAGGAATTTTGCAACGGCTGTTCGATGCGGGGCAAATCTACAAAGACAAACAGGCCGGCTATTACTCAGTCCGTCAGGAACAGTTTTTAACCGACAAGGAACGCGGCCCCGACGGCCAATTTGGTCCCGAGTGGGGAGAAGTCGAATTTCGCGAGGAAGAAAATTATTATTTCAAGCTAAGTCAGCACAAGGAATGGCTGCTTCGTTATCTCGAGGAGCGTAAGGACGCCGTCATTCCCGATTTTCGTCAAACCGAATTGCGCAATGCAGTTGGGCGGCTGAGTGGGGATCTTTGCATTTCGCGTCCGAAATCGCGGCTCGATTGGGGTATCGAGCTAACGTTCGACAAGAATTTCGTCACCTACGTCTGGTTCGATGCGCTGATGAACTACATCAGCTTCGCCGGTTACGATCCCAGTCTCTCAACTCTCAAGTCTCAACCATCGACTTTCCGCGACAAATGGCCTGCTTTGCAAATCATCGGAAAAGACATTCTCGTTCCGGCGCATGGGATTTACTGGCTCATCATGCTGCACGCAATCGGCTTTCTTGACGAACAAATGCCGCAGTTGCTCGTTCATGGCTGGTGGAACCTCGGCGGCGCTAAGATGAGCAAGAGTGCCGGCAACATTATCGATCCATTCGACCTGGTCGATAAGTACGGCGCCGACGCGCTCCGCTATTATTTAATGAGAGGTATCGCAATGGGGAACGATGCCGACTTTGACGAGCATCGGTTGATTACTCTTTTCAACTCTGAGTTGGCAAATGATTTCGGCAACTTGCTGAACCGCACACTTACAATGGCTCAACGTTACCGCAGCGGTTTGGTTCGCGATTTGAAGGAACTTGTAAACGATAAATTTAACACGGTGGTCAGGACCGTACGCAGTAAAGCCGAGCTTGTAACGGATGCTCTCACCCTCTGCTGGGATACCTATGAGATCTCGCTCGGTTTAATAGGGATCTGCGAACTTGCAAGCCGATGCAACGAGGTCATCGAAGTTACAGCGCCGTGGCGCCTGGCGAAGGGAGGATTCCAAGGAGAGCTTGATGTAGTTGTGTATCAGCTTTGTGAAGCGTTGCGCGTTATTGCGATTTTAGTTTCTCCGGTGTTGCCGCGAGCGGCGCATCGAATCTTCGATCAACTGAATTGGAAGATGGATTTAAGCGGAAAGGAGGAGCGATTCTCACTCGCCGATGCAAAATGGGGCGGCTTAGCAGATGGTCATGTCGTGGGCAAACCGGTGCCGTTGTTTCCGAGAATCGAGGCGGATTAATTAACCACCAAGAACACGAAGGGGCACGGAGTGGAATTTAATCCTTCGTAAGCTTCGTGCCGTTCGTGGTGATTGATGGGATTACTGCCCGCATTCTTCGAAGGCGGCGGGCTCGCCGTGCAAATGGGCGAGAACTTCGCCGGCGAAATGC
>WNGK01002265.1_pt1 | contig 33351 bp, 30 predicted proteins | sample 5400601 | NCBI WGS metagenome assembly WNGK01 (sample SAMN13153376, study PRJNA577476) | soil metagenome | isolation source: 60 cm soil or saprolite under Garry oak tree replicate 1 | place: USA:California | collected 2016-06-15 | reverse complement strand
CTACCGGTTACGCGCCTACAATGGCAACCGCACAGGTCCCAATTCCAACGTCATCAGGACAAAGACCAGGCCACACTAAGATTTCTCTCTAGCCCACCAGCAGTAGCTCCTTAGCCGCCAATATTGCGCCACTCAAGGCCTTGTGGCCGGCAGTGGCTTGGAGCTTTTTAGAATTTTCGACTCGGGTGTGAGCTTGGCTGGTTTACCGCTGAAGATTACGCGATTTGGTTTTTCAACGAGCGTTTCCACGACCGCTCGCTTCGCACTCTTTGGCTGTAGGATGCCGCGCCGCGATCAATCCTAGCGAAGTGAAAGCGAGCTATTTGTCGCCAGTGAGTAAGCCGCACTCGCCAAGCCATGGAAAATGACGTCGCGCGTGTGCGGCACGTTTGAGACCGAACCGTTCGATCGCTTTTGATCGAACGTGCGCGATCGCTTCGTCTACGGAATCGGTTGCATAAATCAGGCTTAAATCGGCTTCGGCGATCATTCCCCGTTGTACCATTTTGTTCATGAAGTCGATCAGTTCCTTCCAATAATCGGTTCCCATGATCACGATGGGAAAATTCTTGATCTTCGCGGTTTGAATCAGCGTGAGCGCTTCAAATAACTCGTCCAACGTGCCCGCGCCTCCAGGCATGACGACGAAGGCATAGGAATACTTAACCAGGAGTGCCTTGCGGACGAAAAAATAATGGAGGCGGACGCAGCGATCGAGATAGGCATTCGCCGGCTGCTCAGACGGAAGCTCGATAGTACAGCCGACGGAGCGGCCACCGACGTCTTTGGCACCGCGGTTTGCCGCTTCCATGATCCCGGGGCCACCGCCGGTCATGACCGTGAACCCGAGGCGCGCAATGGCCGCGCCCATTTTCCTGGCGAGCTCGTAATGCGGATCCTCTGGATGAATCCGGGCTGAGCCGAATACGGTCACGCATGGGCCAACGAAATGAAGCGTGCGAAATCCGCGCAGAAAATCGCGCATCACTCGCAAAAGAGTGAAAAATTCAGCGAAACGCGATCGCGGTCCTTCCAGAAAGATTTCGTCCGCGCATTCCGAGGGTGTTGTTAAAGCTGAATTCGCCGCGGCGAACGCTTCACTGACGGAATCGTCCTTGTTCCGCACGACTCCTCACCTCAGTCCTCTTCTCTCACCAGGGGAGAGGCGGATCACGACACGATGCATATCAATCGCGATGGTAAGACCGAAAAATTCGCGCAGCCAGTTAAGGAACTTCATTCTAGTCGCTTCTCCCTTTCAAAGGGAGAGGGTAGGGCGAGGGTTCATGGGCCGCAATACCACAGCGAAAATTTAAGTAACCCTTGGGGCGATCCGGCGCAAAGCTAAACACGAGAAGCTCGAGCGGTCGGACGGTCATCACGGGAGACAACATTACTCGCGATTCGACGGACTTTTTTGAGCCAGCGTCGCGCCCACGCGTACTCCGTGGCAAGGATGGCGAGGCCCACAGGAATAACAATGAACGCGGGACCCGGTAAAACCAGCAGGGCGATGCCGATCAGTAGAACGGTTGCTCCGACCACGGAGACGATTACACGTTTAACGATCTTGATGTTCTCAAGATTCCAAACGCTGAAGAGCCGTTTCATTGGGCTACCGAGACCTCATCAGATTGCTATTCGCGGCTGAATTGGATCGGTCAATCCAGAGCTTTTTCGGGATTAATCCGAAGCGCAGCGCGCAAGCGGTCAAGAAAAGGCAGCTGTGCTGCCTTTAATTTGCGTGTGGCCTCTTCTTCCGAAAAGAAGCGCGCCTGGTCGACTTCTGGAAATTGTTTTCGTTTCCCAGACCGCGGCGGCCATTCCATTTCGAACAGGTTAGATTTAACCTCGAAACAATCCGGTAAATCGCCTTCGAATGCCCAGGCATGCACAAACTTGCCGCCTTTTTGCCTGATCCAGCCGAGCTCAATCCACGCCTGAACGTTTTCGGGACGGCATCCTACTTCTTCTTCAAACTCAATTCGGGCGCGCGTTAGCAAATCTTCTCCCGGAGCGGCTTCGCCTTTTGGAATCGTCCACACACCATCGTCTTTACGGGTGAAGAAGGGCCCGCCGGGATGCGCTAGCAGAACTTCAAGCTCATTGTTCCTGCGCCGGAACATAAGCAAACCGGCGCTGGTGCGACTTCGCTGAGGTTTCGAGGTTTTCGACACGGCTCATTTTGCGCCGGCAACGGGTTCGACGCGATTCGTAGGGGACGCGTGGTTCTCTTCTTTGCCGCCCCAAAGGTGAAAAGTATAAGTGAAAACAACGTAGCCAAACAGGTCGTGCTTGGGACCGTTGTTGACGTAAAGCGCAGGATTGAACTGGAAATCGCGTGTGACGTTGCAGGTGAACCCGATCGTCGATGAGTTTTCAGAACCGCTCTGCCAATCGACCTGCAGGCGCCACCTCTCATTGAAATCGTAGGCATATCCAAGGATTGCTTCGTTTTTGTAGCCAGCATGAATGGCTCCGACGATTACCTTGTGATGCTCGGTGTAATAGCCAGCTTCGATATATGGTTGAGGATCTACGTCCAGGTGCGGCGACCAATTCACGAACCCGACGGAAAGCAGAAAAGGCTCTTTCGTTAACAATCCGATCTCTGTCCCAAAGATCCATTCATCCGGTTGGAACCCGCGAAACACCGCTACCTCAGCCCACTTCGTCAGGCCCATTTCGGCTTGCAATTGATACGGGTTTGCAATCCGCTTGTCTTGAATTTGCAAACTCAAGGAGAGGTCCCCTTCGGCTTGCAAATCCGGTGTCACGATTTGACTCAAACCTTTTGTCGTCGCGAACGACGAATGCCCGCTCGAAAGAACAACGACCAGCACTACGAGGATCGTAATGCACTCAGCCGTCTTTTTCGTCGCTGGTCGCCAAGCCAAAACGTTTACCACGCCGCGAGTAAAACCGCTGCTTGTGAATTTGTCGATTCCATGTTGAACGCGCGCTGGGCGATTCTAAGATTGCGCTAATGCGCGTGCTCGCCATCGACGCTTCTCTTCGCAACACCGGCGTTGCAATTGTCGATGCAGACAATGGCAAGCCGCGTTCTGTCTATTTCGGGACGATTCACAATGCGAGCTCGATGCGTTCCTCTTCCTGTCTGGTCGCGATTCGCGATCGGCTGGTTGAACTCATTCGGGAACACGAACCAGATTGTTGCGCGCTCGAATCGGTCATTTACGTGCAAAGTCATAAGACCGCGATTATCCTCGGAGCCGCGCGAGGCGCCGCGATTCTGGCCGCGGCCGAAAATGGATTGCCGGTATTTGAATATTCACCGAGACGAATCAAACAATCCACTGTCGGGCGCGGCGCAGCCGGAAAAAATCAGGTTGCGTTCATGGTGCGCGCGCTTCTCGGTCTTACGGAAACGCCGGATGCCGATGCCGCGGACGCGCTGGCAATCGGGCTGACTCACGTGCGCTCGCAAGAGGTCGCGAGCCTGGGCCTCCCGGGAGCAACGCAAATATGAACGCAGCTGTTATTGATCTTCAGGTGCGATGGCTTGGCCGGACGGACTTCGCTAATGCTCTGGCTTTGCAGGAAGAAATTGTCACAAAAAAACGAGAAGATCCTTCCCGTTTGGACGAATTGCTCTTACTCGAGCATGAGCCGGTTTACACAATCGGGCGCACTCCTGATCAATCCAGTTTGCTGGGTGCCGCGCATCTGCCCCATCCTCTTTTCGCCATCAATCGTGGAGGTCAGGCGACATATCATGGGCCTGGCCAACTGATAGGTTACCCCATTATCGACCTGCGGCGGTACGGCCAGGATTTGCACAGATATTTGCGCTGGCTCGAGGGGCTGCTAATTGACCTTCTCGCCGAACACGGCATCGGCGCTTCGCGACGCGAATCGCTTACCGGAGTCTGGATTGGCAATCGCAAGATTGCTTCCATCGGCGTAGGTGTCCGTTATTGGATCACCATGCACGGATTTGCGTTAAACGTGTGTGGCGATCTTTCGCCCTTTGCTAAGATTATCCCTTGCGGCCTTAACAACGTCATGATGACATCGATGGAAAAAGAAACAGCTCGGGCATTTTCAGTCGGCTGCGTTGCTGCCTCCCTTGAAAAATTGGTGTTGAATCGGATCGGCGATTTGCGCAAAGCCGCAGAGCCAGAACCAATTAGTATCTAACAATTACCGAAAAAATGATTCCGCTTGAAGACAACGTCAGTGACATTATCGGAAAAGCGCAACGCGGGTTGGGCATTTCTGATTCTCAACTGGCCGAAAAAGCACGTGTAAGTTCCGAGGCAATCCGGAAGCTGCGCCAGGAGGATTACGAGGAAGCCGCCCTCTTGAGCGTTGCGCCCATTCTTGGCCTTAACGGGCAAGTCCTTTGCGAATTGGCCAGGGGCGAGTGGCATCCGGAAAAAATCGAAGCGAACGATGGCCTCGCGCAATTCAACACGGATTACGACGGCATGGCTGTTAACGCGTATCTTGTGTGGGACCCGGCAACTCGTGCCGCAGCGGCCTTTGATACAGGTGCTGATTCCAGCGAAATGGTCCGGTTTGCGAATCGCCATAAGCTAAATGTCCAACTCATTCTCCTTACGCATGCTCACGCCGATCATGTCGCAGACCTGCCGCGCCTGCGCGAAGAAACGGGCGCAGATGTTTTTACACCCGCGCGGGAACCAGTTCCTGGCGCGGAGCCGATCGACGAGGGTAAACGTTTTCGGCTTGGTAACTTGCAAATAGATACGCGGCTGACCTGGGGTCATTCCCCGGGCGGAATGACATATGTCGTGACGGGGCTTGCGAGTCCAATCGCCGTCGTGGGCGATTCGCTTTTTGCCGGATCGATGGGCGGCGGAAATGTGTCATACCACGATGCGTTACGAAACAATCTCGAGAAAATCCTGACGTTGCCGGACGAAACGATCATTTGCCCCGGGCACGGCCCGATGACGTCCGTAGGCGAAGAGAAACAACACAATCCGTTTTTTGCTGGCAAGGTTTGACGTTTGATGTTTGAGGTTTGATGTAAGTTCGCGTCGTGAGCAAAGCGGAACTCCTCGCGCGTACAAAAACGTTTAGTCTGAGAATTTTGGAGCTCGTTGATCATTTGCCGCGTACAATGTCAGGCCGGGCGATTGGAAATCAGCTCGTGCGCTGCGGAACGTCTGTCGGAGCAAACTATCGTGCAGCATGCAGGTCGCGCTCGCGTGCTGAATTTGCTGCCAAGCTTGGCATTGTGGCTGAAGAAGCGGAAGAGACCGTGTACTGGCTGGAACTGTTGCGCGATGCGAAGTTGCTAACAGAAGCGAAACTTTCCGAGCTATTGAGAGAGGCTAACGAGCTCACTGCAATCTTTACTGCAGGACGGCGCAGCTCGACTCGAATCCAAACCTCAAACATCAAACCTCAAACATAATACATCTCATCATGAACATCGGTTTTGTTGGAGTCGGTCGCATGGGCGCGAACATGGCGCGCAGATTAAAAGACCGGAAATTTCACGTGACGGCCGTTTACGATACGGACCGGGCTACCGCGACATCACTCGCTGGCGAAGTTGGCTGCGCCGCTGCTCAAGATTTGTCGGAAGTTACGGCAGCATCCGACGTGATCTTCACCGTGGTGACTGACGACAACGCGATGCGAAATATCTTTACCGGAAGCGGCGATAATTTGCTGGTCAACGCGCGGGGCAAGCTTTTCATCAATTGTGCGACCATCTCGCCACACGTCCATGTCGAGATCGAAAAGCTGGCGCAGCAAGCCGGCGCGGAATCCCTCGAAGCCTGCATGGCCTCCAGTATTGCACAGGCGCGCGAAGGAAAGCTTTATCTGATGTGCGGCGGGAAAGAAGAGGCGTTCCGAAAAGCTGAACCGATCCTCAAAGAGCTTGCCGCGCAGACTCGATTCATCGGCAAAGCCGGCGAAGCCGCCAAAGTGAAAGCGCTTGTGAACATGGTGATGAACATCAACACAGCCGGATTGGCAGAAGGACTAGCCCTTGGCGCAGCGCTAGGTCTCGACCTAACGACGCTACGCGAAGTATTTTCTCAAACCGGCGCTGCCTCGCGTGTGCTCGAAACCGATGGCGAAGACATGCAAAACCGCGAGCACAGCTGCTATTTCTCTGCCGCGCACGCTGCGAAAGACAGCGGAATCGCGCTTGATCTTGCGCGCAGCCTCGGCCTCGATTTACCACTCGCTCAAGCGACCAAGGAGCAATATGACCGGATGGTCGCCGAAGGCCTGGGCGAGCTCGACAAATCCGGCATCGCCGAGCTCACATTTAAAGATCGGCATAAACACTCCGGCGATCGCTTGTGAAACTCCAAATAGCGGCTGTTGACATCCGGTCGCCTTCTTAGATATCCTCGCGCACGATATAAAGCTTCAGATCCCCAGAAAATGGGCTCCGTCGCTTAAACAAAGGAATAACAAATGCCTAAAAAGAAACAGCCAAAAAAACGCCATCCCCACGTAACACGAGCCATTGCGAATATCGAAAAACTTCAGAAGGGTCACAAGGACATGATCCTGCACCTGGAGAAAGCTAAGACCGCGCTAAAAGCGACGCCATTTAGTACACCATTTGGCCCCGCAGCAAATCAGTAAAACAATTCTGCCAGTTTTCACTGCGCGTACGCTTTCTTAGCTGAAACAGATGCGGGATCGGACCGTCAAATTGCGACGGGCTAGGTGCTTGTTCGCGTATTGGCGAGATGGTCGGTTGTTTTTTCATAATTTTGCCAGAGGTCTGACCGTCTCAGGCAAACCGATTACCTGCGAAGTTCTCGATTTCTTCAAAAAGTGGCGAACCACTCACGCGGCTATCAGGCACTTCGCCGATTACACACCAAGGAGTGTGCGTTCAGCCACGTCTCAATTGGTGAAGCAGCAGCTATTGTTGGTGAAGGGCATACCAGAAGCGATTCAAGACAATCGCATCGCAAGAGAATGGTCCCCTTGGTTGCCTCAAGGGAGCTTTCATTTCTCCACGAAGGACGTGCCGTATATCGACTTCAGCACTTGGAGTGTTGATCGGTTAAAATCTATCTTGCCGAAAACGCCGGCGCCAAAAATTTTCAAGACTGTAAGGCGCGCGCAGAAAGTGTTACTCCCGACGGGCACCCTTCCTGATTCCGAGTTCGTTCACGTCCTGCTGGCCAGAAAGACCCATCGACGATTCTCGAACCAAAAGTTGCCGCTCGAAACTGTATCTCAACTTCTCCGCTTGGTTTGGGGCGTCACTGGTTATTTGCATCCTCCTGGGCTGGGCAAATTGCTCCGTAAGACCAGCCCCTCAGGCGGCGCCCGCCATCCCGGAGAGGTATATTTGATGGCCTTGCGCGTGAAAGGTCTAGCGCGCGGTTTGTATCATTACCACCCTGGACATCATCATCTTCAGCGGATCAGCACAAACGCTACGCCCGACAAAGCACAACGGTACTGCGGCCGCCAAAGTTACATCAGAAATGCAGCTGCCTTGTTTCTAATGACTGCCGTATTTCGGCGTACAATGTGGAAATATAATTATGCTCGTGCCTACCGCGTGGTGTTACTCGACGCCGGCCATCTCTGTCAAACTTTCTGTCTCGTCGCAACTTGGCTGGGCCTGGCACCATTTTGTACTGCTGCGCTAAGAGACACACTGATCGAGCAAGACCTGAGAATAGATGGTATCCGCGAATCGGTGCTTTATGTGGCGGGCGTCGGTCTGCCTGCTGCGTCGTGACCCATCGGTTCGGGCTTGAACGAAGAGTAGTGCTGGAACAGAGACAATTACTTTGGCCTAAGAGGGTCTACGATTTTTTCGAAGCGTGGATCGCCTCGCAAAGAGTCCCAATAAGGATGAAGCTTGAGACGACCATAGCTGAGATCATTAGGGACGCGCTCCACTGCGACAATCTGTTCGATGGCGAGGTCTTTCTCACTAGTCCACGCGTAGATTTGCGCCAGGTTAATGGCACAGGCTGCACCGGCGATTGCGTCTTTTGAAATGGGTAGCAATTCGCAGGCGCGCCGTCCCTCGCGAATCGCCTCGTCCTTTCGTCCAAGCCCGGCGTCGATTACACCTAACAAGCTAACGGCGCCGACGAAGTCTGGCTGTTTCGCTAGAACCCGTTCCAGTTCTCCACGGGCGGCAGCAAAGGCGTTATACGCTTTAGTGAAGTCGCCCTGCCAGCGAGCAACGACACCTTCCCAATAGCCGTGAGGACAGTTGACGCCGTAGTTAGTCGCCACGCCATCACGCGGGTAATTTGCCAGCATCCGAGCGGCGGCTTCAGCTGTTCGCTCGCAGAGGGCATAGTCGGGATGGTCCACATCGGGCGCGATTTTCGGATTTTCAGCGATCAGACTGCGAAGTGTAGTTTGATAGGGTTCGATTTCCCCTCGCCAGTCTAAGGCAACTTCTGCTCGATTTATGCGGGTCAACGGGTCGCCCGGTACTATCGCCAGCGCACGATCGTAGGTTCGAACTGCATCTGCATAACGACGTTGCGGATAATAGGTATAGGTTGCCAGCTGTTGAAGCGTGAAAAGGTTGCGCGGATCCAGCTCAAGAGCTCGCTCCAGGTTGCGAGTGGCGTCTTCCCAGTGACCTTCACGGCGATCGATGAAACCCGTATATACAAAAACTTCGGCATTATTGGGCAGCGAACGCTTAGCGATAGCCAATTCGCTGCGCGCCCGGACGTAATCGAGGAAGCCGAAGTAATAATAATTAGCCAAAGCGAGGTGCGCTTCGCCTGAATCCGGCTGGATGCGCAACGCTGTTTGCACAGCCGCACTCGCCAGCTCCAGTCGGTCCGAGCTGTGGTCGAATCCCAGCCAATAAAAGGTGCAATGCACTCTAGACAGCAGACACCAAGCGGATACGAACTTCGGATCGCGGGCAACAGCTTCATTGAGCAGCTGGACGGCTTCCGGCAGTTTCTCCCGGGCGTGGAGGGGATTGGAGACTCCAGCCCATAAGCTTTTGGAACGTTGATAAAGATCGAATGCCAAGACATCGGTAGTCGGCGCTTTTTCGATTGCCGCCTTTTCGCTAGGGGAGATCTTGGCTTGGAGTTGATCGGCGATTTTCTTGGCAATCTCGCTCTGAATGGCAAAGACGTCCGCTAAATCGCGGTCGTAGCGCTCCGCCCAAAGATGCGTGTCGGTCCTGGCGTCAATGAGCTGTGCGGTCACACGCACCCGGTTCGCTGCTCGTTGCACACTCCCTTCGAGAACGTGAGCGACGCCGAGTTGCTGGGCGATCTCGCGAAGATTGCGCGTTGCCGTGTTCTTGTAAGGCATCACACTGGTGCGACTAATTACTTTCAGGTCGGCCACCTTGGAGAGGTCCGTAAGAATTTCGTCCTGAACACCCTCCGCAAAATAAGCGTTTTCTTTGTCGCCACTGAAATTTTCGAATGGAAGCACGGCTATGCTTTTTTCTGGAATCGATGCCGGAGCAACGATCTTGGCTGGCTCGCCAGTATTTCGTGATTTCGGATGAAGAGATATCCAAACGCTGGTTGCCAATGCAGCGACCGATACTATCAACGCTGTTGCGAGCAGAAATTTGGGCCATCGCGGTGGCGTCAACGGTCGAACCTGGGAAAGTTCCTGCGTCCACCTGCGGCGCTTGAGCTTCTCGGGAAGCCGTGCGTTACCCAGACCATCCTTGTAAAGGTTGAACAGGTGCAGGCGCAGACCGTGCTTCACTTCGCATTCGCCGAGATCGTGCAAATACGGTTGCCAATGTCGGTACTCCGCTAAATCCTTCGCCACATGTGCAGACAAAAGAATGTGCCCGGCATCGCCGCAATCGAGCACCCGCTGCGCAACATTGATGCCTGACCCTGCTATGTTTGTTTTGTCGTTAACATCGGTGATTCGATTGACTGGTCCGCTATGAACACCCATCCGCAATCCGATATGCGGATCAGTCTGCAATGCCTTGCTGATGTCCAACGCGCATCGCACAGGCTCTTCTGGACTCTGAAAAAAGAGCAATGCCATTCCGTCACCGGTCGGTACTCGAATGAGTTTGTCGCGTGCTTCCGCCGCGCGAAAACATTCCGTGCCCCGCACGATTTGCTTCAACTGCTGCAGCATGTCGACCTGCTCATTGACCAATAACTTCGAGTAACCGACAATGTCGATTAGCAGGAGATGCGCGATCTCCAGCTGGAGATGCGGGTTAATCTGCGGGGACGTGCTTTGGGCGTTCACCCTCTTTGAGAGCTAAATGATACCGTTGCGCACCTTTGGAGCAAACATTCTCAACAGCGAAAAAGGCTAGCGTATCATGCGCGCAATAGGAGCCGGGTTCGCGGGTGGCGTCGGGATCATATCTCGATTGAGAGGCAACTATAGTCCACCGCGCCGCTGCTCAGCGCAACCTCGTTTTGTTGGAAACTGTCGTCTACTTCGGTGCCAGCGAAGCGACAATTTCGTCAAAGCGCGGATCGTTTCGAAGCGGGTCCCACACCGGGCGAAGTTTTAGCTGGCCAAAACTCAAATCACCGGGCGTCTTGGCCACCATCGCAAGCTGCTTTAAAGCGCGGTCCGTCTCTCCGACCCACGCATAAATGACCGCGAGATATTCAGACAAAAGCGCACCGTTGATTGCATCCTTTTCCAAAGGAAGCAAAGCCATCGCGCGTTCTCCTTCGCTCACGGCATCCTCCTTTCGGCCTAGGCCGGCGTCGATTAATCCGAGAAGGCAGAGCGCTTCGGCATAATCAGGTTGCTCGCGGACAATTTTCTCAACGTCAGCATGCGCCGCAGTGAAGGCTTCCTTTGCGCCAGCCGAATCACCTTCGGCCCGCCGGATGAGTCCTTCAAACCAACCTTTAGGAAAAACGAAACCCTCCACGCTACCACCCTCCGCTGGCAACGCTGCAAGCGCCCTTTCCGCTGTTGCGAAGTCGCGTTCACAAAGCGCGAGATCGATGCGGTCGTCTGCTAACGAAGCTTCGAAGGTCGGACTTTCGGCAACGATCGCTTCGAGAGTCTTATGCAACGGCTTGGTCTCGGCGCGCCAGTCGAGAAGAACGCCTGCTCGCTTCACGCGCACGCCGACGTCACTTGGCACGATCCGAAGTGCGCGGTCCAGCGTTGCGGCCAGGCGGGAAAAATCGCGGATCTTGGCGTAGCTCTGCGCTAACTGCTGCAGGTAATCAAAATTAAGCGGGTCCAACTCGACGGCGTGCTCGAGGTCTCGCATTGACTGTTCCCAACGTCCTTGTCGTCGCTCAACGTAACCGGCCAGTTCGTACACCGAGGGCTCGTTAGGCAGCGAACGTCGCGCGATATCGAGTTCCTGTCGCGCTCGATCGTAATTGAGATGGCCTCCATAAACATACGTGGCTAGAGCAAGATGATATTCGCCGGAATCGGGTCGCAGACGCCGCGCGTTTTCGAGAGCCTCTTCGGCGAGCACGAGACGCGGCGGTGTATGATCGAGACCGACCAGGTACAACTCACTGTGCACCCGCGCGAGTAGACAATGAGCAAGTAGAAAAGATGGATCGAGTTGAACCGCTCGGTTTAAGAATTCAATCGCGTCAAGCCGGCTCTGCCTCCCGCGCGTAAAGGTGCTGCTCGAGAGCGCAGTGCGAGCGCGAACGTAAAGTTCGTACGCACTGACGCTGGCGCTGGGACTCTTTTCGATCGCAGCCTTTTCTTCCGGCGCGAGCTTTATCTTCAATTGGCCAACGATCGTTTGCGCAAGATCGCTTTCAAGCGCAAACACGTCAGCGATATCCCGATCGTAATGCTCCGCCCAAAGATGATGATCGGTTCGAGCGTCAATCAGCTGCGCGGTGACGCGAACTCGTTTTCCCTCGCGCTGGACCGTTCCTTCGAGCACATGCGTCACGCCAAGCTGCTGCGCGATGTCACGCACATTTCGTTGTGTGCTGCGATACATTAACACTGATGTGCGGCTAATAACCCTGAGGTTGGCAACATTCGCCAAATCCGTCAGAATCGCGTCTTGCACACCATCGCTAAAGTGTGCGTTCTGCGTGTCGTCACTTAAATTGTCGAACGGCAATACGGCAATGCTCGTTGCCGGAACTGCTGGATTCGCGTTCGTGTCAGAATTGCTCGACAGCTGCACATGCGTGTTACGATGCAAAAAAATCCACAAGCTGAAAGCAAGCGACCCCGCCGCTAGCAAAATAATAATGATGAACGGCACTTTCGGCCAGGGGGGCGCAATCACCGGGCGAACAGCGCCGCGGGCGGCGCGATTCCACCTTTTACCTCGGCTGAATTTTTCGGGCGGCACCGAATTTCCAAGGCCATCCTTGCACAGATTGAACACCTTCAGCCGAAGTCCGTGTTTCACCTCACATTCGCCCAAGTCGTGCAAGTATGGCCGCCAATGTCCATAATTTGCCAGGTCATCAGCCACGTGGTCGGACAAAAGAATGTGATCGGCGTCACCGCAATCCATCACCCGTTGGGCGACGTTAATTCCCGCACCTGCGACGTTGATAGTATCGTTCACGTCGGCGACCCGGTTGATCGGCCCGCTATGGATTCCCATTCGGACACGGATCTGCGGATGGATTTTTAGCGCGTTTGCGATTTCGAGCGCGCATCGAACCGGCTCCTCGGGACTCCGAAAGAACAACAACGCCATTCCATCTCCGGTTGGCACTCGAAGGAGTTTGCCTTCTCTTTCCGCGGCCGAAAACGATTCTGCGCCGCGCACAATGTGATTGAGTTGCTGAACACACTCAATCTGTTCATCGGCCAGCAGCTTCGAATAACCAACGATGTCGATCAAAAGGAGGTGCGCGATCTCAAGCGCGAGTTCCGGCTCTGCCTCGGCGGACATGTTATTTCGGGGGCAACGCCTCCTTTGGCCGCGCCTAGTATTGCAGGATCGCGCTTACCGGTCGAGCGCGGAGCCGTCGTGTGAATGATTCGAAAGTGGCAAAGGCCGCAAGATTCAGCACTATCATGATGAACGCGAACAGAAACATTCCCATCGTTAGGCCAATCATCAAATGCATCGTGCAGATACTGACGAGCCAAAACGTCCTGGTCGGGCGAAGCCAGATGAAGATCGGGTAAAAAAGTTCCAGCGCGCAAATGGCCAGACCTGCCGCTGGTAAAAACATTTTCGAGCGTACGACCAGCTCAGGATTCACGAAATGAAACGGAGGCACAGTCAGCGCGCGCCAAAGACTGGTGCCGTTCCACCAACCGATCCCGGCCAGCTTGGAGACACCGCCAAAGAAATAGATGAGACACAAATGGATCTGTAAAATGCGCCGAAAAAACGGGAGGAGATCGCGATTGGATGAGCGGTGCCAAAAGATTGAATCCAGCGACATCCGATCGCCCAGAGGAGCGATCATTAAATAGAAGAGACCGATGATCGTGAGATTATCGACGCCATACGAAAAATAACCGACGCTCCTGACCACGCAGAGATAGAGGAACCACGCGAGGATCGCCGCGATTCGCGAAAATAATCCGACCACCAGAAGACAACCAGCCAGCATCAGGACAAGCCACGTAAACCGGAGCGTGATGGATTCAGGCAGGCTGAACTGGTTTCCGACCTCTATTAGCCAGCCGAGCCGCGGAATGAAAGAGCTCTCCGCATTCAACGCCGCCTCCGTTAGATCGCGGCTGATCAATGCGCGACCACCGGTCGAAAGCAGATAGGTCCAATCTTTGCGCAAAGCCAGGGAGAGACAGATTACCTGCAATCCAAGACCGATCCGCAGCACTGATACCCAACAATCTGATTCCCGATAAAAAAAGAATTGCTCGATCCGCTGGAATGTCGATCTAAGCGTCACGGCCTGGTCATAGCTGGAACGGAGGGACGAAGATCAAAATCGTACGCATAGACCGGCTCAAAAGTCTCTTTTTCTCCGCGTTGAAATTGCTCAGGTGAAGGCCAGATCACATATCCCAACACGGCGCGAACAGAAATGGCGTCGGGATGGCGTTGCCACACCGGATAGGTCAACATTTGAAACATTATCTGCCGCATCGGCTCATAGCTAACTTCCGCAATCCGATCGAGCAGGCTCTCCAATCGGAAAGCTGTGGCGGCATCGGCGACGTGGGGAAGTTCGTATTCCGTACGATTGTCCGCATAATGAAGCTCGAAGACGAGCTTGTAATTGCTCGGCACGTTCGGCGCAAAAAAACCATAGCCCGCTTCAATCCCGGCAGCGTTTAAATAAAACGTGACGACATTTCGCGCCGGGTTCCCTAATTGCAAATCTTCACCCAGAACAAATGACGCCGCGGCGTCGGCGCCGTTCCAAAAGGGCTTCAACGCGGTTGGAAAAATGGTCGGAGCCAGGGCAAAGGTCGCAAACGTGTCCCTGAGACAGACCGTAAGGATCAAAAGCAAATGAGCCAACGCAAAACCGATCAGGTATCGGTACCGTTTCAGACGCCGGGCTTGCGACAATGAAAACCTTATTGCGCTTGATACTTCTGCAAGATCGGCTTAACCGCATCGACTAAATCTTGCGAGCCCTTTGTCGACTTTGTTGCGTGAGAAAACACGCGAGTGATTTTCCCGAGGCAGGCCCTGCTCTGACAGCCTAGCCCGACAACGCGGGTCCAACGGCTGAAGCTGAATACACGCGAGACTCCAGGCGTAAATCCTTCAAAGTGCTCTTTTTCGGTTCGGATTTTGAAATCCTTTGGCAACGGCAATTTACCGAACGCAGGCAGCGGAGAACCATTTTCGTAGGGCTGAATCGTATAAAAATATTGATTCGACGCCTCCAATATCTGCCGCAGACGCGCCGCGTCCTCGGGCGTGATTTCTGTTCCGGGCAAAACAATCATGTCCGCCTTTTCGTAATTCGGCGCAAACAAGACATTATGCTTGTGATCACACTCGGTTGCGGTTAAACCAAAGGCCGCGATTAGGAACAGTCCACACTTCGTTAGGCCGGGGAGAGTTTTCATGCCCCCGATTTCAGACTAATTAGGTCGCAACAACAAGCAAAAAGTTGGGCCGCGAAGCCGGGAAATGAATTAGCCGACCCGAAAACGAACAGCGCGGATGGTCTTCCCGCCGAAGCGCTGTTTGAGTTTTCGCAGGATTTCGGGCTTGGAAATTTGCTCGAGTTCGTAATGCAAAGCGGGTTGGAGCACACGGACGTAGAGCACGCCTTCACGCAGTGCCACTGGCGCGGAGTGTGCGGCGATAAATTCGCCGACGATTTTTGACCAGGCGTCGATTACTTCAGTTTCGTGCAGGCGCTCGCGAAGTCCCAAGCGCTGCATCAGTTTCGGGACGAGCTCGGCCGGCGATTTCCAGCGGTCGGTTTGCGTTTTTCTGTCAGGCAAACCGCGCCATTCTGCGATCACGGCAGCGCGGAGAGATGACGACATAGGAGTGATGGATTAGCGGAGTAATGGAGGGTTGGGATCAGTGTAGATTCATTGCTCCAGCAATCCAAGACTCCATTACTCCAACCCTCAGTATTTTCGCCGCATGTAGCTCGGGAGAATGTTCAACTCGTCGCGGTATTTGGCCACGGTGCGCCGGGCGATCGGAATGCCGCGCTCGCCGAGAATCTCGACAATCTCGTGATCGCTCAACGGCGCGCTGCCATTCTCGTGTTTCACCAGATCGAGAACAGCTTCTTTTACGCTGATGTTGCTCAGCGAGTCACCAGCTGCGGTTTGATAGCCGGACGTGAAAAAGTATTTCATCTCGAAAACACCTTGAGGCGTCGCCATATATTTGCGGGACACAGCGCGGCTCACTGTGGTCTCGTGCACGCCGACTGCATCGGCGACCTCACCCATGGTCATCGGCTTGAGATGCGACGGGCCATGGTCAAGGAAATCGTGCTGACGCGAAACGATCTGCTGCGCGATGTTTAAAATTGTTTGCTGGCGCTGATGGATCGAACGGATCAGGAATTTTCCGCTTCGGATTTTGTCGCGGATATAATTTTTGACGTCACTGCTCTGGGCGTTGCCGGACGCGATGATGTCTTTGTAAAGATTGCTGATCCGCAGATGCGGAATCTGCTCGTTATTTAACACGATCTGATATTCGCCATCGACCTTTTCCACCATCACGTCGGGCAGCACATAATTTTGCGGAGCAGCAGCGAAAACCTGACCCGGGCGAGGATTCAACCGCGCAATGTTGTCACCGGCCTTTTGCACGTCCTCAACATTGATCCCCATCCGGCGCGCGATCTCCGGAAAGCGTCGCCTGCCCAAGTCTTCCATGTGCTGGGACACGATTTTGTACTCCAGCGTATTCTCCTTTCCCTGCCGCTGCAGTTGAAGGAGCAAACACTCACGCAAATCACGCGCGCCGACGCCCGCCGGATAAAAACTCTGGATCAGCGCCAGCATCTTCTCGAAATCTTCCTTCGGAATTCCCGAGTTCAGCGCCATTTCCTCCGGCGTGCTTTGGAGAAATCCATTGTCATCGATATTGCCAATGATCAGCTCCGCAGCATTGCGATCGCTGGCACTGAGCACGCTCTGATTCAGTTGCCCGACCAAATTTTGCTGAAGTGTTTCCTGTACTGGAATGGAATCGAAAAGGAACTGGCGTTTATCTTGCGCTTCCCTCGAACCGCGAGAGCCATCGGCGCTGTAACTGGCGGATTGCGCCATGTAATCGCGCCATTCCTCATCCAGGCTCGCCAGCTTTTGGAATTCATTATCGAAATTATCCTCTGCGGAAGGTTCCGCTTCACTGCGTTCATCTGCGCCGGGCTGGCCCGCCAATTCCTCGAGCACCGGATTTGTTTCCATTTCCTGCTGAACAAGGTTGCGCAGCTCAAGCAGTGGCGTCTGGAGAATGAGCAGGCTTTGTTGCAGTTGCGGCGACAGAACTTGCTGTAGGGCAAGATTCTGTGTCTGCTGCATTCCCTGTCCGGCCATGTGCCGAATTTACTGGCGCGGCAGGCAACCAGCAAGCAAAGAGCGACGGTCCGCCACAGGACGGATTCGCCGTGGCGAACTTGGGCGGCCGTCGTCTTTACACCTGATGGCTGGGAAGCCGCACTCCACGTCTACATCTTTCCGTTCACCATTACCCAGTCGATGGAGCCATCGAACTCCACGATTTGCTCGAAAGGACTGTCGCGTTCACCACCGCATGGAACCGCTATGAGATCGGCGCAAAACCCTGGCCGAATTCGCCCGATCATGTCTTGCTGACGCAACGCGGTCGCGGGATTGACGGTGACCATTTTTAGAATTTCTTCCGGCGAAACGCCCGGAAATTCTTTTTGAAAAGCACGCATCTCCGCGAACAAGCTCAGGTTCTTGTTACTCGCGAGGCTATCGGTGCCCAGGCAAATGTTGAATGCCAGAGAGCGCAGCCGCTCCAAAGGGAATTGGCTATGCTTGAAATAATCGTGACTGCGCGGGGAATGCACGACGTGGAATCGTGTCTTTGATCCTTCCAGCAACTCGAAGTCGCTCTCAGTCAATTCGTTCAAGTGTGCAACCAACCAGTCGTTGTCATTCCGAGCAGAGCGCAGTGCAGCGGAGGAATCTCTGACTGTTAAAAAATGCTCCAGCGGCGTCTCATTCCCGCAGTCATCCATCGGTCGCCCGATGCTCTTCAGGAATTCGTAGAGGGGTCCTGATGCGTCGTGGAACATGTCCATCTCCTCGCGCGACTCGGCCAAATGGGTCGTTAGTGGGACATTGTTCTGTTGAGCCACTTCCTCGCAGTGACGATACAACTCCGCCGACGCCGTGAACAAGGCGTGCGGCGCCAGGCCCCAGTTCGGCGTGGGCTCCAGCGATTCAAGTGCATGATCGACAATTTCGTTCGCGCGCTCCGGCGCGCGTACATCAATTAGCTCCGCAAACCACCACGTGCGAATCGGCGCGTCGATCTGCGGAACCAAATCTGGAAACGCCGTGAGATTTACGATGCCAGTTGTGCCGAATCGTTTGGCCTCCGCGAAACCTTCTCGGATTGAGGAGACATAATCTTGTGTCGAGAGCTTTGCCTTCTGCGCGTTGATCGCGCGAATCCAATCGGCAAAAGATTTTTGCGGCGGAATTTTGCCACGCAGACAGGTATAATCGAGATGGCAATGAGCGTTGATCAGTCCCGGCAAGAGCGCCTGCTCGCCAAGGTCGACAATTTGACCGGCGTTGTGCGTTCTGATCTCATCGAATTTCCCAACATCGAGAAGTTGATCTTCGCGAACGACGACCGCGCCATTGTCGATGGGCGGTCCATCCATCGTCACGACGGTCCGTGCACGAACGATCATTCGGCCTTCACGATTTTCCGGCATTCGGCAACCAACAGATTGCACGCTTCCTGGCAAAGCAGGGGTACTGTAGCCGGGGTCGCTGACCCCGGGAGATTTGAAGCCGTCGTTTGGTCACATGCGGGATCAAACTTCTCTTTCGGTAACTTTGTCGATGCAATCGCTCCCTCTCGATCGCGTTTCCATAAGATGGTTCGCAGACATCCGCCATCGGATCTGCAGAAGTCCGCGACGAGATCATTGATCTGCGAATCGGAAATCTTTGCTGCAACACGATACATTCCTGATTGCCGATCCAACGTCTCGCGCAAGGGCGTGGTTTCCAGTCGCTCGCTTTTCCAAGCACCGAACACTGCGAGTCTGCCGGGATAAAAATAATCCAGCGCGCGTCTCAGCTCTTCGATTGAGTCGAGCTCCAGCCGCCAGCCGTGACGCAAGTTGGGGGCGGTCTTGAGGGGCCGATAATTTCCCGCATCGTCGTACTTTGCCATATCGATCGCGTCTTCCGCGCTCCGGAACGATTTCAGCTTATCCAGCGTTTCGTCATCGCGATGCGACAGGACAAAGCGACCGATCGGTATTTTTCGAACCAGGATTTGACCCAAACAAAACGGAGCAGTCAGCACACCCTCGTGGGATCGCGCGCTAGAATTTGCCATCGCAAGTGAGTCCGGCGGACTGCCGGGTCGAGCGCGGCGCGCTAATGCAGACAATGCGCGATCAGACCGCCAGCGCGTTCCAAAAATCCGCAATCTTCATCGCCGAAGGCATTCAATTTATCGCTCTCCACATCGAGCATACCGAGAATGTGACGGTGGTCGTTGCGCATTGGCACAACGATCTCGGAGCGGGTGGTGTGAAACGTCGGCAGATAGCGTGGATCTTTATGCACATCGCCTACGATGATCGGTTTGCCCGAGTCCAACGCCGCGCCGCATAATCCCTGGCCAGTCGGGAAACGTGGATACGTCGCCGGTTCGCTGCCGCTTTCTGCCAGAATCACGAATTCGTTCTTAATAATCTTGTAAACGCCGACCCATCGATAATCTCGCGCGGCGCGGATCATCTCCACCAATTGGCTCATTCGCTTTCGCGTGCACCCCCCGGCCAGCGCAAATCCCCCGATCTCCTGTAGCTGTTTGCAGGTGGCTTGCTTCATTCGCGGGAACGCAATGTCGCGCAAAAGAAACCAAGCGCGAGCACGATTTCAACTTTTTGCGTTCAACGCCTGGTCGAGGATGATTTCGGCAAAACCAGGATCGGTGCCGATCGATGGTGCATAGAACAGCAATCGATGATCGATCTTGTACGGATTGCACCGGAAGATTTCACCACGTGCTGTAGCCGGAGGCGGTGACCCCGGCAGGTCGCGGTCAACGCCCGCGGCTACAACAATTCCAAGCAAAACCGGAATGTCCTCGTAACTATGTAAGCCGTCAGAAATAAAAAAGGGAACCACCACGACGTTCGGAGTCCGCGTCAATTTCCGCCAATCGCCGACCAGCGGCGGCTCCTCCATGTAAACGTTCAGCACAGCGGCGTACTTTCCAAGTGCACGGATCTTTTCCGCCTCGCGTTTTGCCGCGACGGCGCTGTTTTCATTCAGGTCTGTGCCATGCGCCACGAGCAGCAAGCTGGTTTCGGCGGGAACTGCGCCGGGTGCGACTTCGCGTGCGCGTTTGAGCAGCAACTCCGTCATCATCGGGTGATTTCCAACCGGCTCACAATAGTTCCACCTCTGACCGCTCGATCGTTTTGTCGTGGGGCCACTCAGTTCAAGCTCGCGTGGAACCACAGTCTGCGTGAAGTAGCCTTCACTGATAAAATTGGGCACCACGTAAACCTCCCGAATCGATTCAGGATCAAACAAAAACTTCGCGTCACGCAGACTTGGTTCCTCTTTCCAGAATGCGCACTCCACCTCCGCAAAAAGTTCGCGACTCTGAATCACCGCCGCATGCGCCACCGTCGGCGCGCTCGAATCCGGGTTCACGCTCGAGCCGTGAGCCACGATCAAGAGAGCGCGGTCGTCATTCATCGAATTCAGAAAACGTCCAATAGCCAACCCGCCTTCGCAAGGCCTACGGCGCGGCAGGCGCTCAACGTCCAACGCTCAATTCAGAAAAATGTCACCGCACTTCGTGCGATCCTGACCGACGGACGGTGGACGGCGTCGTGGACATCACTTCGGTGAGAGGGAGGCGGCGATTTGTTCAAAGCGCGGGTCGAGGCCAGCCGCGGTGCGGAGTTACCGGGGAAGACCAACGCGTCGCACTAGATCTTGAAATCTCGGATCCGACCTGACCGATTTGAATTGTGGCGACACGTTCAGATTAACCAAATGGAACGAGTGCTCCGTGTATGCTTTTTCCAGCAATTGAAATGCCTGCTCATTGTTACCAAGCGCCACGTAGATCGCCGCTACTTCGTAGGGCGACACGTACTGTTGCTTCGAAAACTCATTCAACTCACCGAACCTGCTTTTGCTCATAAGCCAGACCAAGGTGCCAGTGCGCGACGGCGAAGTTCGGATCCATCTCTATGGTCCTGCGGCATTGATCTATCGCCTCATCGTATCGACCTGCGTAGTAGAGTGTCGCTCCCATAAACGTGTTCATTACGAGCGACGCCGGCTCGAGTTCCAGCGCTTTTTTCATTTCCTGTACAGCTTCTTCCAACCGGCCCGTAGCCATTAGATAATGAATCGCATACCACTGATGAGCCGTCGCGTAATCCGGCTTGAGTTCTATACTGCGCTTAAACTCCTTCTCCGCCGTCGACCAGTCCCAATAGTAGTTCATGCGAATATGGGCCAGCGACGCGTGCGCTTCGGCGACTGTGTTATCCAGTGCGAGCGCCTTTAGTGCCGATTCTTTTGCCTTTGGCATGGCTTCGTGCGGGGCCGCAAAATTGTAAAACGTCAGTGCAGTATAGGAATCCGCCAACCCCACGTAGCCCAGAGCGAAATTTGGGTCGTGCTCGATCGCCTGCTGGAATTGCTCGAACGCTCGTTTGATCCCGTCCGGAGTGCGCTTGTTCCAAAAATACCGGCCCCGCAGGTAAAACTGGTACGCCTCCGCGTTTGTGCTGTCGCGTTTGACAAGCCGGCGCTGCTCTTCGCCGGATAATTTCACCTTCAACTTCTCTGTGACCTCTTCTGCAATTGCTTGTTTGATCGCAATCACGTCCGAGATTTTACGGTCGTACCCTGCGCCCCAAAGTTGCGCGCCTGTGGTGGCGTCCACTAAATCTACCTGAACGTTCAAAGCGTCTTGCATATACCGCACTCTCCCAGTCAGCACCGTCGCTACGTGTAACTCGCGCCCGACCCGCCGCGGATCGACATCCTTGCCTTTGTAACGAAAAGCCGTCGAGCGTGCGGTCACTCTCAGTTGCCGCAACTCGGCCAGGCTATTGATTAGCGCCTCAGAAATTCCCTCCGACAAATACTCTGCGTTCGGGTCGTTGCTCGCGTTTTCAAAGGGCAGCACTGCGATGCTCTTCTCCGCTGGTGCACTCGTCGTCGGGTTTCCGCCGAAAGCGGCGACCCGCGCGACAGATTGATTTCCTTTCGGTGGTAGTGAGGCGACGATTTGCTCGAAGCGCGGATCGCCACGCAAAGGGTCCCAGAGCGGATCGAGCCTTAAGAGAGCCGGGGTAACGGGCGTTTGGCTGTAAAACCAGCTATAATATGGCGTTTGTAACAGCTGCGTGAGAGTTGAGATGGCCTGGCTATTCGCGCCGAACATCGTCTGAATCACAGCGAGGTTTTCTTCGAAGCCAGGTCCATCCATTCTGTCTTTAGCGCTCGGCAAAAGCGTGATTGCACGTTCCGCTTCCTTTAAAGCTGAGTCTTTCTCCCCAACGGCGGCATTAGCCAAAGACAGCATTCCGGCAAACAAGTAGTTATCCGGTTGATTTTTGCAGAGCGGCCTGAGCGTATTCCGTGCCTGTTCAGCGTTGGTTTTTGCCCCAGCGGTATCGCCGGCAAGGCGCTGGACTATAGCCAGGGTTACCTGATTAATGCCCCGTTCGATCTCAGAAGCAAAGTGGAATTGAGCCTTTCGGGCTTGCAGCAAGCGAATGGCCTCATCGAGATTCCGTTTTAGTCTCAATTGAGTGAACTTGGTTCCGAAGGCCTTCCCATATGGAGTCTGTCCGTTTATTTCTGGTAAAAATTTAGCGGCTTGCTCCAAGTTACCTTCGGCCTGATAAATGCCAGCCTTTGACGCCATCAGATCCGGATCATTGGGGACGATGTCCAGCGCTCGATCGTAGAGCTTTAGCGCAGCCCGGAATTGCCGAAGCATAACGTAAGTCAATGCCGTTTCATTCAGTAAATCCACATTCCGCGGATCGAGTGCGAGGGCTTGCTCAGAGTAGGCAACGCTTTGATCCCAGTCTCCCTCGCGTCGGCTAACTGCGCCGAGACCGTTTAGGATATCGCTGCTGCCTGGTAACATTTTCTGAACGCGTTTAAAGGTGGTCTTGGCAAGCCCGTAATCACGCAGCACCCAATATTGGTAATAACCCAAGGCGAGCAGGGTTTCGGGCGAGTTCGGCTGGAGTGTCTGCGCATTCTCCAATGCGCCTTTAGCCGCATCGCGCCGAGCGGCGGCTGGGTCGGCGCCGGTAAAGTAGAGAAGCGCGTCCGCACGAGAAAGTCGCGCCCAACCCAACGCAAAATTCGGGTCGAGCTCCACAGCCCGTTCATAAAAGCCGATGGCTTTCTCTAGGAGATCGATCGAATAGGAGCTTCGCGCTTCAAAAGCCAGGCCGCGCAGATAGGCATCGTAAGCCTCGGGGTTGTTTGTTGGTTTAACTGCTAACGCTTGCTCTTCACGACCCGTGAGCTTGGCTTGCAGCGACTCTGCGATTCCTTTGGCGATCTCGCTCTCAACGCCAAAGATGTCAGTCAACTTCCGATCATAGGTCTCAGCCCACAGATGGGAATCGGTTTGCGCGTTAACCAACTGAACATTGACTCGCACCTGCTCGGCCAATTTTTGGACGCTACCCTCAAGAATGTTTGCTACGCCAAGCTGCTTGGCGATCTCGGCGAGATTGCGAGGTTTGCCTTGATAGCGCTGCGTGGAAGTGCGCGAAATGACTTTCAAATCCGCGATCTTAGCCAGATGTGTCAGGATCTCCTCCTGCATGCCCTCAGCGAAATACGCGTTATCTGGATCGCCGCTGAGATTGTCAAAGGGCAGCACCGCGATCGACTTATCGACCTTGTGTGCGGAAACTCGAGGCAGGAGAAAGAATCCCGCGGCAGCGGAGATGATCACTCCAGCTGCGACAAGTATGATCACGTTACGACGACGATGCGTTCCAAGTGCTGCCATCGGGGTTGCGCGAATGCCTTGCGAGGTGACATCAAAGACCCATCCGAGAATGAGGGCGAATGGAAAGCCGACCAGTAATAACACGATCACCAGACGCAGCGCCCAGTTTGGCAATTCCCAGGCCGGAAACGCCGCTGAGGCGAGCTGGATTATGCCGGCGGCGACAACAATATAGGCTGCGGCGACGCGGTAGACCTTGCGCCGTTTTACTTCTTCGAAGAAGCCGCTCTTAACGAATGATTCGAAGTCGAGCTTGCGGCGCAGATCTTTAAGCGCCTCTAGTAACTCGTGCGCGCTGCGATATCGTTGCGCGGGATCTTTGCGCAATGCTTTGCCGATGATCTGCTGAAGCTCAGCGGGTGCGTGCGCAGCGTAACGCGTGGGTGGCGGCGGTTCTTTCTCCAGAATCGACGACATCATCTCCTTTGGTGTGTCGCCGGTGAACGGCGCATGCCCGCTTACCATTTCACAAAGCACCACGCCGAGACTCCAGATATCAGTAGTCTTATCAACGTGGCCGCTGCGCGCTTGCTCGGGCGACATGTAACGAACTGTCCCGAGTATGGAGCCAAGATTGGTTTCAACAAGCAACAACTCTTCGTCGTTCGGCATCGACCTTGGCAGCTCCTGCTCGGCGAGCTTTGCAATCCCAAAGTCGAGCACTTTTACGTAGCCGTCCGCACGAAGCATGATGTTCTCCGGCTTGATATCGCGATGGATGATTCCCGCCTGATGTGCGGCGGCGAGCGCACTCGCGACTTGAATCGCGACGTCGATCGCCTCAGTCAACTGCATCGGTCCGCGCGTCAGGCGTTGGCGCAGCGTCTCGCCTTCGATCAGTTCGCTGGCGATGTAATGAATCGAGTGGTCCTCGCCGATCTCGTAAACGGTCACGATGTTTGGATGATTAAGCCCAACAACCGCGCGCGCTTCCTGTTGAAATCGCTTCAGACGCTCGGCGTCCCCTGTAAAACGCAGCGGCAGGAGCTTGAGCGCGGCTTTTCGACCCGCGACAACATCGGTGGCCAGATAGACTTCACCCATACCGCCGCTGCCGATCGATCCAGAAATCTCGTAGTGGCCGATCGTGTCGCCCACAAACGAAGGGTCTTGTGCGCCTTGAATGATTTTGGCCGCAAGACTAACAGCTGAGCCTTCAATAAAGCTGTCTGCTCGCTGGCGTGAACTTAGTAGCGCTTCCACTTTGCAGCGCAAAACGTTATCGCCTTTGCAAGCCGCATCTAAGAACGGAATAATGTGAGCCGGCTCTTGATCCAGTGCCGCGCGGAAGATTTCCTCAATCGTTTGGAACCGCGCCGGCGTCATAGGCGACCCGCTGTGTGAGAGCAGTCAGGAGTATAGCTTGTTTACTTGTCGCTGCGCAACTCTGTGTAGAGCCATAGCTTTGCAAATTCCCAGTCACGCCTCACCGTGATGCGTGAAATCTTAAGCACCTCCGCGATCTCGTCGTAGTTGAGGCCGCCGAAATACTTCAGTTCGACAATTTGCGCTTTTCTTGAGTCAAGTGCCGACAGTTGTTCCAGCGCCTCGTGCAGCTCGACAATGTCCTTTGATTGCTCCGGCGAAATGAGCGCTGCTTCCTCCAATTCTACCTTCAGGGTGCCGCTGCCGCGCTTCTGGGCTTGCTGAGTTCTGGCGTAGCTAACCAGGATCTGCCGCATCGCTCGCGCAGCCACCGCAAAGAAATGTGCGCGGTTCTGCCACTGCGGACTGGTTTGATCGGCCAGGCGCAGATACGCCTCATTGACTAGCGCCGTTGTTTGCAGTGTGTGGTCGGGCCGTTGCCGGCTCAGATGATGATGGGCAATGCGTCGCAGTTCCTCGTACACTAGCGGCGTAAGTTCCGCGAGGGCGGCATTGTCGCCGTGGCTCCATTGCACCAGGAGCTCGGTGACTCTCTGCTGAGAGACGGAGTCGGCATCCATAACGTTTCTTTAAGATCTTACCAGCCGGACCTCTTCTGCACGGTCGGCTTCTTTAGCAAAAATCTCAATTCAGATGAGCACTTTGCGCGCTCGTTTTCGTTCTCCTGCAATGGAACGCCGAACCACGAAGGCAAAAAAGAACCAACAAAATGAATCTACTGATCCAGTTCACAATAACACGAATTCTATCACTACACATCGCACTGGCACTCGTCGCGGTCGCCTCGCCCTCGCCCGCACACGCGGATGCCGTGACCGACTGGAACGCGATCGCATCGAACTCGATCGTAGCAACGGCCGGCCAACCACCACAGGTATCGTCGCTGAGCTTCGCGATGGTCCACGGCGCCATCTACGACGCCGTCAACGCAATCGACCGCGGCCATCAACCGTATCTCGTCCAGCCCGACGCGAATCCGACGGACTCCAAGGAGGCCGCGGCAGCAACGGCGGCTTTTCGTGTGCTCGTCGGCTTCACTGATCTGCCGGGGCTTTTCCCCGGACAACTCGCAGTTCTGCAGCCGCAGTACGACGCCTATATCGCGGCTCTGCCTGACGCCCCGCCAGGGTCCAGGGCTGCGGGAGCTGCGATCGGCGAAACAACAGCCAGAGCAATGCTCATCGCGCGAATGAATGACGGCCGCTTCGGACCCCCGCCAGCCCTGTTGCCGCCAGCGCCCGGTGTCTGGCGGCCGACGCCGCCGAATTTCGCAAACGATCCCGCGGCATGGCTTGGGAACGTGCGGACATTCATTGTTCCAAGTGCAGAAATGCTCCGTACTCAGGGGCCCAACGCGCTTACCAGTGTCGATTACGCGGACGACTTCAATGAAGTTAAAGAACTGGGTTCACTGACAAGCGTCACCCGAACAGCGGATCAAACCGATGCCGCGATCTTCTGGCAGGACCATGCCCATGCGTTGTTCAACCGAATGTTTCGGGCACTGGCCGCCAGTAAAGGGTTGGACATCGTCGACAGCGCTCGCCTGTTTGCGATGGCAAATCTTGCAGCCGCCGATGCATCTATTGCTTGCTGGAACGACAAGTATTACTGGCAGTTCTGGCGGCCGATCACGGCTATCCGCGAGGCCGACTCCGACGGCAACCCGGCGACAGAGGCCGACCCGACTTGGCTACCGCTGTTCGATCCAACGACACCAATCTGCAATCCTCCTCCGCTTGTTACTCCGCCCTTTCCCGACCATCCCTCCGGGCACGCCTGTAACACCAGTGCGTTTGTGCACACGCTCCGAAATTTTTTCGGTACCGACCGCGTCCCGGTCAGTGTATTCAGCAACAAATCCTGCACCTGGCGGAGTTTCGACCGGTTCTCAGACATCCTCGAGGAAGTCATCGACGCTCGCGTGTGGGCTGGCATCCATTTTCGCACCGCCGACAGGCAGGGCGCTGCGGTCGGCAGGAAGGTCGCTCACTATCTCAAGAGGCTTTACTTCCAGCCGGTCCGACGTCGCGGATGACAATTGTATGCAGCACCGCTTCGGAATCTCTTAAAGGGAAAGCCCAATTAATCGAAATACTGAGTCCCATGAAAAATCGAACCCTTACATTTGCGACCGCACTCGTCACGCTTGGCTACGTTGCGATTTTGCCACATACGCGAGCAGTTCTCCCGCCACCGGATGGTGGCTATCCTGGAGGCAACACGGCGGAGGGGGCATCAGCTCTTGCGAGCCTTGGCAGCGGTACATTCAACACGGCTGTTGGGTTCCTTTCGCTCAGGAGCAACACAGACAGCAGCTTCAATACGGCCATCGGTGCTGGAGCCCTTCTCGCCAATGCAGCTTTCAACAATACGGCTACGGGCGCCGGTGCGCTTCTGAGCAACACCACTGGGGAGGAGAATACAGCTAATGGAGCATTCGCCCTTTTCCGCAACACAGAAGGCCTCTTCAACACCGCGATGGGCGCTTTTGCACTCCAGAACGACACCACCGGTTTTCAAAACACGGCCATTGGTAACTCAGCATTGGTGAACAACACCGGCGGGAACTTTAATACGGCTAGTGGTGACTTGGCACTCTTTGCTAATACTACCGGCGACGAAAACACGGCCAACGGTGAAAGCGCGCTTGGAAATAACACCGAAGGCAATTTCAATACGGCCATAGGTTCGAATGCGCTCCGTGCTAACACAAGCGGAGACGATAACACCGCCATCGGTCGCAACGCGCTTAGCTCTAACACCAGCGGCAATAGCAACGTAGCTTTGGGCGCAGATGCCGGTGGTCAGGTCACGGCGGCCAGCAACGTGATTTGTATCGGCAGGAATGTAGGCGGCGCGAATGTGGACAATAGCTGCTTTATCGGAAACATTCGTGACGCGATCGTAGCTCCCGATGCCGCCCCGGTCTTGGTCGATTCGTTCGGGAAGCTCGGCACCACCACTGGTTCCTCTCGTCGGTTGAAAACCGGGATCAAGCCGATGGACAAGATTAGCAAAGCCGTGCTGGCGCTTATGCCAGTAACATTTCGTTACAAGACCGACAACACAAACACGCCGCAATTTGGTTTGATCGCCGAAGAAGTAGCAGAGGTAAATCCTGATCTGGTCGTGCGGGACAAGCGCGGTGAACTTCTCACCGTCCGTTACGATGCGGTCAACGCGATGTTGCTCAACGAATTTCTCAAAGAGCACAAGAAGGTCGAAGAACAGGCATGCGAAATACGAGAGCAGAAGGCTGCAATCAACAAGCTGGGAAAGACAGTGGAGACGGCCATTGCGCGCATCGAAGAAGATGAGTTGAAAATCAGGAGGGTGAACGAGCAGATTGAAGTGAACCAATTTGCCACAAGACGAATCCGCCGTGACGGACCTATGCCGCACGTCGTGAGCAACGATTGACACAGCATCGGTCTGACCTGATCAGACGACGCTGATTAACCGCCCACGACACGGAGACAACCCAATCTTCTCCGCGACCTCCGTGGCACTCTGCGGACTCTGCGGTTAATATTCGTTTCATACGATCCTGACTTACAGAACACTGACTTAGCCGTTAGCGAGGTCCGAGTCCGTTGACGGACGATACCGCGACCTGGCAGCTTTAGCTGCGGCAACGATCCTGTCGAAGCGCTTATCACCGCGCAAATCATCCCAGCGCAGATTGAAGCGCAGATCGTCGTATGTCGGGCCGGGGACGCCGTTTTGCGTCCCGTCGGGAAACAGACAGCTTCCACAGCGTTGAAAACTGACCGCACTCAGTGGAAGGTTATTTTTCGATGGACCCGATCAGGAACATTAAATTGCGCTGGCTGCATGGCGCGCTGCGCGATATCACCAACGAACTATCGCATTCGCAATTTTCCAGATTTGCGCACGCATGGGAGCCAGCCATCAACGCGTATCGCTGCGAGACATGCATTCGCATCTGCGTCGATCTGGCCGGAGTTGATCGCTCCGTCATCGACCTCACCGTTGAACCGCGCCGCGTGGTGATTCGCGGCACACGCGAGCTGCCCGAGCCGACACACGCGGAGGGACATGCCGTGCAATTGCTGGCAATGGAAATTGATTATGGTCCGTTCATAAGGGAAGTGCCATTGCCTGCCGAAGTGGAAATCGAGAAGGCGCACGCAGAGCAACGGAATGGTCTGCTCTGGATTTCGTTGCCGTTGACAGAGTCATGAGCACAAAAGAAATCAGCGCGTTGCAGCCAGGCGCCGAGCTCAAACCGGCACCGCCCAGCACGATCGCGGCGCTCACGGACCAGAGCCAACTGCCGCCTATCCCGGAGGAATTATCCATTTTGCCGATACGCGGCTTCGTCGTTTTTCCGGGCACAGTTCTCCCGCTTAACGTTCAGCGTGCGGCATCGCTTAAACTACTCGATGACACGTTACCGCGAACGAAGGTAATTGGATTACTGACGCAGCGCGACGAGGCGAAGGAAGACCCGACCCCGGAAGACCTTTACTCCGTCGGCACAGCCGCGTTGGTCCTCAAGCTTGTGCGCCAGTCGGAGGATCACGTGCTGGTCATCGTGCAAGGATTGCGCCGTTTTTCTCTCCGCAAAATCGTCTCGACCTCTCCGTTTCTTCGCGCGGAAGTCGATCTGCCGAACTCGATCGCTCCCCCGGAAAGCAAGGAATGGGAAGCCACCTTTCGCAATTTGCGGGACTCGGCTGCAAGACTTTTTGAACTGACCCCCGATGCGCCAGAGCAGGTGCGTTTGATGATTCTGAACATCGATAACGCCGAGCAGCTCGCTGATTTTCTGGCGCCGAATTTGACCATCGACGTGGCAGAAAAACAGGCCATTCTCGAAGAGCTCGATGTCGAAAAGCGTGTTCGCGCAGTGCAACAACATATCTCTGCGCAACTCGAGATCGCGGAGATTCAGCAGAGACTGCAAAAAGATGTGGCCTCGCAATTCTCCGATGCGCAGCGGCGCGCCTATCTGCGTTCACAGCTCAAAGCGATCCAGCGCGAACTAGGCGAGGCCGAGGCTGGCGGCGAAGAACAGGCGCAGCAATTGCGCAAAAGGCTCGAAGAAGCCAACCCGCCGGAGGAGGTAATGAAACAAGCTGAGCGCGAATTGAAGCGGCTCGATTTCATTCCTCCTGCCAGTCCGGAATTCTCGGTCATTGTCAGTTACATCGAGATCATCGCCGATCTTCCGTGGAACAAATTGAGTGAAGACAATCTGGATCTTGACCAAGCGCAGCAAATCCTGGATCGCGATCACTACGATCTGGAAAAAGTTAAGAAGCGGCTGATCGAGTATCTCGCGGTGCGCAAACTGAATCCGCAAGGGCACGGTGCCATTCTCTGTTTCCTTGGACCGCCAGGTGTGGGCAAGACCAGCCTCGGTCAATCGATCGCCGACGCACTGGGCCGCAAGTTTGTGCGGATCAGTCTTGGCGGAATGCGCGATGAGGCGGAGATCCGCGGTCATCGCCGCACATACATCGGGTCGATGCCAGGACGCATCATTCAGGAGCTGCGACGCTGCGGTACGCGTAACCCCGTTTTCATGCTCGACGAGATCGACAAGATCGGCGCGGATTTTCGCGGCGACCCGGCCAGCGCATTGCTCGAAGTGCTCGATCCGCGGCAAAACAATTCGTTCGTCGACCGCTACCTCGACGTGCCGTTTGATCTTTCGCAGGTAATTTTCATCGGCACCGCCAATTACATTGAGGGAATACCCGAACCGTTGCGGGATCGGATCGAAGTGATTTCAATCCCCGGTTACACCGAGCGTGAAAAAGTCGAAATCGCCAGGCGATACCTCGTGAAGCGGCAATTGGAGGAAAACGGGCTCAAGCCCGAGCAATGCGAATTTCAGGAGGACGCGCTCCGCCGCATTATTAACGATTACACACACGAAGCCGGCGTGCGCGAACTGGAGCGCCAGATCGCAGCTGTTTCTCGGCGGATTGCGTCGCAAGTTGCACGCGGCAAAACCGAGCGCGTGATCGTCACGCCAGAGCTCGTAGCAGAAATGCTTGGCCCTGCGAGGTACATTCGCGAAACCAAACTCAAGACCAGCAAACCCGGAGTCGTTACAGGCCTGGCGTACACGCCGGCCGGAGGCGAAGTGTTGCACATCGAAGCCACACGTTATCCCGGCAAGGGAAACATCACGCTCACCGGGCACATCGGCGAAGTGATGAAGGAATCGGTGCAGGCTGCGCTCAGCCTCCTTCGCAGCCGCGACGGCCAACTAGGCGTGCATTCAGAAGATTTTCGCAAGATGGACATTCACGTGCATGTGCCCGCCGGCGCGGTGCCGAAGGACGGCCCATCGGCCGGCATCGCCATGTTCACCGCGCTCGCCTCGCTCTTTAGCAACAGGCCGGTTCGTCCCGATGTCGCTATGACCGGCGAAATCACATTGCGCGGACTGGTTCTGCCGATCGGCGGTCTGAAGGAAAAAAGTTTGGCAGCAATGCGCGCCGGCATTTCCACGGTCATCATCCCAAAGCTCAACGAAAAAGATCTGGTCGACGTTCCGGAGGAAGTGAAACAGAAAATCAAATTTGTCCCGGTCGAAAACGTAGATGAAGTCCTGGCTGAAGCGCTGGAGAAAAATGGCGCTTCGTCCGCTTCAGAACGCAAATCGACCTGAGTCCGGAAACCGGCAGATGTTCTAACGAGATAGAGATAAGCCACGGCAGGGTGTGGCCGCAAACACACTGAAGTTGCATCGCAATGGGGCCAGCCTGCTCGCGAATGCTTTCGGAGTTGGCTGAGTCGTCATTAATTGGGGTTTGGTTTCTGGTGGCGAAGCTTAGCAGGGCGAGCTGCTACAAATCAAACCTAATGAAAACACCAATCTATGCAGCGTTGGATCTGCACAGCCGCCGGAGCGTGCTGGGCAGTATGGATCACGACGGCCAAACGCAGCCGCGGATGCGTTTCCCCACTGAAGCAAACATTCTGCGAGCGCAGGTGGAGCGGTTGCGGCGAAAGCGGCGGCCGCTTTACCTGACCATGGAAGCCGGAGCACTCACCCGGTGGGCCAGCGCGATTGTGCGTCCGGTGGTGGACCGCTTGATCATTTGCGAGCCGCGGCACAATCGACTCATCAACTCCAATCCGCAAAAGAACGATGAAGCGGATGTGGAGGGGATGTGTTTGCTTCTTCGCCTGGGCAAGCTCAAAGAAGTATGGATGGGACAAGATCGCACCCGGGAGATTTACCGGGCCCTGGTGTATGAGCTGTTGAATTGGCGCGATGCGCAGCGTGAACTCAAAGCGCTGATCAAGGCACGCTATCGCGGGTGGGGCGTGCTGCGCTTGCACGGGATCAAAGTTTTTTCTGCCAAAGGGCGCGAGGAGTATCTCGCGCAACTTCCGGCCGAAGAAGAGCGAAGGATGATGCAGCGACTCTATGCTCAGTTTGATCACGCGATCAGGCAGTGGAAGGAAACGTTGGAAGAAGTCCAACGAGTTGGCGCAGCGTTTTGGGAGGTGCGCGAGTTTGAGCGCATCCCGGGAGTGGGGCCGATGGCGGCGCACGTCTTTAGTGCGATCATTGAAGAGCCAAGCCGTTTCGGCAACAAACACCAGCTCTGGAAATACAGCCAGCTCGCCATCACCGATCGCACCAGCGATAACAAACCCTTAGGCTACCAACGGCTGGATCGGCGCGGAAATCACGAGCTGAAAAACCTCTCCTACCACGCTTGGCGTACCGCCTGCAAATCGACCACCGGAGCCAATGCGATTAAGACATTTTATCAACAGAGTCGCCTTCGGACTGGCAGTGTGCGACACGCGCGCTTGAACACCCAGCGCAAGATTTTGGAAACGATGTGGATGATGTGGCTGCGCCGCCAGCCATTTGATTCGCAAAGATTTTGCTCAAAACAAATTGCCCCTGAGGAGCCGGGCCCGGTGAAAACAGGGCGCGACTAAACTAAGCAACAAGCAAAACAGCGCCGGCACGAAGACTTACCCGGAATGACTCCCGACCAATCGATTGGCGCCGCCCAGCAATGCGGAGGTCCGTTTGGCGTGAATGGAGCCGCACCGGGTGCAATTGCACTCTTCCCATCATGATTATGGACCAGTGATCAAAAGAGTCCCAGGAACCTGCCTGAAGAATCTGCAATCAGATCAGAGCACCGGCCGTCTGTGCTTGCTTGCCTAACCAGTCATAACCCTAAACACCACTGCGGCCCAACCCAACGAGACGCGCCACCTCCAAACCCCAGCCGGAAAAAATGTCCAACTGCGGGTCAGGCGGAGCTACACACTTTTTCCTTGATTAAGAACCTTCATCGATTGGTTAGGTCCTTGTTTGTATGCTCGATAGTTGCTCACTCGGCCGCTTCAATCCATGG
>WNGK01000763.1_pt1 | contig 33395 bp, 26 predicted proteins | sample 5400601 | NCBI WGS metagenome assembly WNGK01 (sample SAMN13153376, study PRJNA577476) | soil metagenome | isolation source: 60 cm soil or saprolite under Garry oak tree replicate 1 | place: USA:California | collected 2016-06-15 | reverse complement strand
CCGCCTCTTTCAATCGCGGTTCGGATTATTCACATCCCCGGAATCTCTATTCACATGCCCGGAATCCTTATTCACATCCTCCCGTAATCTTTATTCACATCACCCCGGAATCGGTATTCACATGCCCCGGAATACGCAGCTCAAGCAAGCGGCACAGCTCAGCGGTATCACGGAGAAGACGGCTGTCGTCCACGCCGGACTGGAAGCCCTGGTCGCCCGTGAGAGTGCTAAGAGGCTAGCGGCCCTGGGCGGCAGCGAGCCGCGTCTGCGGAAAATCCGGCGACGCCGTCCTCAGGCCTCTATGGCCAGCCGCTGATGCTTGTTGACAACTCGATCTGGGTTGAGCATTTGCGCCATGGCCAGCTCGGGTCGTCTCGCTTCTTCATCGCGCCGAAGTTCAGTGCCATCCTTTTATTATCGGTGAATTGGCATGTGGTTCCATAAGCCGCCGCTCTGAGATCCTGCTATTGCTCCGGAGATTGCCCTCCGTGCTGAAGTGATGACGTTCGTCGAGCACATCGCCTCATGGGTCGGGGTGTTGGCTGGGTCGATGTATTCGAGTCAAACAGACCGAGATAGATGATAAGTTCTCCCGCGTAGGTGCACTGGTGCACTCTAGTTCGCGGAGCCACAGGTGCAGGCTGGCAAGAATAGCCGCCATGATCCCGAGCACGCGCTTCCGGCCTTCGTCCACCGCAGGATTCGAGCTGATGACGACCGGCACGATGATGAGGATGGCGACCATGACCCATGATGATGATCACAAAGATGATGATCACAAAGACGACGAAAGGCGACGACAACGTTGAGGTGGTAAAGGGAGACAAGAACAACGATAAGAAGGAAAAGGATAAGAACAAGGAGGACGAGTTAGAGAAGGGGTTCGCTGTGCTGACGGATCCAGTCAAGGATTTGGGCAAAGCGGAATTCGTGCCGGTCCATCGAGCCGTCGATGAAAGTGTGTGCGTCCAAGCCCTCGACCTCGATGTAAAAGCCGTTGCGTCGCAGAAAGACATCGGTAGCGGTGAAAGCGATGCGCTTATTGCCGTCGAGGAAGCCGTGGTTATTGCCTAGCGACTCCATCAGCGCGGCCGCTTCTTCTTCGATGGAGTTGTAATAGCCGGTTTGCGGACGAAAAACGGCGGCCTCAACAGCGCCCTTATCGCGGACACCATGGAGACCGCCGAACATTTCGATCAATCGATGTTGCATCCGGTAGACTTCAGCTACCGTAAGGTAATCCGCCATTTACTTGGCGAGACGCTGCAACAGGTCACGGTTGCGAGCAACCGACTGCTCGAAGGCGTCCATCACCTCGGGGCGGACCAGATGCTGGGACGGAACCACGTTGTGCAAATAGAACCCGAGCGCCTGTTCGAGAACATGCCGCTTCGTTTGCCCATTCTGCTCGGCGACCGCAACGAACTCATCGTAAAGCTGGGCGTCGATCTCAGGAGTGAACTTCTTGGTCCTCGTAGCTGGCATGATCCTAACCCCCCGTTCGACTCCTATCTTACTTCTCCACCATGATAAGTCAAGATAAATCTTTATTTATCCATGTCATTGTAAATAAATTACTTAAAAGATAAAGGCGTACCGTGTGGCGCTTGCCTGCGACCTAGAACACAATCCCGCCCCGGGCGGCCATGCCTGTCATGAGAATCGTGAGAGGGGCCCGATTCATCTGGACGCTTGGTCGTCGCCTCCCATCGCAAGCACATTTTCCTGCACTCGCGATGTCACTTCTTGCGCCCCGCGATGTCAACTTTCTAAACTAGTGAGTGTAGTCAGCTTTTCGCTCAAGCGCAATTTCCAGCCGCTACGTCCACCCCTCTGAGGACGCTGTTCTTACCGCCATGGCCAACTTGGGTGGGCACAATTTTGGGCACAGGCCTGAAATTCCAAAAATCCCGCCCCGGTCACAGGGCACAAAAGTGATTGAACAAAAAGAAGAAATCTGGTGCGCCCGGAGAGATTCGAACTCCCGACCTATTGCTCCGGAGGCAATCGCTCTATCCAGCTGAGCTACGGGCGCGTACCGATAAACTAGTTTACAGGGCAGCTGGAAAGCCTTCAATGCCGAGGTATAAGGTGAAACCCGCAAGGCGGGACAGAACGCTTCCGCGCCCGCCTCGACGGTTTGCACCGGAGGCAGAGCGCCCGCCGACACGACAAATTTTCAGCTATTAAGAAAGGCCTGGGAAGTACTCGGCTAATAGCGTCCGCGACCGCCGCCTCCGCCTCCGCCTCGCCCGCCGCGATCTCCACCACGGCCACCACGGTCCCGGTCGCGTCCACCACCTCCGCCGTGTTCCGTCTTAGGACGAGCTTCGTTTACGTTAAGCGTACGACCGCCAATTTCTGAACCATTCAGCCCCGCGATGGCTTTTTCGCCCTCTTCGGCGTTGGCCATCTCCACAAATCCGAATCCGCGCGAGCGTCCGGTATCACGGTCTGTCATGATGCTTACCCGGTCAACTTGCCCGTAAGACCCGAACATCTGGCGCAACTCATCTTCTGTGGTGTTGAAACTCAGATTGCCTACGAAAATATTCTTCAAGCGTCTGCCTCTGCATTGAGCTGTCGAAGTGCGAGCTCAATTCGGCGGACTGGCAGGGAGCTGAAGTGGCTTTCCTGAAAATCGATACCGGAGCTGGCGAACAGTCAAATGCGGGCAGAAGTATAGCAGATTTGTCGAGGGACTTTAGTTTAATTGGAAGGAATGGCTTGCGGCGGGCTCAGCATTCATCCACTTTCCAATATCCCTCGCGGTGAAATCCAACTTGCAGCAGCCGGTTCTTGGGATCATGGCGCTTACCGCAGTTCGGGCAGGTTAGATACCGGTTCCAAGCCGTGCCTTGGTGGTCGTAATCATTCGAAACCGTAAATGTTATGCCGCAACTACAAGGCACCAGATACATCCGCAGGTGGAGTTCCTTGTTTGCTGCCGGCTTTACTGAACAGCGATATCTCACGAACCTTCCTCAACCCCTACCATAGCACTCCGCTTTCGCTTATTGGCCTGTAGAAGCTTCTTCCGCAGCCGCAGCGATTTGGGCGTGACCTCCACGAACTCGTCATCGGTGATGAACTCAATGGCCTGCTCCAGATTCAACTGCCGGAAGGGGACCAGACGTATGGCTTCGTCTGCGGTGGAAGCGCGCATATTGGTAAGTTTCTTTTCGCGGACTGCGTTTACGTCGAGATCATTGTCCTTGGCATTCTCGCCGATAATCATGCCCTCATAGAGTTCAACGCCCGGCCCGAGCAAAAGCTCTCCGCGTTCCTGCAGACCCCATAATGCGTACGCCGTGGAGACACCGCCGCGGTCGGCAATCAGCGCGCCGGTTGGCCGATGCGGAATTTCGCCCTGCCACTCCGTGTATCCATCAAAAAGAGAATTCATCACGATGGTGCCGCGGGTATCTGTCAGCAGTTGGCTGCGCAAGCCAATCAGCCCCCGGCTAGGGACGCGAAACTCAATCCGCACCCGCCCGTAGCCGTGGTTATGCATATTTGTGACTTCGCCCCTGCGCGCGCCCAGTTGCTCCATCACCACACCCACGAATTCTTCCGGTACATCAATCGTGAGATGTTCCACAGGTTCCATCAGCTTGCCGTTAATCCGCTTGGTGACGATCTCGGGTTTGCCAACCATCAGTTCGTAACCTTCACGCCGCATCATCTCGATCAGGATGGAAAGCTGCAACTCTCCGCGTCCCAGCACCTTGAACGAATCCGTGCTGCCCATGTCCTCCACGCGCAGGGAAACGTTGGTCAGCAGCTCTTTCGCCAGTCGCTCGCGCAAGTTGCGTGAGGTGACGTAAGGCCCCTCGCGCCCCGCGAAAGGCGACGTATTCACGGTAAATGTCATCGCGATGGTGGGCTCATCAATCACAATCGGCGGCAGCGGAGAAGGATTCTCCGCGTCCGTGATGGTCTCGCCAATGGTGATGCCTTCCACGCCCGCAACCGCGACGATGTCTCCCAGAGTGGTTTCCGTGATGTCGGTCCGCTTCAAGCCGGAGAATGAAAACAACTTGGTAATCTTGGTCTTCTGTATCGATCCGTCGAGTTTGGCGATGCCTACTTCCTCACCCGTCCGCATCGTGCCATTGAACACGCGCGCAATCGCCAGCCGCCCCAGGTAGTCGCTGTAGTCAAGATTCGCCACCAGGATTTGCAAGGGACCCGCGGGATCCCCCTCGTGGACAATAATCGTCTTCAAGATCGCGTCAAACAGCGGCCGCAAGTCTTCGCCGCCGCCTTTCATATCCGTCGATGCCGTGCCCGCTTTCGCATTCGTGTAAAGAACAGGGAAGTCGAGTTGATCTTCCTTGGCATCGAGGTCGATAAAGAGGTCGTAAATCTCATTCAGCACTTCCTGCGAACGCGCATCCGCACGGTCAATCTTGTTAATGACCACGATCGGAGGAAGTTTCGCTTCCAGCGCCTTGCTGAGCACGTAGCGGGTTTGTGGCAGCGGTCCCTCGCTTGCATCCACGAGCAGCATCACCCCGTCCACCATTTTCAGAGCGCGTTCCACTTCGCCGCCAAAATCGCTGTGGCCGGGCGTGTCCACAATGTTGATCTTCACATCGTGATAGAAAATGGCCGTGTTCTTGGCCAGGATGGTAATGCCGCGCTCCCGCTCCAGTTCGTTCGAATCCATCACGCGTTCTGCGACGGCCTCGTTGGCGCGGAACGTACCACTCTGCTTAAGCATAGCGTCCACCAGCGTGGTCTTGCCGTGGTCGACGTGCGCGATGATGGCGATGTTGCGGATACTCAGACTCAAAGTGCTGGTTGTCCTTTGCCGTGGATCGGGTTGCGGCGCGATTAAACGCCGCAAGGCCTCTCTTAGTACTTTACTATGTGTGGATGGTTCTCAGTAGCAGTTTGCGTAATGGAACCAACACGGTTTTGATGGCTGGAACCAGGAATCGGGAAAATACTTGAGTCAGCCGACCACAGCCGTTTCCCTGGGCGCAAGCTTACCCGCCAGTCGCGCCTCCGCTTGCGTTGCCGCGCGCTGGGCCGCGAGAATCGCCTCGTTTGTGGTTGACTCTGGACCCTCTGAGTCCGTATTGGCGAAGAACACGCGCTCCATCGGCCGCCGGACCAATGGTTGCACCTGCCCGTAGAGTCCGGGCGTCGACATATACATGGGATGCCCTCGACGGTATATGTGTACTTCGATCGGATCAACATCCGATCCCGGCATCACCTTTTGGAAGTCACGCAGCACGTTGGCGGCGATCTTGCGCGCGCCGATTTCGTTGAGCAGGTACCCGCGATCTTCTTCCTTCATCGGCGTGTAACAACTGAGAATGTTGTATTTCTGTGGATGACCCGATTGCTTGCGAACCACCCAGTTCGCGACCACGATGTCAGTAAAGGTATTTCCTGGACACCAGGTATCGTATCCACGATTGAAAACTGGTTTGTCGAAGATGAGATTCACCACGGGGTAGGGAATATAGCGAATCTGATGCATGGCCTCACTTTGCTTGCCGGGCAAGCCTTCAACAATACGTCGAGTGATGAATTTGGGAGTGGCCATGATGACCGCCTTGGCAGCGACTGTCTTCAATTCGCCGCCCAACATGTATGTCACTTGCACCTGTTCTCTCTCCGGAACTACCGCCACGATGGTCGCCCCGGCCTGCATTCGATCGTTGTATTTGGCCTGTAGAATCTCCGCTAATTTCTTGCTGATGGCGCCCAGCCCTCCCGGCCATGTATAACGGTTGTCCGAATGACTTTGAATCACCAACTCCTGCAATTCCGCGATCGCCAGCGCGGCATTGGTCTGATCACTGGTTGCTCCCCAATTCGAGGGTCCGTACGTGTCCCACCATTGTTTGATTTCGCCCGCGTAGTTCTTCATGAAGTCTGAGAACGGAACGTTGTAAAGCTCACGGCCACGTTTCTCCAGATCGATGGCCACCATCTCCTTCCTGAATTTCTTGAAGCTGTCACGGACGATCGGCGGATAGGGCAGCTGGTTGAGCCCGTCGCCCCAGGTGTCGTGAACAAACTCGCCATTGATGATGCTGCCGTCGGGCGAGTTGATGGGCAACGGCTGGAGGCCGATTTCTTTGGCAAAGTCGTAGGCTTCTGATGGCTTCCAAAGAAATGCCGAGCCCGTGCCATAGGTGCTGCCTTCGTACTCCATCGCGAAAGCGTTGCCCCCCCAGTGCGGCTCTTTTTCCAGTAAAAGGAAGTCGCGATGCTGCAAACGGTAAGCGGCTGCCAGGCCGCTCACGCCACCCCCAACAATCACCACGTCATGTCGAGCCGAAGCCGGAGGCCTCGCGAATATTAGGCCGCCTTGATCGCGAACCTGATGGCAAATGTGGTTGTCTTCGCCATCCACGTTTGCCGCATGGTCTTTCTTCGCGTCGGCCGCCTGCGCTTCCCCCAGCGAGAGATCAACAGGACAACCCGCGGTCACTGCTCCTGCGACAACAAATTTGATGAAGTCCCTGCGGTTTGCACTCACGACGCAGTCCCCCCCACCGCTTCCACTACTTCCATGCCCGCCTCTGTTCCTCCATCGCGCATGCGCAAGCGGTACCAAACGACGATCGCCACCAACGAAAACACGAAGATAATGGTCGAGACAGCATTAATTTCTGGCGTGATCCCCCGCCGCAACCGTCCCCAGATCTCAAGCGGCAGCGTGTTATCCCGCCCAATCAGAAAGAAGCTGACCGCGATCTCATCCATGGAAAGCGTGAAGATCAGCAGCGCCGCGCCAATGATCGATAGCTTCAAATTCGGCATTGTCACTCGCCAAAACGTCTGCCAGTAGTTCGCACCCAAGTCGAGCGAGGCTTCTTCCTGTGCGCGATCCAGTTTTTGCAACCCGGCGAATACTTCTGTCGTGGCGACCGAAATCAGCGCCGTGCCATGACCCAGCACAATGGTCAGCAAGCTGAGTTTAATGGCGGCGGCATTGAAGAGCATGAGTAGCGACAGACCCGTAATCACTCCCGGCAAAATAAGTGGCAGCAGTACGAGCCGCCGGAAAAGCGCTTTGCCAGGAAATTGGGCCCGATCGAGTGCCAGCGCCGCCGGCACGCCGATCGCAAGAGAAATCACCATCGCTGCGAAGGCCACGTGCAGGCTATTCCACACGGAGTCCCAGATAGGGCCATCGGAGAACAGTACGCGGTACCAATCGAACGTCAGATGACGCGGCGGGAATCCACCCACGCCCTCCCCATTAAACGAATAAAGAATAAGGAGTGCTATCGGCAGGTAGAGAAACGCGAACACAGCGACGGCGTGCGCCAACAACCAGCGCGGTCCCTTCGTGGCTTCCCTCCCGTTGCCGCTCACGAGAAGCTCCATTTCCTTTCCAGGCGCTCGGAAAGAAAAATCAAACTCCCCACCAGTAACAGCATGCAGAAAGAAATTGCCGCACCCAAAGGCCAGTTATATGCCGCGCCAAACAGGCTTACCACGATGTTCGAGATCATAATTCCGCTCGGTCCGCCCAACAGCAGTGGAGCCAGAAAATCTCCCAGACTTAGCACGAATGCAAAGGTTGCGCCGGCCAGCACCCCGGGAATCGAGAGAGGAAAAACTATTTTCCAGAAGGTTTGCCCGGGAGTTGCGCCCAGATCGTGCGAAGCCTCCACCAAATTGCGCGGAATGTGTTCGAGGGCGGCGTAAATCGGCAAAAAGGTAAATGGCGTATAGATGTGCGTCAGAGTCAGCACCACCGCGAACGGGCTGTACAACAGAAACTCCAGCGGATGCTGGGTGAGATGCACGTATTGCAGCAACGTGTTCAAGACGCCGTCCGATCCTAGGATCGTCTTCCACGCGTAGGCCCGCACCAAATAACTGACCCACAACGGAATAATTACCAACTGATAAAAAAGGTCTTTCCGCTTGCCGGCGTGAAAGGAAAGAAAATAGGCCAGCGGATATCCCAGCAGCAGCGAAACGATCGTCACCCGGGCCGCGATCCACATGGAGCGGAATAGCGTTTGCCAGTAAACCCCTACGCGCAGCAACTCGCGGTAGTTATCCAGACTCCAGTGGTGAACGATAACCTGCACCGCCGAAACCGACCAGAAGCTGTAGCAAAGCATCAGCAGATACGGGGTCAGCAGAAATGCCGCGACCCACACTAGCGGAGGCAAGGTCACCGCCGTTTTGTAAGCGCGGGAAAACAATCAATTCCTTTCGGCAGACTTGCGCACCGGAACGGCATCCGCAGGAGAGAACTCCAACTCGACCTCAGCGTGGCCCGCCACGCTGCTGGGTGTTCTCACGACGAGGACTAACTCCTCTGCGCACTGCACTCGAATCAACTCGGTGGCTCCATGGAACGCCTGGTTCACTACCCTGCCTGGCAGGCGAACGCGGCCAGAAACAACAAGAGTGGCAGGCGGAACGACAGCAATATTCTCCGGTCGCAAAGAGAATAGGGCCGGCCCGTCGGCAAGCTGGACTGGCCACGATAGCGATGAGCAGCGCGCGATCCCGCTTCGCACTTCAGTTTCCAATAAATTCGTGTGTCCGATGAATTGCGCGACGTATGCCGTTGCCGGACGGCTGTATATCTCTCTGGGCGCCGCTACTTGTTCGAGTTCGCCGGAACGCAAAAGAGCGATGCGATCTGACATCACCATCGCTTCTTCCTGATCATGGGTCACGAACAGAAACGAAATCGCTACTTCCCGCTGCAATGATTTCAGTTCTAATTGCATCTGCCGCCGCAGATTCGCATCCAGCGCTGAAAGCGGCTCATCCAGCAATAACAATTTCGGACGGTTCACCAGCGCCCGGGCCAAGGCAATGCGCTGCTGCTGTCCGCCGCTGATTTTCGACGGCTTCACCTTCGCGTAAGCCGTCATCTTTACTTTGGCAAGCGCCTCTTCGACGCGTGTCTTGATCTCTGCATCGGGACGCTTGGCTACGCGCAACCCGTACCCCACGTTCTCCTCGACGGTGAGATGAGGAAATAAAGCGTAGTGCTGAAACACTGTGTTCACCCGTCGCCGGTAAGGAGGCCGCTGGTCCAATCGCTCGTCGCCCATCCAAACTTCGCCCGCCGTCGCGCTCTCAAAGCCGGCAACGATTCGCAGAAGCGTCGTCTTGCCTGAGCCACTTTCCCCGAGTATGGTGAGAAACTCGCCCTCCGCAATGTCCAAAGAAATGTTCCGTAGGACTATGTTCTTGCCAAAGTGCTTGGCGACATTGTGAATGCTGAGGAGCGTCTTCGGTGTCGCGGCACTTGTGTCGAGCACGGATGCGGCTGTCGAATAGGGGAGGAAGACCATGGATTGTTTCTTGTTGCCGGCTGCATTCGCTACTGCGCTGCCTTCACTTCATTCCAAATCTCGTTGTACTTCGCCCGCCGGGGCACATTCTGCCAGAAGTAGAGGCGCTTCTGGTAGCTGTCAACGTCGTCGAGATGCAAGCTCTTCACTTCTGCCGGCGTCATGAATTGCGCTGCCTGCGGATTTGCCGGAGTGTAGCCGGTAACGTCGGTGACTTTCTTCTGCGTCTGTGCCTCAATCATGTACTTGAGAAATTCGTAAGCCAAGTCTTTGTTCTCGCTGCCCGCAGTAATCATCAGGTGATCAATCCATCCAGTGGTGTTCTCTTTTGGAATCGTCTCGCCCACGGGAAAGTCAATCTTGCGCAGTTGATTGGTCATCAGCGGCCACCCCATTGCCGCTACAACTTCATGATTCTGAAAAAGATTCGTCAGCTCCCCTCCGGTGGACCACATCTTGCGAATGTTCGGCTTTAGCTCCAGCAGCTTTTTCTTCACCGCCTCGAGCTGCTCATCGCTCAAGTTGTAGAGCCGCGACGAATCGGGTTTGTCATAGCCGAGAACTTGCGCTGCCATGTAGACGGTGGACAGATCGTCCCACACCGAAATCTTTTTCCGATACTTTGGATCCCAAAGCACGTTCCAACTATCCGGAGGCTGCACGAGAACCGTGGTGTCATAGATAAGTGGGTCCGGTCCCCACATGAACGGCACGCCGTACACCTGACCGTTCATACGCACCAGGGGAAGGGAAGTCAGCTGCGCTGAAAGCTGCGTGTAGCCCGGAATCTTCGATAAATCAAGCGGTGCCGCCAGGCCTGCCGACGCAATCGAGGTGGCCACATCGCTCGAAGGAGAAATAATGTCATAATTTCCAGCGCTACCACCCCGCAGCTTGGCGACCAGTTCATCGCTCGATCCCATATACGACGCTGAAACCTTGCAGTAGTGCTGCTCTTCGAATGCCTTCACGAACGATGGATCGGCGTAGCCTTCCCACACCAGCAGATTCAAGGTTGGCGTCTTCTTAGTGCAGGAGCCCGCAACCAAAACCACTGCCAGCAATGGCCACAGCCCCATCCAGCGCCGCCAGATCATTTTTCCTCCCAGTGTGCCGCTCACCGGCCGTCGCTCACTTTCTTCCACTCCGGAGATTCATAGACTGCTCTCCCTCCTACCATGGTCAGCAGAACTTCAGTTTTGCCGATTTCCTCGGGCTCAATCTTGAAAAGGTCCTGATTCACCATGATCAAATCAGCCAGTTTCCCCGGTTCCAGGGATCCTTCCTGCTTTTCGCGTCGCCCAGCGAAAGCCGCGCCCAGCGTGTAGGCCTTGATCGCATCTTCCAGGCTGACTGCTTCCCCCGGCACGAAGCCACCCTCCGGTTTTCCCTGCGCGGTCTTTCGGGTAATCCCGGTTTCGATGCCTGTCCACGGGTTCAGCGTCACCACCGGCCAATCGCTCCCAAACGCCAATCGGCCTCCATGTTCTTCAATGCTGTGGAATGACCAGGCTCGCTGCGCACGCTCTGGGCCAGCGTTTCGGGCCCATATGTCGAGCGTGTCTTCGTCCGGATAAAGATGTAGCGGCTGAACACTGGCAATCACGCCCAGTTTCCCGAAGCGCGGAATATCCTCCGCACTGATGGTTTCAATGTGCTCAATCCTTGGCCGGGCATCTTTGGTCTGATTCGTCCTGGCGGCCCCTTCGTATGCGTCTAAGGCTGTCCGAACCGCCAAATCCCCAATCGCATGGGTAAAGATTTGGAGTCCGCGCCGGTCCAATTCCGTGACCGCGGCTTTGTATTTGGCCGGTTCCCAGAAAAGTTTTCCGCTCTGGCTCGGATCATCACTATAAGGCGCCAGCATGGCTGCGGTGTGTGCTTCCACCACCCCGTCGAGCATCGTCTTCACCACGCCGCCCGAGATCCAATCATCGTGGTAGGTCCGCCGCGCTTGCTCGATCTTCTCCAGGTCCTCCCCCCTGAGCTCCGGCGGGTTGAGAAAGTAGGCCACGTAAAAACGCAGCGTCAATTCGCCCTTGCGCCGTAGTTCATCGTATAAATCCAAATATTCGAAATCCTGCCCGGCGCTGTGAACGCGAGTCAACCCGAACTGGTTTGCCTCATGAATGCCTTTACGCAGAGCGGCCAGGCGTTCTTCCCGCGTAGGTTTCGGCATGAGTGTGGCGACTAAATCGCCTGCCGATTCCTTCAGTGCTCCCGTGGCCTCGCCATTGGCGTCCCGTATAATCTTGCCGTTCGCAGGATCAGGTGTCTGTTTGCTGATGCCAGCCATCGCCAGCGCCTTGCTGTTCGCCCAGGAACTGTGACCATCGAACGCGACTAAGTAAACCGGTCGATCGGGCACAACCTCGTCCAGAATTTTTTTGTCGGGCAAAGCCGCAGGACCGAAAGTTGGATACGTCCATCCCATCCCAGTGATCCAAGGTTCTTTCGGGTGCGATGCTGCATACACCTTCACCCGTCGCTGGATCTCCGCCACGCTGGATGCGCCATTGAGGTCAACCTCTACCAGGCCCAGCGACCCATCCATGAAGTGAATATGACAATCTTCGAATCCGGGCAGAAGCAGATGCCCGCCGGCATCAACAATTTTCGTCAAAGATCCACGGTAGGCCTGAATATCCTTGTCGCTGCCGACCGCAAGGATTTTGTCTGCTTTGATGGCCAAAGCCTCCGCCCACGGCTGCTTGTCATTTAATGTATAGATTTTGGCGTGTACGATGATGGTGTCAGCGGCACCGGCACCGACCTTCTCTTGCGCCCCGGCTTCCGTGAAGGCAAAAGAGAGAACTGCCAGGAGCGCCACCAACAATCGCAAGAGACCTTTGGGCAGGTTTTTTGAGCTGAACAAGTTTTCGCTCCGCAACCTTAAATAATCTTTATCCGTTGGCTAGAATGTGGGCGGAGTATTCACCCACAACAACCATGTTTCCGTTCGGCCGGGATTTTTCCAGCGATGCGGAATCGCACTCTCGAAGTAAAAACTGTCTCCCGGCTTGAGCCGGTATTGCTCGCTGTTCAGAGTAATGGCAAACTCTCCGCGCAAGATGTAGAGAAACTCTTCGCCTTCGTGCGTGTACGAGTCGCCGCTCTCCGCCGCTGGTGCCACACGAAACAAATGCGGCTCCATCACCGTGTTGCCCCATGCCAGCAACTCCATACGCACTCCCGGCCCAGCCTCAAGAATCTTTCTGGCCTTCGGAGGCACATGCAGGCTGCTTGCCTCTGTCCCATCAAAGAAATTTAGGATGTTAGTTTTGTAAAAGCGCGCCAGCTTTCGCAGAGTTCCGACGGAAGCGCTCATCTGGGACCGCTCCAGAGCGCTCAAAAATCCCACCGATATACCGGCCGCCCGCGCCACCTGCGCCAGGGACAGCTTCCGTTTCACCCGCAACTGCCGCAAGTGTCCACCGATTGCCCCCGAGTTGCCGTCTGGAACCGGCAGTAGTCTGCCTTCACGTTTCAGCAGTTGCACAATCGCAGGGGCATTCAGTCCTCGCACTTTGCGCAGGAATCGCGCGCGTTTGAGCAGGGTGACGTCTTCGGCGCTGTAAAGGCGGTATTTGCTCTCGGTCCGCCGTGGACGTGTCAGACCCAGGCTTTCCCACGACCGGATCACCGATGGAGACACTCCCACCCGGCGCGCTACATCGCCAATTTTCAAGTACGGTGCTGAGTTTGTCGCCTTCATACCCCTATGTGCGAGACCGAGGGCTGATGCCGCGGTAAGAATCTAGAATCGAATCGAAAGGGATGCGATTTTTGTTCTGCGATTTTTGTTCTTGACAGTTCGCCTCCCCCTTCTCTAACCTTGCGGGATTATAGCAAGGTTGGCGTCGGATACAAGCAGCCGTTTTGAAAACAAACCCTTCCCCGAATACGTTGGAGGTTCCATGCCGTCATCGAGAGCCCGCTGGACCGCCGTTTGCCTGACCGTCGCGTTGTCTCTTTGCACTTCCACCCTTCTTGTCGCGCAAGGCACGAGCGGCCGCATTCTTGGCCGCGTCGCTGATCCCACCGGCGCCGTCCTCGCAGGAGTCAAGGTCACGCTGGTCAACGAAGCCACCAACGTCAGCCGTGACGCCCTGACCAACGGAAACGGTGACTATGATTTTGTTGAAGTCCCCGTTGGCACCTACCGCTTGGAGTTCGATCTCAAAGGATTCAAGAAGAACGTCCGCCGCAGCATTGCTCTCGACATCAACCAGGTCATCACCCTCAACTTGACCATGCAGCTGGGAGCGGCGCAGGAAATCGTTGACGTCACCTCCGAAGCGCCTCTGGTTGAGACGACGAGTACTCAGCTTGGCGCGGTTGTAGGCGACCGCGCTGTCAGCGAGCTTCCGCTCAATGCCCGCGACACCTACCAGCTCCTGCAGTTGCAGCCCGGCGTCATGTCGACGGTTGGCTCCAGCAACTCCATCGTCTACGGCAGCAGCAATGCAGGCGCGGTCTCGGTGAACGGCGGTCGCGGCCGATCCAATAATTTCACCGTGAACGGCGGCGACGCCAACGATCAGTTCGTCAACCTGCCGACGGTACAGCCCTCGCCCGACAGCATTCAGGAATTCCGCGTTCTGACCAACACCTTTGACGCCGAATACGGCCGCAATTCCGGCTCCATCGTGAACGTGGTGACAAAGTCGGGCAGCAATCAGTTTCACGGAAATATGTACGAGTTCTTCCGCAACAAAGCGCTGAACGCCAATGCCTACTGCTTCTCGGCCGATGGATGCCCGAAGCCGCAGTTCAACCAGAACCAATTTGGCGGCACTTTAGGTGGGCCCATTAAGAAAGATCGCACTTTCTTCTTCGCGTCCTACGAGGGAAGGAGGATTCGTGAGGGAATCCAATCACCGGCGGTGACCGTTCCTACCACCGCTGAGCGCCCGAGCGCGACACAGCCATTCGCCAATTTTTCGGGAGATCCTACTTTTAGCGGAGTGCTAGCCAGCGCCTTCGCGCTCAATCAGCGTCCTGGTTGCGTAACCCCTTTGGGGGCAGCCCCAGGTATTCCAGATAACAGCAACTATTCGGACCTCTTCCCTGGCAATATCATTCCTTTGGGCTGCATGGACCCTACGGCAGTTGACCTGCTTCAGTTTGTTCCCACTCCCACCAACGGCAATACGCTGGTGACCGTGCCGGTGCAACCCGAGCGCGGCGATCAGTTCACCGTCAAGATTGACCACCGTATCAACGACAAGCAGAACCTCAGCATTTACTATTATTTCGATGATCACCATCTAGTCTCCCCGTTCGCCCAGTTTCAGGCTGCCGGCGCCAACGTCCCTGGTTTCGCCTCCGCCACGAGTGAGCGCTTTCAGCAGTGGAACATCAGCCACACCTGGACCATCAACAACAGCACGGTCAATGAATTCCGCTTCAACTACAACCGCGAAGCACAACGTACCTTCCAGCATCCACAGCGCACCAGCCTCCTACAGGATTCATGTCCGCCGGCGCCTTCATGGCTCACCGCGCCCGTACCCTGTTTCTCTGATGGCACTGCCCAGAACGCGTTAGGAATTCATCCCGGATTGGGACCCCAGCGCGAAGGTTTGCCTTTCATTCAACTGAACGGCGGATTTACCATCGGCAACAACGGCGAAGGCGAGCTTCCCCAGGTGGGCAACTCGTTCCAATGGTCTGACAGCATCAGCAAAGTCATGGGAAACCACTCGTTTAAATTCGGCACCGATGTACGCCGCCAGCGCTTCGACCAGACTCTTTATTTCGATGTCAGCGGGGAATACTTTTTTGATGGCAGCTCTAGCAATACGACTGGGGACACTAGCCCATTTCCCGACTACCTGCTCGGATTTCCGGGCTCGTTCGGACAAGGCTCTGCGCAGGTGGAAAATGTCCGTAGCACAGGACTGTATCTATTCGCCCAGGACAGTTGGAAGATCAGGCAAAACCTCACCTTCAACTACGGCCTTCGCTGGGAACTGAATACCCCGATTGCCGACGTCAGCAAACACGTACAGACTTTCCGCCCAGGACAAGTCAGCGCCGTCTATCCCTGCGGAGGCCCCAACACCGACTGTTCCTCGGAAACTCCGGTCGGGCTTGTGGTGCCGGGAGATGCGAGCATATCCGCTGCTATGACGCAGACGTACTATAAAGCCTTTGCTCCGCGTATTGGTATCGCTTGGAGTCCGGGGAACTCGGGAAAGACCAGTATCCGCGCCGGTTGGGGACTCTTCTACAACCCGATTGAGCAGCTTGTTCTGGAGCAGTTCAGCGCCGAGCCGCCTTTCGGGGGCAGCACATTCCCGGTGAACACTCTCTTCAACGAGCCATTTCTCGATCAAAGCGGGACGTTTTCTTACCCCAACCCGTTTAACGGCATTCTGAATCCACCCCGGGGGCAGGCCGTAGACTGGGGCATTTTCCGCCCCATCCTGTTGTTCGGCCAGTTTCAGCCGAAGATGCGCAGCCAGTATTCCGCGCAATACAACCTCTCGATCCAGCGCGAGCTGACCAGAGACACAAAATTGCAGGTCGGCTATGTCGGATCGCAGGGACACCGTCTTCTGGCGACGCACGATCTTAACTACGGGAATCCACAGACCTGTCTGGATATCTTCGCTCTGGCGAACCACGATGCCAATAACGTTTCGTCATACGGAAGCCCGTCTTCCTGCGGGCAGTACTCGGCGGACAATCAATTCAGTGTCACGCTCGATCCAACCGTCGTAAGCGACCCCACCGACCCCATCTCGACGTTCCACATGCCGAATGGCACCACGATGCCACTCAACGGACAGATTCTGAATTTTGTCGGCCTCCGCAAATACTCGTCTCCACAGTGCGATCCGACAACCGGCAACGGCTGCCCCGCCGACCAAGTCCCCGTGTTCAGCAGCATCTTCGCCCAAGACACAATCGCCAACTCGGCATACAACTCCTTTCAGGCATCCTTCGACAAACGGTTTGCCCAGGGGTTGCAGTTTACCGCGGCCTACACGTTCAGCAAATCATTCGACGAAGCCTCAAGCTTTGAGGGCATTCTGAATCCGATTGATCCGCGTCGAAGCCGTTCGCTCTCGAGTTTCGATGCCCGACATCGGATTGTTTTCAGCTACTACTGGGAGCTGCCTTTCCGCAAGTTCAGCGGCGTTGCCGGCAAGGTGCTGAACGGCTGGGCGCTTTCCGGCGTCACCACTTTTCAGACCGGATTTCCCATCCGTATCACTTCCCTGGCGGATAATGAGTTGATGTACAGCTTCGATTTCGAGCTGCCAGGCGAACCGGCCCAGCTAGCCCCATTCCGGACCACGAAGCCGCAAAGCACATGCTTCAACGGGCTGTGTAACTATGCCTTCGACCCCAATAGCTTCACGGAGAATGCATCTGATAACTCGGTCGCGCCCTGCAGCGCCGGCGCCACATTCGGATGCTACGATCCCGCGTTGTTCGGGAGCCTTGGTAACGCTCGCCGTACGATCTGTTGCGGGCCACATATCAGCAATACAGACTTTGCGATCCTGAAGACGATCCCGATATCCGAGAACAAGCACCTCGATTTCCGCGCGGAGTTTTTCAACATTTTCAACCACACGCAGTTCTTCAACCCAGACGGCGACACTTCGGATGGCTCGCAGTTCGGCCAGATTACTCAGGCCCGCGATCCGCGGTTGATGCAGTTTGCGCTGAAATTCTTCTTCTGATCTGAACGCCCCGGCGCGGCTCTGCCGCCCGGCAATCTAACGGCCCGCAGCTTCACAGGAAACGCCGCCGGCCTGAGCTTTCCCGGAGTAACCGATGTATCCCGACCTGCAGAAAGAACTCGCAACGTTCGAGCGCCGCACGCCAAAATCGGCCGAGGCGCACAAAAAGAATCTCAAACGCATTCCCCTCGGCGTGGCCAGCAACTACCGCGCCTATGATCCCTGGCCCATCTTCGTGAAGGAGGCCAGCGGCAGTAAATTTCGCGATGTCGACGGCAACGAATACATCGACCACAACCTGACCTTCGGCGCCCTCATGGCCGGACACTGCCATCCTGCCGTCATGAAGGCTGTCTCGGCTCGCCTAAGCACGGGCACGATGTTCGGCATGCCGCATGACATGGAATGGCAGCTCGCCGAAGAAATCTGTCAGCGCTTTCCCGTGGAGATGTGCCGCTTCGGCAACAGCGGCACCGAGGCCACGATGCACGCCGTCCGCCTGGCCCGCGCCGCCACCGGACGCGACAAGATCGTCAAGTTCGAAGGTGGATACCACGGCCTGCACGATTCAGCACTAGTCAGCGTCAAGCCGCACGCTCCCGAATTCGGCGACATCGACAATCCCGTCTCCGTGCCCGGAGGCCTCGGCGTTCCTAAGTCCGCGATTGCCAACGTCCTTGTCGCCATGTTCAACGATCTCGCCACCGTCGAGCGCCGCTTCAAAGAAAATCCCGGAGAGATCGCCGCCATCATCCTCGAACCCATCATGATGAACGTCGGACTCTGCCTGCCGCAGCCTGGCTTCATTCAAGGACTGCGCGATATCGCCACCAAAAACGGCGCGCTGCTGATCTTCGACGAAGTGAAAACTGGCGCCAAACTCTGCTGGGGAGGCGCATCAGAATACTTCGGTGTTACCCCCGACATGATCTGCCTGGCCAAGTCGATCGGCGGAGGCCTGCCACTCGCCGCTTTCGGCACCAGCAAATCCGTCATGGATCTTATTTCGCAGCACAAGGTTTTTCACGGTGGCACCTACAACACCAATCCGGTCTCGATGGCTGCGGGCCTCGCAACATTCCGCGAAGTCCTCACGCGTGAAAACTACGCCCACGTCGACCAACTGAGCAAGAAGCTGACCGAAGGCTATCGCAAGATCGTGGCGAAATCAGGCCTACAGGCCTACATAGCAAGCGCCGGAGTAAACGGCGCGCTCATGCTCTATCCGAAAGAAATTCGCAACTACCGTGACTGGACCACGATCGACATCGACCTCTGGCGTCACTATTGGTTCGGCATGGTCAACCGCGGCGTGATGGCGCAACCGTACTGGTGGGATGAACAATGGACCATTTCGGTCCAGCACACCGACGCTGACATCGACGAGCACCTCGCGGCCTTCGACGATATCGCTGCGTCGCTAACAAAAGCGCAGCAAGAGCGCATAGGCCAACCGGTCTTGGCCGCGCACTAGAATTTGCTTTACGCAGGGCGGACATTCTTGTCCGCCCTGCATGCTCCACGATCACGCGAAGGCAGCAATGGCCATGTGAGATGAGCTGCTCATGTGGGGACAGCCGCCTCCGGCTGTCCGGCCGAGCGAAGCTCGGCAAGCTCTGGTTTTTGGGTGGCGCAGCGCTTCAGCGCTGCGACCCACGCACTCAGGAAGCCGCTTCAGCCGCCGAGGTCTTCGAGAAATTTGTCCACCACCGGCCAACCCGCCCCCCACCTCAAGCGCGTCCTCGGACGGCGCGACCTGGTCCTCCTCTTTGTGGTGGCAGTCTTCAACCTGAACGTGGTTCCCTCAATAGCCGCCAACGGTGGTGTCACAGTATGGCTCTGGATCATCTCTCTTGTTCTTTTTTTCTGGCCACAGGGCATCGCCGTAATCGAACTCGCCCACCGCTACCCCGGCGAGGGCGGAGTCTATCTCTGGGCCAAAGAAGTCTTCGGCGACTTTCACGGATTTCTCTCCGGTTGGTGCTACTGGACCAACAACATGCTCTATGTGCCGACGGTGATGCTGTATTTTGTTGGGGTCTCCGTCTATGTCGTCGGTCCCGGTCACCAGGGTCTCGCCGACAACAAAATCTTCGCATCGACCGCCTCCCTCACGCTGCTGGCTCTCCTTACGGTGCTCAACATTCTGGGTCTTGGCGTCGGAAAATGGATCAATAACATCGGGGCGATTGGAACGTTTATCGCCGCTGCAGTTTTGATCGGCCTCGGCGCCATTATCTGGTCGCGGTTCGGAACCAGCATCAGCGCTGCGGACTTTCAGATTCCTGCAAATCCGCGCTTCGTCCTCAATTCCTTTGGCGTCATCTGCTTCGGCCTGGTCGGACTCGAACTCGCCTCCGTCATGGGCGACGAAATTCAGGATCCCAGTCGGACTCTCCCTGGCGCAGTTGCCTGGGGCGGGGTGCTCTCAGGCGCACTTTACATCGGCGTAACTCTCACCCTCCTCATTGCCATCGGGAAAAACGTCAACGTACTGCAGGGCATCGTTCAGGCCGTCAACCACATGGCCGGGCGCATCAGGCTTGATTGGATCACCGTACCTTTCGCGGTCATGTTGAGTCTTTCCATCGCCGGCATCGGCTCGGCTTGGATGGGTGGGTGCGCGCGCATTCCTTTCGTGGCCGGGCTCGACTCCTACATGCCCTCCTGGATGGGAAACATTCATCCCCGATTTGCCACACCCTATGCCGCACTGATCGTGCAAGCCATCGTCTCGGCCTTTCTCGTCGTGATGAATTTCGCCGGCGCAGGAGTGCAAGAGACCTTTCAGAAGCTGCTGTCGCTGGCGGTCGTGCTCCAGTTGGTGCCGTTCCTCTACATGTTCGGGGCGTTGGTGAAATTTGCGTCCACCGAATCCGTGTCCCGCGGCCAATATGGACGTTTGACGCTGTTCTTGGCGGGAGCCAGCGGCCTGCTTACTACGATTCTCGGCATCGCGCTGGTATTTTTCCCCGCTCAGCAGATTACCTCGCTGTGGGCTTATGAGCTGTGGATGTTCGGCGGCACGCTGTTTTTCGTCGGCCTGGCCGCATTCTTCTTTTTCGTGTACGGGCGAAACAAAGCGCCGCAAAAGGTTCGTGTAGGGACAGCCGCTTCGGTGGTGCAGGCGAGCGAAGCTCGCCGCTGAGCTGTTTGTCAGGGGAGAGTGACTCATGCTGCCTGCCCTGAGCCCCGTCGAAGGATCCAGCGAGCGCAGCTCGCAAGCGGTTTCTAAGATTCGTATCAGGGCATGGCTTCAGCCGTTGCCGAAAGATTGCTAGGCTTGATCGGGCTTTAGCCCTGAGGTACCAAGGAGGTCGACACCATGCCGGGCGGCATCAAAACCGAAGTGCGCACGTATCAGATGTTCATCAACGGCGAGTGGGTAGACAGCAAGTCCGGCAAGACCTTTCCCGCCTACGATCCCTCGACCGAAGAAGTAATCGCCCAAGTCCCCGACGCTACTGCCGACGATGTGAACCGTGCAGTCGCCGCTGCGAAGGCCGCTTTCGAAGAAGGTCCCTGGGCCACGACCACCGCGCAGGAACGAGGCCGCGTTCTCTTTCGTCTAGCCGAAAAAGTCCGCGCCAATCTCCCCGCACTTGCCGAACTCGAATGCCGCAACACCGGCAAGCCCATCGTCGAAGCCGAATACGACATCACCGACGTCGCCACCTGCTTCGAATACTACGGAGGCCTCGCCACCAAAGTTGTCGGCTACGTGAACCCTGTTCCCGACAACGCCATGAGTCTCACACTCAAGGAACCGGTCGGCGTTGCCGGACAAATAATTCCGTGGAATTACCCGCTGCTGATGGCAGCATGGAAGCTCGCGCCCGCACTTGCAGCAGGCTGCACCTGCGTTCTCAAGCCCGCCGAGCAAACCCCGCTTACTGTTTTGGAACTCGCCAAACACTTTGCCGACTGCGGCCTTCCGCCCGGTGTAGTCAACATCATCACCGGCTTCGGCGAGACTGCTGGCGCACCACTCGTCCAGCATCCAGACGTCAACAAGATCGCCTTCACCGGCAGCGCCGCCGTCGGCAAGATCATTGTGAAGCAAGCCGCCGACACGGTAAAACGCGTCACGCTCGAACTTGGCGGAAAATCGCCCAACATTTTCTTCGCGGACGCCGATTTCGAAGCCGCCATCGATGGCGCACTCTTCGGTGTCTTCATTAATCAGGGCGAAGTTTGTTCCGCGGGTAGTCGCATTCTGGTGCAAAAGTCCATCTACAAAAAGTTCGTCGATGCCATGACCGAGAAGGCCAAGAAGATCAAACTCGGCCCGCCGCTCGAACGTGAAACCAAGATGGGTCCGCTCGTCAGCAAGGAACAATACGATCGCGTCAATTCTTATCTCGAAATCGGCAAGAAAGAAGCCAAGCTAGCCTCCGGCGGCGGTCGCCCCGATAAATTCGCCAAAGGCTATTACGTCCAGCCCACGATCTTCTACGACGTAAACAACAGTCACCGCATCGCGCGAGAAGAAATCTTCGGCCCTGTCGCCGCGGTGATCCCGTTCGAAGACGAGAAAGATGCATTGAAGATAGCCAACGATTCACCCTACGGCCTCGCCGCCGCCGTCTGGACACGAGACATTTTCAGAGCGATGCGCGCTGTAAAGTCCCTGCGCGCCGGAATCGTCTGGGTCAACCACATGCAACCAACCTACGTCGAAGCGCCATGGGGAGGCTACAAACAATCCGGCTTCGGTCGCGAACTCGGCCCTTGGGGTATTGAAGAATACTTGGAGACCAAGCAAGTTCACATCAACCTGAACGAAGCTCCCATCGGCTGGTACTAAAAACAAGTGGCCAGTGGTCAGTGACCAGTGGCTGGTTCGCAACCTTTAATTTTCTGGCCAGTGATCACTGATTACTGGCCACTGAGAACCTACGATGTCCACAATTCAATTGCGCACTCCCATCCCCGGCTCCAAGTCCAAAGCGCTCGCGGCACGCCGCGCTCAGGCCGTGCCCCGCGGCCTTTCTCACGGCACGCCCATTTACGTTGCGAAAGCCGAGGGCGCATGGCTCGAAGATGTCGACGGCAACCGCTACATTGACTTCGCCGGCGGCATCGGATGCCTCAACGTCGGTCATCGCCGGGAAGCCATCGTCCGCTCCGTGCGCGAGCAGCTCGATCGCTTCATGCACACCTGTGTGCAGGTCACGCCCTACGAAGGCTACATCCGGCTCGCCGAGCGCATGAACGAAGTCACGCCAGGAAAATTCGCCAAGAAAACCCTTTTCCTGAACAGCGGCGCCGAAGCCATCGAGAATGCGGTGAAAATCGCGCGCGCTTACGCCAAGCGTCCCGCCATCATCGCCTTCGAAGATGCCTTCCATGGCCGCACCATGATGACGCTCGCCCTCACCAGCAAGACGCATCCTTACAAAGCCGGCTTCGCGCCGTTCCCCGGTGACGTCTACCGCATCCCGTTCGCGTACTGCTATCGCTGCTCGTACTCACTCAAGTATCCGTCATGCGATCTCTACTGTGCCCGCCATCTCGAAGACACATTCAAACGTGTAGTCGCCAACGAAGAAGTTGCAGCCGTAATCGCTGAGCCCGTCTTGGGGGAAGGCGGATTCGTCGCTCCGCCGCCCGATTACTTCAAGGTTCTGGTTGATCTCTGCCACAAATACGGAGTCCTCTTCATCGCAGACGAGGTCCAATCAGGCTTCGGCCGCACCGGCGCCATGTTCGCCAGCGAGCGCTACGGCATCGAGCCCGACATTCTTGTGACAGCCAAATCCCTTGGCGGCGGACTCCCGCTTGCTGCTGTAACCGGTCGTGCCGAAATTATGGACGCTCCTGCTCCTGGCGGCCTGGGCGGCACATTCGCCGGTAATCCGCTCTCCTGCGCTGCGGCACACGCTGTGCTCGATCTCTTCGAACACGAAGACCTGCTGACGCGAGCCAATGAGTTGGGCGATCAGTTCCAGCGCCGTGCCCGCGACTGGCAACGGCGCTGGCCGCTCGTCGGCGATGTTCGCGGTCTAGGCGGAATGCAGGCCATCGAGTTGGTACAGTCGCAGGAAACAAAAGCGCCGGCAAGCGAAGAGACCAAACAGATCACGCAATACTGTTATGAACATGGCCTGATCACGATCACCGCCGGTACGTATTCGAATGTGATCAGAGTATTAGTTCCATTGGTCGCAGCCAAAGAGCAGATCGACGAAGGTCTCGACGTGCTCGAATCCGCCCTCGCCAATGTGTGCGACAAGAAGGACGCGGTCGCGCAGTTGGTGTAGAGTTGGCATGAACTAGTGACCGCGGTGTTAGTGCGGACGAGATGGGGACGGTCGCCCTCGGCTGTCCGGCCGAGCGCAGCTCGGCTTGGCCCTGTAGGGGCGCTCGATAATAGCCCGCCCCTGCAGTGGCGGCTCAGCAAGAAGAGAAAACACGTTTCGAAGGGGCGACTGAAATACAGGTACGCACTCAGTTATGATCAAAGCATCCTTCGCGACAACAGAGGCATTGCCATGACAGTAGCAGCTCCTCCCATCACACGGCTCACCAATTACATCAACGGTCAATGGACCGACTCGCGCGCCGGTGAATGGCGCGACGTCGTCAATCCCGCGACCGGCGAAGCGTTGGCCCAAGTCCCCCTCGCCGACGCCGGCGAAGTGAATGCCGCCGTTGAAGCCGCGGCCGCCGCTTTCCCCGAATGGCGCCGCACTCCGCCGGAAGACCGCATCCAGCCGCTCTTCAAGCTCAAGATGCTGCTCGAAGATCATCTCGATGACATCGGCCGCATCCTCACCCAGGAAAACGGCAAGACGCTCACCGAAGCCAAAGCCGAGATGCGCCGCGCCATCGAGAACGTCGAAGTAGCCTGCGGCATCCCCATGATGATGCAGGGCTACAACCTCGAAGATGTTGCCCGCGGCATCGACGAGATGATGATCCGCCAGCCGCTCGGCGTCGTCGCCGCCATCGTGCCCTTCAACTTTCCCGGCATGATCGCGTTCTGGTATCTGCCTTACGCCATCGCTACCGGAAATACGTTCATCATCAAGCCGTCCGAGCGTGTCCCGCTCACCATGCACTACGTCTACGAATTGCTCGACAAGACTGGACTGCCCCAAGGCGTAGTGAATCTGGTCAACGGAGGAAAAGCTGCTGTCGATGCGCTCCTCGACCACCCGAAGGTTCGCGCCATCAGCTTCGTCGGCTCGACGCCAGTGGCGAGATACGTTTACGCACGCGCCGCAGCGAATGGCAAACGCGCGCAGTGTCAGGGCGGAGCCAAGAATCACGTCATCGTACTCCCCGACGCCGACATGCCAATGGCTACGCAGATCATCAGCGACAGTGCCTTTGGGTGTGCGGGACAGCGCTGCCTTGCGGTCTCGGTCGCGGTCACGATCGGCGAAGCGCAGAAGACATTCCGCGATTCGATCACCGATGCGGCGTCGAAACTCAGAGTCGGCAACGGGCTCGACCAAGGCGTGCAAATGGGACCGGTGATCACGCCGCAGAGCAAAGAGCGAGTCGAATCGCTGATCGGCATTGGCGAGAAGCAAGGAGCAAAGGTTCTGCTCGATGGACGCAAGTCCAAAGTCCCGAAGGACGAATCCGGAAACTTCGTCAACCCAACTATCCTTGACGACGTACCTCAGACCAGCGAGTTGAGCGACACCGAAATCTTCGGTCCTGTGCTCAGCCTCGTCCACGCCAGCGACATGGACGAAGCGCTCGCCTTCCTGGAGCGCAGTGCCTACGGCAATCAGGCCTCGCTGTTCACGTCGAGCGGTGCGGCCGCGCGCCGCTTCCGCTATGAAGCACCCGCAGGAAATATCGGCATCAACATCGGAGTCGCCGCGCCGATGGCGTATTTCCCCTTCAGTGGATGGAAGAACAGCTTCTTCGGCGATCTCCACGGGCAAGGCCGCGACGCCATCGAGTTCTACACCGACAAGAAAGTTGTCGTCGAACGCTGGGCCAAAGAGCACAGCCGCAAGTTCTAGCAAGCTCGTCAGCTTTACCGGTGACCTCCGTGTGTGCTCTGTGGCTAAGACTCATTCAACCATAGAGGATCACGGAGGTTCCCAAAAGGATGGACATGACCACGATCGCTGCGACGTCTTCCATGACAGGCAAGGAAATCGTCGATCTCGCACGCAAGCACACGCTGTATGAATGGTCGGCGCAATCGAAGGTCGATCCGATTCCGGTTGCTCGCGCCAAGGGCATTTACTTCTACACGCCGGAAGGGAAGCGCTTCATCGACTTCAACAGCCAGTTAATGTCGGTCAACATCGGACACGGCGACGAGCGCGTCATTCAGGCGATTACCGAGCAGGCGCAGACTCTCGCCTACGCGAATCCGTTCATGGCGACTGAAGTTCGCGCCCGGCTTGGGGCGAAGCTCGCGGAAATAACTCCGGGAGACATCGACAAATTCTTCTTTACCAACGGCGGAGCTGAGGCCAACGAGAACGCGATCAAGATTGCGCGCTTCTTTACCGGACGTCACAAGATCATCGCACGCTATCGTTCGTATCACGGCGCGACTGCGGGCGCGATCAGTCTTACCGGTGATCCGCGCAGATGGGCGGCGGAGCCTGGCATTCCGGGCGTGGTGCGCGTGCTCGATCCGTATCATGGCATCGAGCGCGGATGGGAGTCGGCGGAGACGTCGCTGACCATGATCGAAGAAGTCATCCAACTTGAAGGTGCGCAAACGATCGCGGCGTTCATCCTCGAGCCGGTTGTCGGCACCAACGGAATTCTCGTTCCTCCGGATGGATATATGCAGGGCGTGCGCGCGCTGTGCGACAAGTATGGAATCCTGATGATTGCAGATGAAGTCATGGCTGGCTTCGGACGTACTGGCGAATGGTTTGCCGTCGATCACTGGAAAGTTGTTCCTGATCTGATTTCGATGGCTAAGGGATTAACTTCAAGCTATCTTCCGCTGGGAGCGGTGGGCATGCGCCATCACATCGCGCAACATTTTCAGGACAAAGTTTTTTACGGAGGGCTCACCTACAACAGCCATCCCATGGGATGCGCGGCGGCGCTGGCGACGATTGGCGTGTATGAAGAAGACGGCCTGATCGACAACGCCAAAAAAATGGGCGCTGTGATGAAGCAGCTGGGCGCCGAATTGCAGGCGAAGCATCCGTCGGTTGGGGCCGTTCGCTCCATCGGCCTCTTCGGCATCGTGGAACTTATTCGCCATCGCAAGACCCGCCAGCCCATGGCTCCCTTCAATGGCACTTCGGACGAGATGGCCGCACTCGGCCGCTTCTTCCGCGAGCAAGGTCTCTACACGCTGGTGCGCTGGAACACTTTCTTTACCAATCCGCCGCTGTGCATCAACGAGCAACAATTGCGCGAAGCCTTCGCCATCATTGATCGTGGCCTGCGCATCACTGATCAAGCGGTCGTCGACTAGTGCGGACGCCCGTGGTCGCCTCCCTTGAAAAGGCGCGGCTTCCAGCTTTTTTTTCAAAAGCCTTTGCCAATTGCAACCGTATGGAGCTTCATGCACCGTTGGACTTCGCTTAGGGGCAGGTTCAGAAATATGAATCGAGTCCCTCCAATCCCTGCTTCTACGGAACAGGCAAGCGAGCCCGTGCCATTCTTCGGTGTAGGTGGCCCTTCGGGGTATACTCTTGCGCTGACGTGTGGCTGGGCCTGCGGGACGATGTGGGCGACGGCGCATGTCGAGGGGGAAGGTCGATGAACTGGAAAAGCAAGTTGGTGGTTGGGATACTCACGGCACTGGTTATGTTCTTTCTGACGTTTGCGCTTCCCAGAGGAGGTCCGGTGCGCGACGCGGCCTTGGCGCAGTTTCCGATGACCGTGGGGGTGTGGGCGATTTTTGTTTTGCTGTTTGTGAAGTTGAAGTAGGCGGCGGCGTTGGTGGCACCAGCAGCGTCGGGATGATTGGCGGGAGATGCAGTGCTCGCGGCAGAGTGCTCTGTGGAAGGTCGCCTCGCGCTTATGGCGATGCCAAAGCGGGATCGCGGCGCGGTGGCTCCCTCACGTCCTTCGCGGGCAAATGCGGCGCGCTCAGGATGACAACGCGGGAGAGTAATTCACGTCGTTGGATTCGGCGCTGAAGCGCGAAGTCACGCCTACTTTTGTGGGGGTTGGTAGTGCACGAACGTATCCGTCACGGCCGGCCTGATTTAGCCGAATCCATCGTACTTTATTTCATCCATAACATAGGCAGACACGCTTCCGGCTTTCCACGGTGCTCCACGTGGAGGGTTTTGCATAAATCGCGGGACCTTTAATGAAAATTTTCAGGCGCGCCAGATGCGCTGTTGCGGGTCGAGGCCGGAATACATCAGAGGCTGGTTGTGGGCTTTGGAGGCGTGCTGGTTGAGAGCGGTGGCGGCCTGGGTGCGGAGGTTGCCGTCGCGAGTGTCGAAGTCGAGCGTGCTGACGCTGTGCTCGCAGCGCATACAGGTGAAGCGCATGCCTCCTTGCACTCGTTTCGTCGTGTAGTATCTCACTGAAGGAATTGTAGTCTTGTTGCGGAGCAAGCGTGTAGACACCGTAGTGGGGCGGCGAAGGTAATGGGCGGGTGTGAGTGATGAGAGAGTTCTTCTTTTGGGGGGAGCTTTGCGGCAGCAGCCGGGCTTTGCTCGGCATGGACAGCCGGGGGCGGCTGTCCCCACACGGGCTGGAGATCCTCCGCTCCGCTCAGGATGACCGCAGCCGCTTCGCTCGCGCCCGCTCAGCGCGGTCATTTGGCGAGGCGGTTGTATTTTTTCAGGGTTTCGCGTAGGCGGTCGTGGGGGAGGGCTATGACCTCGCGGTCGTTGATGCCTTTCATGGTTTCGGCGGCGACCATGGCGTTGATGACGGCTTCTTCGGTGGCTTGTACTGTGGCTAGAAAAATTGGGTCGAGCTTTTCGTTGGGGAGCATGGTGAGCTGGTGCAGTCCTTTGGCGCCGACGGCGCCGGGGTTGGCGGTGGAAAAGGCCAGGAAGATGTCTCCGGAGCCGTCGCCGGAGTAGCTGCCGTCGCGGCCCAGGCCTAGGGAAACTTTTCTGGCGATGCGTTTGAGTTGTGTGGGGATGAGTGGAGCGTCGGTGGCGACGATGACGATGATGGAGCCGACGTCTTTCTGCCGCAGGGTGTGTTCGGGAATTTCGCGGCCTACGTTGACTCCGGCGATGCGCAGTTGCTCGCGGGATCCGTAGTTGCATTGGACGAGGACGCCGACGGTGTAGCCTCCGGCTTTGGCGGTGAGCACGCGGGACGACGTGCCAATGCCTCCCTTAAATTCATTGCAGATCATTCCGGTGCCGCCGCCTACGTTGCCCTCTTCGACTGCGCCGGAGTGGGCGGTGTCGAGCGCATGGAAGGCGTCTTCGGGATGGACGTGAAATCCGTTGATGTCGTTGAGCCAGCCGTCCCAGGTTTCGGCGACCGCCGGCAGTGACCAGAAGTAGCCTTCCATGTCAGGCGTGCCGTGCTTGAACTTCCAGGCGATGACGGCATCGCGGACGACTCCCACACTATGGGTGTTGGTGATCATGACCGGGCCGTCGAGAAATCCGGAGACGTCAATCCAGGTGGTGCCGGTCATTTCGCCGTTGCCGTTGAGCGTAAACCAGGCGGCGAAAACGGCGTCAGTGGAGGCTTTGCCGCGAGGGAGAATGGCGGTGACTCCGGTGCGCACCGGGCCTTTGCCGACTACAAGTTTGCCCTCGCCGGAGAGGAGCGTGGTGTTGCCGACCTCGACTCCTTGGACGTCAGTGATGGCATTGTTGGCGCCGGGAGTGCCGTCGAACGGGACGCCGAGGTCGCGGGCGCGAGGCTTGAATTGAGCGGATGATTGAACTGCCAGCACTGCGACTGCGGCGGCCACCAAGAACCGCGCGACGCGAGAGTTTCGCATGAATGTTTTTTTCACCTGGGGAAAACTCGATTGCATCCAAGAACTCGACGAAGTATAGAGCAAGGGGGCAACCTTTGCCGCGCTAGAATCAACTTTGTAAGCAGGCTTGGGACTGTCAGCCTTGAGACTTCCCGGGCGGATTTGGGGGAATTTATGGACGTGTGGAAGCGGGCAGTAGTGGCGGGTTCGTTGGGAGCGGCAGCGGTTTTGTTTATCAAGCGGAAGCATCCGGCGGGTGTGCTGGCGACGGGAGTGGGATTGGCGGTCCTGGCGGCGGAGTATCCGGAAAAGTTTGAGAGCATTCGGCGATCGTTGCCGGATTATTTTGATCGCGGCATGCGTGTGCTGGAGATGGCGGGGCGAGCGGGCAGGCGGATTGCGGACTCGTCGAACGGCCACGGGTTCGAGGCGTGGGAAGAAATTGGTGGATGAGAAGACGGGCTGGGTGAGTTATTCGGCTGGGCGATTCCAGCTCAACCGGCTGCATTTTCTTCCGCCCGCCGGGGCTTGAAACCTCTGCTTCAGTGAACCCACGGCTTACGCCGCTTGGGCAGGTTCAGGGCAGGCTGTGAGCTGTGTTCTTGCGCTCCTGGGGGAGCTGTCGCCGGGATGCTACCGTATAGCGAGGCTCGAACTGAATTCTGATCTCACGGTCCGGAGGTTACAGCTCAGTCGATTCCCAGTTGTTTTTTTGCGTCGGGACTGAGGCGCTCAGGGGTCCAGGGCGGGGTCCACACCACATGTACATTTACGTTGCGGATGCCGGGGAGTTGCTCGATTCGTGACTTGACCTGTGCGCTAATGTTGACGTGCTCGGGGCAGCCTTGGGCGGTGAGAGTCATGTCGATGGCGACGTCCTGCTTGGTTTCCTCAGGCTTGTCGTTACTTGTGCCGATGGGGTTCGTGCCAGCGGGCACGGGTTCAAAGCGGATGGTGTAGATGAGGCCGAGATCGACGATGTTGACCGGAATCTCAGGGTCGTAGCAGCTTTTCAGCGCGCTTAGAACGTCTTGTTCGGTGACTGGCATTGGTGCTCCTCTACGGGCGTCCGGCACGCGCTGGGAGGTGGTCCACCGGATTGGTCAACTAGCCGCATCGACCGTCTCTTCCCAGTTTACTCTAAGACCGTCTGATCCAGTCCGGCGAGGCCACGAAGTGGATCCGAAGCCGTAGGGGAACCTCCTTTGTGGGTCACCGCTCGTGCAGGCTTGCAAGAGGTTCTTCGCTTTGCTCAGAATGACAGACTTAAGAGATTTACGGGACTCATTAAAAGAAAGTTGCGACGACCAATAATGCTCGAACTGCTGCGGCGACAATGTCTTCTCGGCGCTCCTTTCGCTGTATCGACTATAAAGATTTGCAATCAGGTCGGAGAGCGAGTCACGATCTGATAGAGTTTGTTTCCATGCTGAGTCAAGAAGCAAAGCAAAGACTACAACTTGCGCTGGCGCTGGCGATTGTTGTGGCGGCGGTGCGGGCGGGCTACGTTATTTATGAACGACACGAAGAGAATGTCGCGGCAAAAAAGGAGCAGGCGGCAGACGGCGCAGGATATGCCAATGCGGATTACTATGTCAGTCCGAAGAAGTTGTATCCGTATGACTTGAAATCGGCGAAGCAGTTGACGCAGCAGCCGGTGTGGGTGAAAGAAGGATACCGTTACACCTACTATCCTTTTGATAATGCGCGGCGGCGCACGGATTTCTCGCAGGAGGCGGGATTGTTGCTGCCCCTTGAGCGGTTGGAGATTAAAGATGTGGTGAGCGATGTGTCGCCCCGGGCGGCAGATCAGCGGCAGGTAACGGCGGTGTTTGATCGAGAAGGGAAGAGCTACGCGGTTCCGATTGGGGTAGAGAAAAGCGGCACTTATAAGATCTATTCGGACGAGATGTTTTTCGTTGAGGATCCGCACGAGTTGTACAAGCATTGGGAAGCGGATGTCTGGGATGCAATTTCGAGGCACGAGGTCAAGCCGGGCATGAACGAGTTGCAGGCGGATTTCGCCCTGGGAATGGGAACTCCGGACTCGGGGAGCTCGCTGGAGAAAACGGTACGTTATCCGAATGGTGGAAAGCCGCTGGTGGTGGTCTATCGCGACGGGAAGGCGGTCGAGATCAAGCCGGAGAAGCCATAGTCAAAGTTCCGACGCCGTCTTTCCAAACCGGGAAGAACGAAAAAAACAAAAAACAAAAAACAAAGAACAAAGATGAGCGCCCTCGGGAACGCAAGCAGATCTCTCCCGCTAGCTACGGAAGCACTGAGCGCAATCTGTTTCGCCCGCTGGCGCTTTTCCGCCTTACGACTACCCACCCACGGCTTGCGTCGGCAGGCTCAGGGCAGGCTGTGGGCTGCATTCTTTCAGCCGCTGCGCGGCTGGCGGCGACGGTCGGCGGACATTATTCGAACTAAATTCGAACTAAGCACGGCCATTCGAGCGCTGAAGCGGCACGCCACTCAAAATCTGCGACCACTTACTTCACCACTGGCGACTCGGCGTCAGCGGGCTTTTCTTCGTCGGCGTGGATCTTTCCGTCGTCCTCGGCGTAGAAGGAGCGGTGCTGCGCGTCGAGTTGTTTGGGCGTCATGGTGAGAGCGAAGCTATCTTTCTTGCCCTGGAAGCCGACGGTGTAATCGCCGCGATCGGTGTTGACCATACGCTTGGTGAAGGAGCCGGTGTGGACGAGTTCCGCGAGCGACGTGGCGAAGTGGTCATTCTTCTTGTTGAACTCGCGCTGGGCGCGCAGAAAAGTACGCATGTAGCCCAGGGCGGCGGCTTCTGAGTTTGAACGCGCGGGGTCGCCGGGAAACTTTGGTTTGTACGTGTCTGAGGCGGCTGGCGAAGACTGCGCGGGGGCAGAAGCGGGAGCAGCGGTCTGCGCCGCCGCAAGCGCCGCGGTGGCAATGACTCCGATTACAAGCAAGCGCGGGCGGAGCCATGATTCATTCAAGGTGAAAGACGCCAATTTCCTGCCCAAAGGCCTGTCTGAGTCCCGATTCTGCATGTTACTCCCGTAATTTCACTTTCGTGACTGTTCTTTGCATCGTTGGCAAATATCTCTATTCTCTAGCCAAGGACCTATCCTAACAGGGAAAACTATGAAAGCTGCTGTCGCCAGAAAGCCCATTATCCGGATTGCGGTGGTGGAGAGTGATCCGCTGCGTTTTGTCGGCTTCCGTGCATTGTTCGATTCCGAACCGGAGTTCGAACTGGTTTCCGCAACGTTGGCAGAGATCAGCACGCTGCAAAACATTGATCTCATCCTGCTGGGAAACCGGTCCGGACAGAACCTGTTTGACGTGATGGCCAGCTTAAAAGCTCAGCGCCCCGATCTGCGGATTATCGTGACCGGCTCGGGCATTGATGAAGAGACCATCCTGAAAGCCATCGCTTCAGGGGCAAAGGGCTATGTGGACGAAGCTGCTTCGCCGGCGGAGTTCGCGCAGGCCATCCGCATTGTCAATCAAGGGTCGGTGTGGGCACCGCGGCGGGTGTTGTCGATGTTTATCGAGCGAGTGTCCTCGGCTCCGGGACGAATCTTTCCAGCGGGCCGCGTGACCTTTACCGACCGCGAGAAGGAAGTCTTGGAAATGCTGGTGGCGGGACGCTCGAATAAAGAGATTGGCGCTTCCCTGGGTATTGAGGAACGCACGGTGAAGGCGCACGTAGCGAAGCTGATGCGCAAAGTGGGCGTGCAGAACCGGATTGCGCTGTCGGTTCACGCCATTACGCATTCACTGGTTGCAACTGCCAAGTAAAGCAAAAGATCGCTGCTAGCGGCTGGCTTCTAGCTAAGAAAACTAAACGCGGTTCTGGGCTCCCGCCGCGGTGTTACTTGGGGACACTTACCTTCGTAATCTTGCTGCGTAAAGCCGCCTCCAGCATACTCGGCTCACCTACCACAGAACCTGGGAGACGGGGTTGACAGTGGCGATTAGGGTCACCACTTTTGACCCCGATTTTTTTGTGAGCCGCCCTTGTTCTGGTCCTGCTGCGAAGTTTGACATCATCGAAAGCCATCCTGGCATTTCGTTCCTCACTCAAACCTGTGGCTGCCTGGTTCCGCGGAAAGCCGTCCTCAAGAGATGAAATCGGTGGTGGGCTGTTGCCGTACGATCACGGCCTTTGCCCTTTCCATCTTATGTTGCGCCCCATACATTTCTCTGCGGGATGTGAAGGCGGGTTTTTCCGAGGAATTGTGATGCCTGCTGAGCCAACGCAGTAAACCCGTGAGGCATCGAAGCAAACAGATATCATTTACAATCCCAACGACGCTACTCCCAGAGAATTATTAGCGTGGTGAGGAATCATGAACAAGTCCCTGCTCGTTGTTTTGCTGCTCGGTCTCAACGTTGCTTCTTTCGCTGCTGACGAACAATCACAAACCTCCAAGGCTGCCCTCCGGGCGCAGGCGGCGGCCGATGTGCTGGACGAGATTCAGGGCGCGCCGGATAAAGGCATTCCTCAGGAGGTTTTAGGGTCGGCGGAATGCGTGGCGGTGGTGCCGTCGCTGT
>WNGK01001292.1_pt1 | contig 33441 bp, 26 predicted proteins | sample 5400601 | NCBI WGS metagenome assembly WNGK01 (sample SAMN13153376, study PRJNA577476) | soil metagenome | isolation source: 60 cm soil or saprolite under Garry oak tree replicate 1 | place: USA:California | collected 2016-06-15 | reverse complement strand
ACCTTCGGTGGCGGAAAGTGACTTTGCCGATCCTGGAAGCAAGGATCCTCAGTAGGATAATAACGAAAAAGGGGAATGAACCACAAAAAGGCACAATGAGGATCACAAAAAGGCACAAGAGAACTCGTTTTTGTGTTTTTTTTGGCCTCCCTTTGTTACCTCTACTGTACCTTCCCCGGTCTATTTCGCCCTCTCTACCAGAGCAGCGACGGAGCCGCGGCTGTGAGGAAGGCGCCAGTCGGGGCCGTAGGCATGGATCCGATCGCGTTTGTGTTCGGCTTCTTTCAGCGTCGTGGTGAAGACAATGCTGCTGCCGGTGGAGTCGGCTTCCACGGTGTGGGCGAGCGCGGTGGCGTAGGGCAAACCGAAGATGGCCTGGAGCATCTCGATCACATATTCGAACGTGTGGTCATCGTCATTCAGAATGATGACGTGATACAGCTTGCTCAGATCGTCTTTTGCCGACCTGTCGATGTCCGTGTCTAGCGTAGTGCCTGCCATTTCCTTTATTTTACTCGGCATGAACATCCTCATATTTACAGTCTGGCCCGTGGAGTTTTGGCGAGTTCCAAAATCACAAGTCCAGCGGCTGCGCGAACGGTTTCCCCAAGTGAACTTCATGCATGCGGTTACCGATGCCGAAGCGATCAGCGCAATTGAATCCGCCGACGTCGCGCTCGCATCCCGTCTGTCCTCCTCGATGGTCGAGCACGCGCCGCGACTTCGATGGGTCCATTCCACGGCGGCGGCGGTCGGGATTCTGCCCTTGAAAGAACTTGCCGCTCGCGGAATCCTGGTTACCAACTCCCGTGGAATTCAGGCGCCGGCGATGGCAGAGTTTGTTATTGGCGGCCTTCTTGTACTTGCGCGCCGATTCCACTTGATGCTTGCAGCGCAACGCGAAAGACGCTGGGTTCAGAATGAACTCACGAGAGATGTATGGCCCTGGAGTGTCCTCGGGCGAAGGATGACCATCGTTGGTTTCGGCACCACCGGACAAGAAGTTGCCCGGCGCGCGCATGCATTTGGCATGCGAGTGATCGGCATTCGCCGGCGCGTGAACCAGCCAAAACCGGAATTTGTCGATCGCATTGCGGGTCCCGGTGAATTGGACGAAGTGCTGCAGGGCTGCGACGTACTGGTGATCGCGGCGCCGTTCATCGCTGAAACGGACGGTTTGATCGGCAGCGAACGACTCGCCCTGCTCAACCGCGGCGCCATCGTCATCAACGTCGCTCGCGGCCAGATCATCGACGAGGCGGCCTTGATCGCTGCTCTCGAGAAGGGTCATGTTGGCGGCGCGGTCCTCGACGTTTTCAGACACGAGCCCCTCGATCCGGCGAGTGTATTGTGGGCGATGCCGAACGTGATCATTTCACCGCACGTTTCGGGAGTGCGGCCGGATCACTGGGACGAGGTCATCGACCTCTTCTCGGAAAATCTGCGGCGCTTCCAACGCGGTGATCCACTATTGAATCCCGTGGATGTTCACGCGGGATATTGAGACAAGCGCATTCCCCTCCTCTGGGAGGAGGGAAATATCCCCAAAGCCGCGCTGATCTCAGCCTGCGCGTTCGCGCTGATCTCCTTATATCTTGAACGACTCGAGAGATTCCGGAGCGAATAATTCCTGCGGCGTCAACTGGCGTTTCGAGAGACCCTGTTCGAAAGAGTAGCGGAGAAATGTGGAGAGGTTATGTAGATTCGGCTCGAGTCCGTAAGGCCAGAAGTCGCGGCCGAGCATCTTTTCGGTTTCCTCCGTATGCCAGACCAACCACGGAAGCATGACCTTCAGCGCTGCTGTTTCGCGCAAGTCTTCATAGGCTTCACGTTGTGCGAGCGTGAACGCTTTATACAGTGATTGTGCAACCCACGGATTTTTTTCATAGACATCGCGGCGGATGACGATGACGTGCATGATCGGAAAAATCTTGGTCTTCTGAAAATATTCCCGCTCGGCCGCCGGATAATTCTCCAACAGCCTTCGAACCCTATCCGGCGCCGTTTTGAATGTGGACGGAGCGCGCGTCGCGTAGAGAGCGTCAATCTCCCCGGATGCGATCATTGCCGATAGCGTCCGATCCAAAGGAATCGACCGGACCTGGATCTCCGGAGGCAACTTCAGCGGGAGCTTTTCGGGGCGGCCTGGTTCTTCCTCTCCGCCTTGAAAATAGGTCGCGCTTGTGACGGGAACACCATACTCATCGCTGAGAATGCCTCGAATCCAGACGGGCGCGGTCATCTGATATTCGGGATTTCCAATTCGCTTGCCGATCAGATCTTTCGGTTCCCGAATTCCGCTGTCCGCATTGACATAAATGCAAGAGTGACGAAAGGAGCGGGAGGGAAATACCGGAATCGCAATGAACGGAGGATCTTCGCCAAACAGCGATATCGTGTAGGACGAAAGCGACATTTCGGCGACGTCGAACTCGCGATGCCGCAACATCCTGAAGAACGTCTCTTCGACGACGAGATTGAGGTAATTGAGCTCTATGCCGTCGACGGAAATGCGTTCTTCCACGAGGGCCCTCGTTCGATCGTAGTTCCAACATGCAAGAGTCAATCGAAGTTTCGCCATGGCAAGCCATTAATCATTAGTCATTAATCAATTTTCAATTCTCATTATAATCGGCTTGGAAAACAGATAATGGGAGGCCGTATGGTGTTGCTTTTGCTTAGAATCCATGTGCGGCATGGCCGCTGGTTCGGGTGAAGACCTATACTCGCGAATTGGATCTCACTGCGCCGTCATCACGTGTGCAGATGGTGCGCATTCAAAACGGAGCGACATGCTGGTCGAGGGCGTATACAAGGACTATAAGGATTTTTCCGGCGTCAAGTTCCCAACCACGATCATCGACAGACCCCTAATCGTGCTCCGCGTGCAGGGCTTTGTGTTCTTCGTGCTGCTTGTCGCGTCGGATCGCGTCTGCCTTTTTGCGCGCCTTGGCCAGATGCGCTTCCCGGCTCGTCTCGGAGCTCACCGCGCATAGCGATATCAGCCGCTTCAGATCCTTCTGTTGACACTCCGGACACTGGGGCGTGGGCAATGACGGAAGCACCAGATACTCGAAATGGTGTCCGCACCCGCAGCATTCATATTCGTAAATCGGCATACTTTTTTGCAATCAAGGCTGAATGGTTTCCGGAATCGTGGCAAAAACCGTTCCGCTGTAACGCAACCCAATAATACTCGATGTTCCCGTACCTGTCGTCGGCGACACAGTGACTCGTCCGACGTAATTGGGCGGCAGCGTCATCAATTCGCTCAAGTATTTGGCAATGGACGTTCGCGGACCAAGCGTTCGAGTATCCGTACCTGCGACGGTTCCGCTCCCATCATCCACTGAGATACTATACGTGTTCTGAGCATCCGAGTCGTTCGCGATTCCGATCCCAATCTGGGCCCCTTCCCGCGTATCCGCCAGAATCTGAACCTTACTGGATGGCGGCGAAGAAAACACTGCTGCTTCGGCGAGTTTGGTTCCATTCGGCGAATAATAAGAATACAGGAGCTGAGCCTCAACATTTGCCGTGCACTGTAGTGTGGCATAACCCGTTTTGAGGCTCTGCGTCGCGGGTGTTGGTGCGATCACGAATCCGTTCGGTTGAAGCTGGTACGGCGTTTGAGCAAACCCAGGGACTGTCAGACCGCGCAATTGGAGTGTGCATGTGTTTGTACCACTGGAGCTGGGATTCGAAATCATGAGTGTGCTTCGGAAATAGGATCCGTCGCTCACAGTGCCGTCAGCGAAGGCGGGAAAAACGTGATACGTGCTGGCCGTCAGGGACGCGTTTGGGGCGGGCGGATTCGGCGGCGATGGCGGTCCTGTATCCGGTGGAGGCGGAGCTGTTGACGTCGCCCAGGCATGAGCGAAGACATATGCGTCGATCGAGCCCCACCCTGTTGTCAGATCGTAGCCCGGACCCGCGGAATACCCGGTCATGATTCCATCCACACAATTTGGTGAATCCACCGCGCACGGGACCGCATTCGTGCCAGAGATAATGTCATGGAACGACGAGGGAACCTGCGAGGCCAACGCGTACAACCGCGGGTTTGGGTTTCCATTCGCCTGGTTGGTGACCTGGTTCACTATGCCCATGATGCCGGCAAAAGCCGGGGCGGCCGCCGAGGTTCCGGAAGCGATGAACAGACTGCCGCGCTGTTGAATAACGTAACCATCATGACCGGCAGCCGTGAGCGACACATCCGGCACATAACGATGGTGTTGATCAGCCGTGCCGGGATCAACAGCCGGTACCCCGTAACCGGTTTGCCAGGATGGCGTGTTATGAACCACACTGACGCCACCGCCACTGCTCCATAGACCAGCGGAGCCGCTCTCGTTCCACACCAATTCAGGTATGTAAACTTTCGCGGAGGAGCGATTCTGAATGCTATTGGTGGCGTTCCAAAAAACCGAATCCGCACCACCCTCATTGAATTGCGTCCCCCCGACGGCGACATTGTAGGGGGTGGAAGCCTCTCCATTCACGCTGAAGCCACGTTTGGCGGGGGCGGCGGAAGGACTGTCGCAGCCGGCAGAGCCGCTGTCTCCGGAGGCAACAATGACGGAAATGCCTTGCGTTGCCGCCTGCTGCCAGAGGCTGGCGTAGAACTGTGAGGTTGAAGGAGAGGCGGTTTCACAGAATCCGAAACTCGTGCTCATGACCGGGGCAACGTTGTTGTTCACAATGTACATTTCCGACAGCACGACGCCATCGGTCGCTCTTGTGCTGCTGGAAACGACGAACTTGATCTTTGCCCCTTTCGCGACGGCACCGGACCACTCGACATCGAGATCCGCCTCGCCTTCTTCGTCTTCGCTGACGATGCCGGGATCCGTGCCATTGACGATGACCTCCGGGTTGGCTTCCGGCAACCCGTACATGGATCGGAAAGTCGCGACGTCGTTGACATTGAGGTTACTCCGGCCGGCGATCGCAATGATTTGGCCTGTGCCGTCGAATCCCTGGTTCCACAAAGGAGCGAGATCGTAGATCGTGGCGAAGTCGTATGGAACCATCGCGTGGCGGCCGTCGAATGTGAAGTTCGGCAGAGACTGGAACCGTTGAAGCTTCGGCTTGGATACGATGTCATGAAGTGAAACCACTCCCGCAACTACTCCTGCCAATGCTTGCGGTATCGAGATATCCGTCGCATTTGCGATATGCATCTCACCGTTAAATTCATAACGGTGAATCTCAGTGAGGAACACTTGTTCGATCTGCCGCGCCGTTCCGCTGAATTCGATTTGGCGGCGGCCATTGGAGACCTGGTCAACGTGCAGGCCGCGCGTTTCGAGCCATTCGACGATGACGTTCACGTCTTCGGCCGAGACTCCGAAGCGTTCTCCAAATTGCCTTGGCGTTAACCATTCGTGATAGTGCGGTGAGGACGGGTCTTGCTGTTGGGCGAGGAACCCTCGAAGATCAGCCTCCTGCTCCGGACTGCTCTTCAGGGCAAGAATCGCACGCTCCATCACCAGATCCGCTCGAACGCGGCCCTGATCGCGTGCTTGCCTGATTCGGGCGTGCGTGGTTCCCGGCAGAAGGACGGTTCGCCGGTTGTCTATCGACTCCGTGAGCCGGCGCCTCTGCCGTGGCTGCCGCCCGGCGTTGATCTGTCCTGCGACTACGGGCAACCAGGCACTCAGGAGAGTCATGGATAGCGCGGCCGCAGCCGGTATTTCCTTCAGTGTCATAGGCACTCACGAAATTACGATCGGGACGAACTCCTTGCAATCCCTCTCCCTTTGGGAGAGGCTCGATCTTCCGCACCACCGCTACAATTCGATAGCACGAAATGGCAATTTTCTGTGCCGTCATGACGCGCCTAATATGTTACCGTTGCATTGCTCATGAGATTCGTTGCCGGTTCCGTCCTGTTTCTGGCGGCGGTGGTGGCCGCCGTAGTTGTCTATGGACAAGAAGAATTCGGGTTGCTCGGACGCTATGATGACGTTAGAAGGGTTCCCGACAACTTCACGAAAGAGAGCAACCAATTTGTCTTCACCCGGCTCATTTATAACGGACGCATCCCTGGCTATTACAAGAATTGGTATACCGACTATCCTCGAGCTGATCGAAATCTCATCGCCGTATTGAAGCGGCTAACGAATATCAACATCGCCGATCAAGAACGCGTTGTTCCGATCAATGATCCCGATCTATTTAAATACCCCCTGATTTATTCCAGTGAAGTCGGACAAATGGTACTCACGGATGAGGACGCGGCCATTCTTCGGCGATATTTGGAACGTGGCGGCTTCTGGATCGTCGACGATTTCTGGGGCACGTTTGAATGGTCCGAATTCGCCGCCCAGATGCGTAAAATTTTCCCCTATCGCGAAATCAAAGATATTCCCCGGGACCATCCGATCTTTCACGTCATGTATGACACCGACCACATCATCCAGACGCCCAGCCTGGCTTATGTGTTCAATGGAGGAATCACGTGGGAAGTCGATGGTTTCGAGGCGGAATGCAAAGGCATATGGGATGACAGCGGCCGATTAATGGTCGTCATCAATCACAACACCGATCTGGGTGATGCTTACGAGTGGTCCGACGATCCCCGTTATCCCAACAAATTCTCCGGATACGCGTTCCGCGTGGCTGTGAATTTCATCATGTACGCCCTGAGCCACTGAGATCAAAACGACTATACCGACGCTAGTTTCGTTAGACCCGAGTTAACAACAATTAAGGAAGGTGTCAATGTTGACGCCCCTCGGGTAAAATCCGTCCGGCACGCGGCGGTTTGGTTCGTGGCGTCAGCAGTTTTGAGACCGACGTTTGCTAGAATAATCGTTTTCATCGAACAACAGGAGCCTGTCTGTAATGATTCAAGCAACACAACTGCGCCGTGGGAACACGATTCTGATGAATGGCGACCTTTACCAGGTGGTGGATTACCAGCACATCACGCCAGGGAACTGGCGAGGAATGGTACAAACCAAACTGCGCAAGCTCAGCACTGGAGCTATTATCGATCACCGGTTCCGTTCGGAAGACCGCGTCGAGCGGGCGGTGCTGGATGAACGCGAGATGGAGTATCTCTACAAGGACGGAACCGATCTCTATTTCATGGATACCGAGAATTACGAACAAACCCATCTCAGTGAGGAAGTCCTCGGCGACGCAGTCAACTATCTCGTCCCAAATTCTAAAATCAAAGTCGATTTTTACGACGGCAGCCCGCTTGGGGTGGAGCTTCCTTCCACAATGGATCTTCGTGTTGTGGAGACAGACCCGGGAATGCCTTCCGCCACCGTCAGCAACGTTCTGAAGCCAGCCAAACTGGAAACAGGATTGGTCGTCGGCGTACCGCACTTCGTTCAGCAGGGCGAAGTGATCCGCGTAGACACTACGGAAGGAAAATACATCGAGCGCGTTCGGGGCTGAAAATTCGGGGTCACTTTGTGGCTGATTTCTTATCCTGTAATTTTGCGGATATTGACGAGGAGGGCGTCTTCGTCGGTCGCGAATATTGTTCGAAAATCGAGAATTACGCGCCCTTCTTCGAGCCGCACGATTACTGGCGGTTCGGAATTGCGAAGGCGGCGTTCCAATTCTGCGTCTGAGATTCCAGGAAAATCGAGCGCAACGCCCCAGGAAGGAAGATAGGTTTCGGGAGCAGAACCGCCGCCGACGACCGACTTCAGTTCGAGCGGCTTCGCCTTTTCTCCTACACGCCCGGCGAAGGATTCCGCGCGGGGTTTCAGTTCGGCGGCGCCAGCTTGCAGCATCCGCCACACTGGGATTTCTTCCGTTTTACCACATAGATACGCGCGGAGGACAAACTCCAGCACGGAAATCGTTAGCTTGTCTACGCGCAGGGCTCGGAAGAGCGGATTCTGCCGGATCTTTTCGACATAGAGTTTCTTGCCGGCGATGATGCCGGCCTGCGGTCCACCCAAAAGTTTGTCGCCGCTGAAAGAGATCACGTCGATACCAGCACGGATGCTGCCCGCCGCGATGGGCTCGTCAGCGATGCCGAGGGGTATCGGATCCGAGACACAGCCGCTTCCCAAATCTTCAAAGGTTGGAATATTGCAACGCTTACCCAACTCAACGAACTCTCCGAGCGGCGGCCGCTCCGTGAAACCGATCATCCGAAAATTGCTGGGGTGTACACGGAGCAGGAGACGCGTATGCTCATTGATCGCTCTCTCATAGTCTTTGATCAGGGTGCGGTTTGTCGTACCCACTTCACGCAGACGAGCGCCGCTGCGCGCCATGATTTCGGGAATTCGAAATGAATCCCCGATCTCGATCTGTTCTCCCCGGGAAACGATGACTTCTCCGCCTTCAGCGAGCGTGTTCAACACAAGAAGGACCGCAGCGGCATTGTTGTTCACCACGATCGCCGCTTCGCACCCGAGCAACTGAAGGAGCGTTCGCTCGACGTGGACATCACGCTTTCCGCGCTTGCCCTGTTCCAGATCGAATTCGAGATTCGAATAGCCCGTCGACACTTCCCGCAAGTGTTCAATGGCACGCTCGGGCAGCGGCGCACGGCCAAGATTGGTGTGCAGGACAACGCCGGACGCGTTGATGATGCGCCGAAGAGAAGGTTTGAGCGACTCGCGTATGCGCTGCGCCACTCTTTCGGCAATCGCAGAGGTTAATTCCGCTCGGGACACGAGAGATTTGGTTTGCGCAAGTTCACGGCGAGTATCAGCCAGCACTCTATCGAGAATCGCCGCCACGAAAGGCTGGTTGAGGAACGGCCGAAATTCCGCTAATTTTTCGGAACGAAGGACATCGTTGACCGGTGGGATTTGCCTCAATGCTTCCATAAACATCACCCTCTCCTTTGGGAGAGGGTAGGGTGAGGGTCTCAAGTTCGCTCAAAATCCTGGACCCTCACCCGCCCTTCGGGCGGCCTTTCCCAGGGGGAGAGGCAACGGCCGCTATTTCAGCACACGAAGACTTGATTTACAATTGCCACTCGATGTTGATGTTCATCGCGCGGGCCGTATTACTGTTGGTATTTTCCATAATCCTTTTTTCGTCCGAAGGGGCCGCCTGGCCTCAATCAACTCTGCCCAAAATTATGCGCGACGCGGCGCGGCCGTTGCCGAGCAGTCTGAGCACACTCCTAAAAGATTTTGAACCGGTCATGTCGGAACCGTGTCGAAGCATGCCGGTCGAAGATGCGGTGAAGATCGCAATCGCAGAATTGAAAAAGAAGCGAGGCAATTTGGCGGTCTCCGTCGCCGCGATCCGGGATGCCGGATGCGCCGCTGCGGCACTAAACGATCCTCAATTGGATTCGCTTGTCGCCGCGCAAGCTGGAAAGTTTACCGTTGTTTTCTATGGTTATCATGAACGCATTACGAACGGTGATCTTGCGGGTTTTCTGACGGCCCGCCGGGAGGAGCGCGACCGTCTGTTTACGCGGCTTCGACGTTCCTCGGAACTGCCGGATCGCAACAATGTGATCGAAATGTCACCTCAATTTGGAATTGCCTCCATCGCGTATTCTCACGCCGTCACCGATGTGGCAAATGTCTGGTTTCTGATCTGGAAGACAGTAAACGGCGATCTGAAATAATTTCATGAGACGAATCGAACGCGCGCTGATCAGCGTGTATGACAAAACCGGAATCGTCGAATTCGCGGCGGCATTATCCGATCTCAAAGTTCAAATCATCTCTACCGGAGGTACATCGCGGCTGCTGAGGTCCAATGGTGTTGAAGTGCGCGAGGTATCGGACTTGACGAGATTCCCCGAAATCTTGGACGGCCGGGTGAAAACGCTGAATCCGCTCATTGCGGGAGGTCTGCTGGCCATCCGGAATAACGCCGAGCACATGAAGCAGGTTCGAGCACACGAAGTCCCGCTGATCGATCTCGTGTGTGTGAACCTTTACCCGTTTGTCGAGACTGTCCGCAAGCCCGGTGTGCAGTTCGAGGAGGTCATAGAAAATATCGATATCGGTGGGCCCTCGATGATTCGAGCCGCCGCAAAAAATTTTCAGGACGTGGCGGTCGTCACATCGCCTGCTGACTACAAAATGGTTTCCGCAGCACTGGCCGAAGGCGGCGGCGTGCTCCGCCGGGAGATCCTGTTTGACCTGGCGCGCAAAGCATTTCACTGTGTGGCCCGGTACGACGCGGAAATCGCCCAATATCTCTCTCATGCCGGACGGGACGGAGCCTTCCCGCCTAACCTCTTCATGGATTTCGAAAAAATTTCCGACCTGCGCTACGGCGAGAACCCGCATCAAGGCGCTGCATTTTATAAATGGGGCGGCCAACCCGCCTACGGGCTGGCTGCTGCAAAGCAGATCCAGGGAAAAGAACTCTCCTACAACAATCTGGTCGATGCGGAAGCGGCGTGGAATCTCGTGTGTGAATTTGATTCCGCAGCCTGTTCGATCATCAAACACACGAATCCCTGCGGTACGGCCATCGCCGACTCCCTGCGCGAAGCATATTTGAAGGCTTACGCAGCCGATCCCGTGTCCGCGTTTGGTTCGATTATTGCCCTCAACAGAACGGTTGACGGCGACACTGCTATCGAACTGGCCAAGCTGTTCGTCGAAGCCGTAATTGCGCCGGACTACCGGCCTGAGGCGCTGTCGATTTTCGCCCCCAAGAAGAATCTGCGGGTGTTGTCGATAAATGGTTTGCAGTCCGGAGATCCTCACCCTTCCCTCTCCCAGGGGGAGAGGGAAATCAAGAGGGTATCGGGAGGCATTCTTCTTCAGGACGTGGACAACGTTTTGCTTGGTCCGGAATCCAGAATTGTGACGAAACGCCGGCCCACGGAAAATGAGCATCGGGATCTGCATTTCGCATGGCGTGTGGCCAAGCATGTGAAATCTAATGCTATCGTTCTTGCCGAGGGCGGCCGCACGATAGGCGTGGGAGCCGGGCAAATGAGCCGTGTGGACTCGGTCAAACTCAGTATTCAGAAGGCGCAACCCACTGCTCGAGGTTCGGTACTGGCTTCGGACGCTTTCTTTCCTTTTCGCGACGGAATCGATGAAGCCGGCCGGGCCGGCGTGACGGCAATCATCCAACCCGGAGGCTCCGTCCGGGATGCTGAGGTTGTACAGGCCGCCGATGAGCACGGCATCGCGATGATTTTTACGGGTTTAAGACATTTCAAACACTAGGTCCTAGGGTATAAAGGTATAATGGTCTGAATCTTATGAACAGACAATTGTTCGTATTCGTGCTAGCGCTTGGTCTTCTAACCACGGGTCTCGCAACCACCGGATTTGCTCAGGCGAAAGTGACTTCGCGTACCGAAGCGTAATATCACTTCTCGAAAGCGCGAATGCTGGACGACGGAGGCCAAGCGGCGCAGGCCATCGAGGAATACAAGAAGGCTCTCGACCTGGATCCCAACAATTCGTTGATTCTTTCCGAGATGGCCGAAAGCTATTTGCGGAACAACCGGCTGCGGGAAGCCGTCGATGTCGCGCAGAAGGCGATTCAGACGGATCGTGACAATATCGAAGCTCACAAGATTTTGAGCACCGTCTACCTGCAGGTGATCGGAAGGGCAAACGCGCAGCAACCCCCGAGCACGGAAACGATCAATAACGCCATCCGTGAATTTGAAGAAATCATCCGGATCGATCCCACTGAACGCCAGTCGTTTCTAATGCTCGGCCGGCTCTATCAAATCAAAGGAGAACGCGATAAAGCTGCGGATATTTACAAGAAATTCCTCGGCGTCGAACCCGGTTCTGAAGAGGGCGTCACGGCTCTGGCGAAGCTGCACATGGATGCAGGCAACTACAAAGAAGCCGTCGAACTACTCGAAGACTTTGTGAAGCAAAGACCGGATTCCGACAGTGCTTTTCAGACTTTGGGCGAAGCGTACTCCGACCTTCAGGAGTACGCCAAGGCGGCAGATGCCTATAAACGAGCCGGCGAACTCGACCCCGACAACGTCGAGATTAAAAAGGCTGTAGCGCAGGCCTTATTCCTCGCCAACGACTTCGATAACGCCGCAAAGAAGTACGAGGATTTGGTGAAGACCGAGACCGAGGATGGGGTCGCGCGGCTTAGGCTCGGCCAAATTTATCGGCAGCAAATGAAGTATGATCTGGCGCGGCAGAATCTGGAGAAGGCCAGCCAGGCGTTTCCCGACAGCATTGAAATTCAATTCAATCTTGTGCTGCTCGACCGGGACGAAGGCCGGCTCGAAGATGCGCTGAAACTCGCGAATGATCTTCTGAAGAAGACCGAGAAAGCCAACGGCCGCTACACGGAAGCCGAGAAGCAAAATCGGCGGGTTTTCCTCATTAATCAGGCGATCTTGAATCAGACGCTCGGCAATTATAACGAAGCCGTGCGCACATTCACCGAGGTCAAGTCTCTCACCAATGAAAAAGACGGTCGCGTGGATGCGTTGATCGTTGAGACCTATCGCCTCGGAAAGAATCTAGACAAGGCTCTGCAGCACACAGACCAGGCGTTGTTGGAAACGCCCGGCAGCCGCCAGCTCCGTATGCTCCGTGCCGACCTCGTCGCGGAGAAAGGAAGAGTGGACGAAGGGGTCAAAGCTCTCCAACAATTGCAAAAAGGAAACGACGAGGATCTGGATGTCCTGTCCGCAATGGTGAGCGTCTACCAGCGTGCAAAGCGCTTTGACGACGCGCAGAATGTCCTGAATAGAGCCGTTCAGCGTTTTCCCAACGAAGAGCAGGTGCATTTCCTTCAAGGCGCCCTCTACGAAAAACAAAAGAAGTACAGCGACGCTGAAAAGGCTTTTCGTAAAGCTCTCGAGATCCAGAAAGACGATCCGGCCGTGCTCAATTATCTCGGTTTCATGTTTGCCGACCGCGGAATTCGCCTGGAAGAAGCGGAAGCCATGATCCAGAAAGCCGTGCAGGCCGATCCGACGAACGGTGCCTACCTCGACAGCCTGGGCTGGGTCTACTTCAAGCAGAACCGCCTGGATCGTGCCGAGGAATATTTGAAGAAGGCCATCATCTTCCTGAACTCGGATTCCAACATCCATGACCATTTAGGCGACCTATACTTCAAGACGAAGCGGTATGAGGAAGCCCGGGCCGAATGGAACAAGACACTCCAGCTATCGACGGAACAGGAAGAAATCGATAGGGTTAAGAAAAAGCTGGACGAACTGAAAACGACGAAGGCAGCCCAAAAATAATTCGAACCCGCCTTTCCTTGTGGCTGTCCTTATTACAGACATCGACGGAATGAAGACGGTCGCTGTTCGAGCAGAAGACATTGATTTTGACGCTGCTGCTCGGGAACATCGTTCGCTTCTGCTTCAGATTGCGGTTGCTTCCACACGCAATCCGGCCGATGCAGAAGACATTGTCCAGGAAGCCCTTATGCGTGGTTATCGCGGTATCAAACGATTTCGAGGCGACTGCCCGCTGCGGATCTGGTTGTCCCGTATCGTCGTTCGCGTGGCGATCAATCATCACCGCAGCCTCGCGCGCCGCCTGAAGCGGTGGGTTTTTTTTGGGGATCTGCAATCGGTTTACGAAGACGGCTCCGTCCAGGAATTCGAACCCGCGGATCCGATGGGCTTCTTCGACCGTGAGGCCGTGTTGGATATACGTAAGCACGTGAACCGTCTTCCAGATGAGTTTCGGATGCCGTTGGTCATGCTGGCTGTGGATGGATTAACAATTCCGGAAATCGCAGGCATCCTCGAAATCCCTGAAGGGACCGTGAAGTCCAGAATTTTTTACGCGCGCAAGCGGCTGAAGCAGGCATTACAAGGCAGGAAAAGGTAAGAATCAATATGACTGTGGATTGCCAATGGCTTGAGAAAAATTTGGAAGCCCTGTTCTGCGAAACGCTAAGCCCGGAACAGAATCGGATGGCCCGAGCACACATCGATAACTGTGATTCCTGCGGCAAGGAAGTCGCGGCGCTGAAGGCGATCGATCCCTTGGTCAAAGCTTACTTCCAAAACGAGCTGAACCGAGCGCTGAAGACCCGCGCCTCCGGCGGCCGCCGCTTGCCGGCGAGCCGTGTGCTGGGCCTCAGTTCTGCAGCGCTGATAGCGGCGTCCTTGCTGCTCGTCTTTACATTGCGTACACCGACTCAGCAACCCGCCGTTCCTGCGGCGTCTCCTGTCTCAGGAGCTACGGAGGCTCAGCCGCCTGAGGCGACACCTCTTGTAAAAAGCTCAGACGCTCCGCCTGTCGAACGCGCCAAACCGGACGCGAGTGCACCGGCTGAGCGCCCTCAAATCCCTCGCGCTACAGCCGCGACCGGCAAGGGCGCACCGCAATTTCTGGTGACGGACCCGGCCGGATATTCACGCACCCTTAATGACTATCGCGGGCACGTGTTGATCATCGGTGTTCTGAATAGCCGCCAGACCGAACCGGCGTCCAATTTCGAGCGTCTCTACAAAGCTTTTGGCTCGAATTCGAAATTTCGATTCGTCGGTGTTTCCACAGATCGTCAACCGAAACCCGCAGATACGACCTTCCCATTAACCTACAATCAAGGCTCGATACTTTTTGGCGCCGCGCCGGGAGAATTTGTGCTCCTGGATGAGAGGGGATCGGTTCAGTTGCGCGGATCCCTCGTCAGGGATTTCGATAATCTTCTCAAAGGGTTACAAGGAAACTGAGTAGCTTGTAAGCTGACCGCCGACAATTCAGCCATTTGCAAGATAGTCGGCGGTCACAGACCGCCGCTACAGCGCCGCCCAACCTCGACTTTCTGTCAAAGCCCTCAAACAGCAACCGTTAAAAAACGATCTTCGCAGCCAGTTGAAGGATGCGCTGATCGTACACCGACTGGGGCCAGCCGAAGGTCGTCGACGGTATCGCTGGGTTCGCCAGGGGCCGGAAGAAACCTCCGCCGAAGGTGTACCGCGTGGTCAACATGCCGCTGATGTTCGCGCGATTCGTTACATTGAACAGTTCTGCAATCAACTGAAGACGCACGCGTTCGCTTTCGAGCGGAACGTCCTTGCTCAAGCGTAGGTCTACGGTAACGAATTCCGGGCCACGAATCGTATTCCTGCCGGCCCAAGGCACGCGATCATTGAAATTATTGCCGTCGTTTCCGGGATCGCCTGTAGTGATGTCATTGAACGCGCGCCCAGATTGGGCCTGCGTGATCAGCCCGAAATGCCAATCATTCAGGATACCCTTGAGCACGGGATTCGAGACCGAGTTGGCGTAATTGATGTCCCAGACTCCTGACAACACGAAACGGTGACGAATGTCGGAAGTTCCAGGCCCGCGGTCTAAGTTGGGAGCCAACGTGTCCTGAGCCACCTTGGCGTCATCGCCCGCATTGCCCGGCACAACGGAAGTCGCATCGGGCGTGGTATCCAGCACTTTGGAGAACGTATAGGAAGCCTGCGCCTGGAAACGATTGGCAAACCGGCGCTGAAACTGTACGAATGCGCCGTGATAAATCGAGTTAGCGCCGCTGTCAAAAAGCGAGATGCGGCCAAAGGCTGGATTGGGACGCGTCGGACCGGTTGTCCCCGGATGGCGGAAATACGTGATAGGCGTGCCCTGCGCCGCGACGCACGCAAAGACTGTCGGACAGATGAACCCGGTTGCCGGCTGAGATGGAAGCAAGTTGATGTCGCGGGTTCGCGAGAGGTGCGTGCCGTTGACACCCAGATACCCCACCGTCACGCTCGAGCCGCGGCCGGCCGCGATTTCTGTTTGCAAGCTGAACTGCTGGGTTCTGGGCGTCTTGAAGTTTCTGTCGGTGACATAAATGTCCGGTGGAGAGCCGGGTCCCGGCGGCGCGGTTAAAATGTTCGGGTACGTCGGCAGATTCGTTGTAACCAGAAACTGCTGCGCCGCGAAGCCGTTATTGAGTATCGCCGTACTCAGCAGCAGTCCTGGGGTCCGAGCGTAATAAATGCCATATCCGCCGCGCACAACTATTTTCTCCGTATCGGTGACGCGATATGCAAATCCAACTCGTGGTCCGAAATTGGCAGGATCTGTGGGAATTCGGTCGGTCCGGAGATCGGCTGCCAGGAGCTGCGCGTTAGGATTCAGATAATCCGGTTGGCGGTATTTGAAATAGTCATACCGCAATCCGTAGTTGAGCGTCAGCCGTTCCGTGGTTCGCCACGAATCTTGAGCAAAGAAGGCGTACTCGTTTACGTCGGGATGGCTGATCGGAGCGCTTTTGCCGATACCGGCAAAGGACTGCCGAAAACTAGCGGGTGTCCCATTAAGGAAGTCGTTCCAGTTATTGTAGGTGTAGCCACCCGCGAAGAATCCCGGAAAATAGTTTTCTGCACGCAGTAAGTTGAAATCGAACCCCATCTTGTAAGAATGCCGGCCGCGTACATAAGAGAATGAACCCGTTGGCTGATACGCGTAGGTATTCGTGAATCGCGGGCTGAAATTGTTGGCGCCGAAAAGAACTCCGTTGATGATGTTCACTTCAGGCCCTGTCGTGTTAGCAAAACCAGGTTGTTTGTCCTGTACGAAGTTGAAGCGCATCTCCGCGACCATCCGGGAACCCAGAGTCCGGTTGTAGACAACCGCGATATTGTCTGTGTTGACTTCGTTGCCGCCGGAGTGTTCCTCAGCGACACTGGAACCGAAGGATTCCTGGTTAAGACCTGTATAGCGGCTCAGGTTGTATCGGATGCTGAGCCAGTCTTTATCGGACATGTTCCAATCGCCCTTCACTAGTCCCAGGTTATTTTCCAAACCGATCAGGTAGGGATTCAGATATTTTCCAAACGGACCCGCCACCCCGCCCGGCGGCGTGATGTTCGGCACCACGATGTTCGTCTGTTTGTTCCGCTGAGCGTCATAGCTCAGGAAGAAGAACAGCTTGTCCCGCTGGATCGGTCCACCGAAAGTTCCGCCAAACTGGTTGAAATGGTATGGACGCTTCGGCGCCCTGTTACGGTTGTTGATGAAATCATTAGCGTTGATTCCCTTGTCCCGATAAAACTCGAACGCTGATCCGTGGAAGTCATTGGTACCGCTGCGCGTGATGACGTTAAGCACGCCGCCGCCGGCCCGTCCGATTTCAGCCGCGAAAGCGTTGGCATTGACCTGAAATTCCTGTACCGCACCCTGGCTGAAAGCCGTAGGACGAAAACCGCTTCGGCCTGTGGCCTGACCAAAGAACAGATTATTCGAATCGGCACCGTCCACCAACATCGCATTGCTCGGACCTCGCTGGCCACCAAAAGCGAGATCGCCGCCCCGAGTCGGATCCCTAACGACACCGGGAGTCAGAACGGCCAGATCGAGAAAACTTCTACCGTTGATCGGCAGATCGGCGACGGAGCGCATATCGATTGTGGTCGCCACATTCGAACGCGTCGTTTCTATCATCGGGACTTCCTCGGCGACCGACACAGTCTCCGTGACGCCGCCGACTTCCAATTTGGCATCCACTGTCACGACAGCACCAACGGTTAAAGGGACGTTCTTTTGAACGACCGTCTTGAAACCCGGCGCCTCAATAGTTAAGTCGTAATTCCCGGCACGCAAACCACCGAACCTATAAAGGCCCGCAGTCGTGGTTTCCATGGTTCTCGTCAGACCACTCTCCGTGCTGTGGACCGTGATTTTTGCACCGGCGACGACAGCGTTCGATGGATCGGTCACGACGCCATTCAGAGTGGCCCCGCCAATCTCCGACTGTGCGAACAGGCATCCACCGTGGAGTAGAACAGTAATGATAACGATCGAAACGACTATCTTCTTCATGACAGGCATTGTTTCCTTTCTGTTACTAGAACACCGCGCGTAACGAAACCTGAGCGCGACGAGCATTGGTGCCATCCGGGCTGGTCGCCGTCGAACTGCCGGTCCCGTAAGACGGGATGTAGCTGAGCGTCGTACCACTCAAGCTGTATTCGTCCGTACGGCGGCTCGTGTTGTATTGCCTATTAAATATGTTGAAAGCTTCAAAAGTGAGATAACCGGTAACGCGCTCTGTGAAGGGAACCTTCTTGGAGAGGCGCGCATCGAAGCGGTAGATGCGATCCAAATCGAGATTGCTGATCGGCTGAAACGGCACGCGGGAACTGCACCCACACCCATTTAGCGAGCCGACAACGAGGGCGCCCGGGAAAGCAAATACTGAGACTGCTGTCGTGGCGGTAACCGGCCGCGACGACTGAAGCGTGGTGATCTCGCTCAACTGCCAATTGTTGATAAGATGACGAGCCAAGGCGCTGCTCGTCGCGCTGAATGTCGGACTCCAAACGAGGCTGATGGCTGCGCGATGGCGGATATCATTGGCTGACGAGCCTTTTTCAGCACGGAAATTGCCGTTTTCGTAGCTCGTCGGGCCCGAGTCATAGAAGACATTGGGGTCTCCCGTCGGTTGGTTGAAGTCGATGGCGTGCGACCAGGTGTAAGACACCGACGCCTGAAATCCGCGGCTGTACCGCTTATTCACCTGAACGGCCAATCCGTCGTAATAACTCAGCCCGGGATTTTCGAGCTGGTTGACACGGCGGTACCTGGGATCGACTCTTGTACGATGAGTGGGAGTCGTATACGTTCCGGCTACATTCCCGGCGCGGTCCAGAATCGTATACGTGATGGGCGGCCCGAGAGGTCCAACGTTCAAGTCTCGGACTCCGTACAACCGCACGCCGCGCCCCCACAGATAAGAGATACTAAAATCAATGTTCGCGGTGATCTCCCGCTCGAGGGCGATATTCGCTTGATGGCTGTAAGGGTTCCGCAGGTTCTTATCCGCAAAAGTGATATCCACCGTTCCCGCCGGCGGGTTGAACGACGTCGACGGCAGATAATTAGGATAGACCGCTCCTGCAGCCAGTTGCTCCGGTGTGCCACTGTTGTAGGTGATGTTTTTTCGATACGCACCGTTATTGGCGAAGAGCCTGTTGATCAGCCCGGACTGGTACCGTGCGAAAAACATGCCGTATCCGGCGCGAGCAACCGTTTTCGAGTTCAACCTATAAGAAATCCCCGCGCGCGGAGCGACGTTGTCGATTGCCGAGTGGATAACACCGGTCTGCGGGTAGTCCGGATTCACGACGCTGGGCTGTGGGATTGAGGTGTAGTCATAGCGCAAGCCGAAATTCAGCACCACGTCGGGATTGATACGGAACTGATCCTGCCCATAAAAGCCATACGTCTCCAGGTTGAAGTCGACGAGCGGATTCCCGAATGCCTGCGAGTACGTGCTCCAATTCTTCAAACCTGCCGTGTTTCCGCTGAAATCCAAGGCAAAATTGTTCAGTGTGGCGTAACTGTAACCGCCATACCGATTGATGAGCTGGACGTGATAGTCCTCGGTGTGTGTGATATCGATTCCGAATTTCATCGTATGCGCACCTGTATTCCAGCTCACGTTGTCCGCGTACTCGAAGCGGGTCTCGCTCGGGTTCAAGCGTGGATAGGAGTTGGCAACACCCAGATTACCGGTGCTGTTAACGGTCAAGCTGGCTAGACCGAGGCCGGGATAAAGGAAGTCCGGGCTCGCGGTGTCGTGCAACCGATCTTTGAACCATCCAAAGCGGCCTTCATTGACGACGCGTGGACTTACGATGGCCGTCCATTGTGCGCGGCCGTATGCATCCCGGACCGTGGAGTCCGCATTGTTTCCGATGGCATTTCCATTGGAAAAAACGATTCCGGTTGCTTGTATGCCGTGTGGGGAAACCCAGCGCAAGCCGCTCAGGCTGAAGCTCAGGCTATTCCTGTCGGACAGGTGGTAGTCAATCTTGCCAAAGCCGAGGTCCTGCTGCACAGTGCGCGAGACGGTTCCGAAATTCCGCGTTGTCAACATCTGGATCGCCGTCTGACATTGCGCGACCGTCGCTTGGATCGTTGCAGTGGGATTGGGACAGGGGTTCCTCGCTGTATCCAATGTGCCGGCTGCAGTAAAAAGGTTGGCGCTCGTCTGCGTGGCAATCGCTGGAAAATCCCGGCGCGTGGCTTCGTAATTCCAGAAATAGAAGAGCTTGTCTTTAATAAATGCACCGCTCAGGCTCGCGCCGGCCTGATGTCGAATGTCCTGAGGATTGAACGAGGCATAACGGTCACGCGCGTTCAGACTTCGATTACGAAAGAACCAATAGGCGGTTCCGTGAATGTCGTTGCTTCCGCTCTTGGTGATCGTGTTCACCACGCCGCCCATGGCCTGGCCATATTCAGCGGCATAATTGTTGGAGATCACCTGGAACTCCTGAACGGCCTCTTGCGAAATCGGGCTGGTGATCCGCGTTCGTCCGGCGTTCTCGTTGTAGAAGGTGTTGGTCGTGTCATTGCCGTCCGTCAGAAAGGCATTGTGGCCGCCAATGCCGCGAAAACTAAGCAGACCGAACGCCCCGTCAGGCACTACAGCCGGTGTCAACAGAACGAACGAATCTACACGCCGCCCGTTGATCGGCAGTTCCAGAATCTGCCTCGAGTTCACCAGCTGGGAAACGTCGGTCTTCGTGTCATCGACCAGTACCGCTTCGGCGGTGACTTCAACGCTCGCCTCCGTACCCGCTACGACGAGATCAATGTGAAGATCGATATTCTGGCCGACCGTCAAAGTGACCCCGGTCGCCTGGTACGTCGCGAAGCCGCTCTTATTGACGCTGACACTGTATCCTTCCGCAGGAATTAGAGCAGGGGCCGTAAACACGCCCTGACTGTTTGTCTCCAGATTCCGTCTGATTCCCTTCGCCTCATTCGCCACCACTACAGAAGCACCGGGTACGGCGGCTCTCGAAGCGTCCAGCACCACGCCGGAAATACTTCCCAGGCCAGCGCCTGACTGGCTAAGCGCATAGTCGGCAAAAGCAAAAATTAAAAGAATTAAAATCACAGTCTTTCGCTTCATGTAGATTTCTCTTTTTTATGCAACAGTCCAAAACGGATGGGGGAAAGATAATACACGTTTCGCGACAGTGAGGAAGGAAATTGGTACACAAAAGGCACACAAGAAGAGCCTCTCGCGATTTCCTTGTGCCTTCTCGTGATCCTTTTTGTGCCTTTTGTGGTTCGTTCCCCTTTTGTTAGTTGTGGGTCTCCTCCAGCCGGACCAGATCCTCGTACGTTTCCCGCCTGCGGATAACTTGATAAGTTTTGCCCGTCACCAGGACCTCTACGACGCGCGGCCGCGAATTGTAATTCGATGAAAGGCTGAAGCCGTACGCCCCGGCGCTCATGATCGCGAGGAGTTCGCCAGGCTCGAGCAGAGCGACATCTCTGTCCTTCGCGAAGAAGTCGGCCGATTCGCACACCGGGCCCACAACGTCGGCTGTTTCCATTTTTTGGCTGGCCTGCTCGCGGACCGGCCAGAGTTGGTGGTGAGATCCGTATAAGGCGGGGCGGATCAGATCATTCATTCCAGCATCGACGACAAGAAACTTTTTCGTACCTTGGTTCTTTTTCAAGAGAACCCGCGTAAGCAAGATACCCGCGTTGCCGACAATGACCCGTCCGGGTTCGAGCACGATCGTAAGTTCCAGATCCTTTGTCGCCTTGGCCACGGTCTCACCATAGACGGCAGGCGACGGTGGTTCTTCGGTACTGTATGAGATGCCGAGACCGCCACCGAAGTCCAGGTATTTCAAAGCGACGCCATCTGATTGCAATTCGAGGACGAATTGCCGGAGGCTCGCAAGTGCCTCCTGGAAGGGTCCCATTTCCGTAATTTGCGACCCCAGGTGACACTGTACGCCCACAACCTCGACATTCGAGAACGCGCGCGTGTTTCGATAGAGATCCCTCGCTTCGGGAAGACTCACGCCGAATTTGTGTTTCTGCATTCCCGTTGAAATGTACGGATGCGTGCGCGGATCAACGTCGGGATTCGCTCGAATGGAAATCCGCGCTTTCTTTCCCGCGTCGCGCGCAATACTGTGAATCAACTCCAACTCTGCACTGGACTCCACATTGAAGAAGAGAATATTGGTGTCAAGCGCATATCGAATTTCATCGGCCGTTTTGCCGACACCCGCAAAGATTACTTTTTCGGCAGAACCGCCCGCGCGCAAGACTCGGAACAATTCACCGCCAGAGACAATGTCGAAACCTGTTCCCCACTCGGCAAATCGCCGAAGGATATTGATGTTCGAATTGGCTTTGACGGCGTAACAAATCAGGTGCGGTACGGATCGAAAAGCGTCGTCGAAAACGCGAACATGCCGTTCGAGTGTCCGTTCGCTATAGACATATACGGGTGTACCCATATCGGCGGCAATCCGCGATAGCGGAACTTCTTCGCAATACAGCTCGCCGGCTTGGTACTGGAAGTAGTGCATTCTGCATTATAGACGGGCTTGAAAATGACAAGTGAACATTGAACAGTGAACAATGAACATTTCTGCCGAAAAATGTTCATTGTTCACTGTTCAACAGTCAATTGTCATTTAGAAGAAGTACCGGAGCCCAAACTGTGCCTGGAACGGTGTCCCGAGTTGGTTGTTGAATGTCCGATATGTCATTGCTGACGCGCGCGGGAATCGAGTAAGGCTTTGCGTTGGGCAGGAGTGAGAAGCCGCGCAACCTTGGCCATGGTGGCTTTTTCCAGATCGGCGACTTTGGCGGGATCCGGACGGCCCTGCGCCTCGCGGAAGAGCTGGGCCCGTTGCTTGGTGTCCTCACTGTAGAGTCCCTGAATCTGCGGCTCCTGTTCGGCAGTCAGCGGCGCGCCGGCTTCTTCCATCACCACTTTCAGAGCAGCAAATCCTCCGCCCTTTTTGATCTCGTCATTCTGGAATTTCTTGAATGCGGCCTGCTGGTCCGGCTTCAGGACAGAGTTGATCTTGGCCATGAGATCGTCATTCATCCTTTTCAGTTCTTGCGCCGCCGGACCATTTACCAGAGCGGCAGTACCAGCGGTATCACCGCGACCGCGGCGTTCACCGCCGCCGCGGCGTTCACCGCGAGCGGCAAAACGGTCGCTGATGTCCTGGAGTTGCTTGATGGCAGCTTCAACCGCCGGCCTCAATGTCCTTTCCTGATCGGAATTGAGCATGATGCTTGCCTTTGCAAGGAAGGCTTTGACCTGTTCCATCGGATTGACGGAATCGACTCGGGAGAACACTTGAGCGCCGCCCCCTCCGCCTGCAAACGGAGCTTGAGGTTCTTCTTCCTGCGCAAGAAGAGGTGTAGCGGCGAGCAGAAGAGCGGAGACCCAAACTGCTTTTCTCATAGTTCTGTCCTCAGAAATTGAACCTCAAACCAAGTTCAATCTGCCGTGCCGGGCGCGCAGTACTGATGGCGTGTCCGAAAAAAGGTGAGGTCATCGTGCCGATGTAGTTCCCATACTGCACATTGTTCAGCAGGTTTTGGAACTGGGCTCGAAACGTCATCGTCGGCACAGTGTTCTGCTGATTGAATCCTCCGTTGGGTCCGCGATTCCCGCCAGAACCTCCGCGCTGCCCGCCGAAGGGGGGACCACCGCGCTGGCCACCCGGAAAACCACCACCAGGGAAGCCGCCGCGCTGCGGCTCAGCGAAATTATTGCCACCATTGGGGCCTCCGTTACCGGCTCTGGTGCCCGCAGGTGACTGCTCTGTTTTTTTCAGCTTCACCGTCTTCTGTACGTTCAAATTGATGTTGAAGAGCCCGGCTCCGACGCCGCTGTTGCGCGGAATCATATTACCGGTAAGCGGATCGATTGGACGTTCGTTGATGACGCCATCATTGTAATAGGACTGGCCTGTGATGATGTTGTAGGGCCGGCTCGAAGCCCAGTTCACCTGCGTCGTCAAATTCAGACCCAAGGGCATGTTCCAATTCGCCCCCGTGAAAACGCGATGCCGCGTATCGAATCCGGAACGGCCCCACTCGGAATGCATGTCATAGCTGTTGACGGGCAGACTCTGCCAACCATCACTGTCGTTGTTGGTATAACCCAATGTGTAGTTACCGAAGAGTCGCAGGTTCCATTTATTCCGAAGCTGTTCCTGCCAGCCGATACTGTAGTTGTTCGATCTCGAATTACCCGTGGACTCCAACCGGAAGATGGGACCTTGAGAAGGATCTAGGATCTCACCGCCGGGCACCAGCGGGGCATTGATATTCCTGCTGCGATACAAGTGCACTCCGCGATTACCGTACCAGGAAAACGTCAGAGCTAATCCCTTTGGAAGACTCTTTTCCAAAGAGACCGATGCGTCCGTCGTGTACGGCAGAACCAAATCCGAAGCGCGCGTCCGGTGCGAGATCGGTATTGCGGAAATATTGCCGAACAAAAATGGGTCCGGAAACGAAGGATGCGAGATGACGATTTGCTGCTGCCTCGTGCCATCGAGCCGCGTCAAACCTTCGACGATTCCGATGTCGAGTCTCTGATGAAAAATGCCTAGACCACCGCGCAGTGCCAGTGTTTTTGTGAGTTGATAGGCGAATCCCATGCGAGGATCGAGGTTGTGATAGGCGCTGATATTGGTCTGGGCTTCGTACCTGGCGCCGAAGGACAAGTTGAACTTCTTCGTCATTTTCCAGTCGTTCTGGATAAACGACGCCGTCTCCAACTGATTCACGTCCAGAAGCGGATTCCCGCGCGTTTGGGTGAACTGCAGAGGCGTGCCCGCCAGATACTCGTCCAGACTCGAAAAGGTAAACGTTCCGATGAAATTATTCTCCTGTGAAGAATGGTCCATGCGATAGACGCCCTGGAAACCGGTCTTTACCGTCCACTTCGCGCCCGAATACATCAGCAAGTTGCTGAATTCGGAATTCCGGTTGTTACTCTGATTGTTGTTCTGCCCGCCTCCGCCGTTGAACGAATCAAGAACATTGATCGCTCGAGCAGCCGCCCGCGGCGTGGTCTGCGAAAAATCTTTCCGGTATTCGTATCGGGCCTCATGCACGAGCGACTTCGTCAGAACCGCGGTCTCTCGTATTTGAAATTCCGAATTGCGGACGACGTTGTCGGAAGCGCGATCGGCCAGCGTTGTCGGGCCCCCGAAAAGCTGATTCAGCCGTTGCTGATGCTGATTCTGGTAATTGACGTACAGCGTGTTGTTTTTGTTGATCGCAAACTGGCTGCGGGCATTAAGGTTTTTGTTCCTGTTGGGGGTCACAATGGGCGCGGAAAAGTTCTGCCCCGTGCCGTCCGAGCCGGGAATGATGGCCCGAATTGTATAGGTGTTTTCGTTCAAGAAATGGCGAGCGTTCAGATTCAGCGAAAGCCTGTTCCGAATGAGGGGACCGCTAAAATTGGTTTGATAATTATGCGTTTCTGAGGGCGGCTTAATCGCAGGAGATCCGTCTTTAGTCGTAAAGAAGGGATCACGCGCATTGAGCGCCTGATTCCTGAACTCGAAATTCAATAGCCCGTGATACTCGCCCGTGCCCGCTTTTGTGATGATTTCCGTCCGGCCGTACCCAACACCGCTGAACTCGCTGCTGAACGGATTATTACTGATTCGGATTTCCTGAATCTGGTCCTTGGGAGGAACGCGGCCACCTGTGAATCCGTCGATCACAAAAGTGGCGTTGCCGCCCGCGCCACCGCGGGAGCCCGCAATCTCTTGCAGATATTGCGTCAGTTCGTCTTCGTTATCCGGCAAGGCCTCGATGAAATCTTTACCCAGAACGGTCGTTTGAAGGCTCGAGTCCGGATCGATGCTGATCTCGTTGCGGGTTTCGGTCACTTCGACGTCCTGCACGATTTGTGCGAGCGCCATGGTGATGGAAAGAGGTCCCATATCGGACGTGACCTTCACCATTTCCGTGTACGTATTGAAATCCGGAGCGGCAAGTTCCAGCTTGTAGTCGCCCGGTTCGGCTGAAATCTCAAATTCTCCCGTGCCGGTGCTGGTTCCTTCTTTGACGATTTTATCGTTCTGATAAAGCTTGATCTGGACTCCCGGCATTACCGATCCGGTAGAGTCCAGCACACGGCCTTTTATTTTTGCGGATTGTCCGTAGATCGTCGTGACGGCAAGGAGTGTTAGTAATAGCGCGAGGCTATTACGGCGCATGAAATGACCTCCAACCGGGTCCTAGTCCAGTCTCGGGCCACCACCATCTCGATAGAAGTCGTCGCTATCCTGGTTCTTCCTTCGCTCATCCACTTTGCGGCGAAATTCTTCGTATTTCTTCTCCTGTTCATTATCGAGAAGCGCCCGAATCTTTGTTCGTGATGCCTCGCGGATCGCATCGAATTTGGGCTTGTTTTCTGCGCGCAACTGTCTGAACTCCCGGCGGCAATCTTCGCCGATCTTGCGCATCTGTTCCCGCTGTGACAGATTCAGGCCCAAGTAGTCATAGAACTTGTTGATATCGCGCTCTGCGCGTTGGACGCGCGAACTCGCGGTGTCGGGGGCACTGGCCACACGAGTGGTGTAGAAATTTGTGATAAGTATGCCGGTGGAGATCCCGATGAAAAACACGGCGAAAACCAGAACCTTTGCTTTCAAGTACCGCACAATCATTTTTGCTCCTCTGGTGCGATCATCTGCTGCAGCACCACCTCTCTGGCCGGAACACCTGTGTCGTTAAAAACGAAGCTGTCGGCTGCGCTTTGTTCGGGCTCGAGAAACAATTCGACAACCCCGTATTGCGGCATCTGCGGAATCAAAAGTTCAACAAAAACGAAACACACAATCAGCGCCAGCGCCATGCCCACTACCGGCCGCATCGAGCGCGGGGTGATCTCCCAGATTCCGTACTCCCAGGCTGGAGCTTCGTTTAGCCGCGCCATCACGCGGTCTGTAAAATAAGCATCCGGCTCAAAGACTCTCTTTTTCTCGGACTCGAAAAAACGTCTAAGTTGATTCATTTCCCCTTCTCACCGCTACGCGGCCTCTCACCTCCCGTCCGGTCCCCCCACGCTCAGTTTCGTCCAACATACTCGCAAGCTTCTTCCGTGCCCGGAACAACCGCACCTTTACATTAGTCTGTGTCAGCCCCATTGTTCGAGCAATTTCTTCGACCGACATTTCTTCCACTTCTTTCAACAGCAGCGGAATCCTCAATTTTGGATCCAAACGTTGGATCGCCAATTTCGCCTTGCCGAACGACTCCGGCTCATGCGGCGCAACCGAGGTGGCCCCAAAGGCTTCGGGACCGTAGCTTTCCATTGCAATTTTGCGGCGTCTCGTCTTTCGCAACTCATCGTAACAGGTGTTCACCGTCACCCGCGCGAGCCAACCCGGAAAATTCTCGTCGGGACGCACCTGATCGATCCGAGCAAAGAGCTTCAAAAAAACATCCTGAGCGAGGTCTTCGACATCTTCACGTGTGCGAAAAAACCGGCTGATCAGCCGGAATACCATCGGAGCAAATTGATCCACGATGGTCTCGCAAGCGGATCGATCGCCCGCCTTCGCGCGAGCAATGAGCTCGCGATCAAAATCCATAAGACCAGTACGTCATGTAGATACTTCAGGTTACACGGCTAATTTAGCCGAACAGTGATAGAAAACCCAAACCAACGCCGACAGACTAACGTGAGTCATGCAAAAACCGCAAGGCAATCGGTGAAACCTAGGTTGAATATGGAGTTATGGCGTGCTACTTTCGCCGATTGAAAAGTTCTCGAATGCATCGAAGGTTGTCCCTGAAACAGAGTTCTCTCGGCGCGGCCGGCTGCGCGCTTGCTACGCCGGCCCGCCCCCGCCACACCGAGCACCTGATCTTTATCGTAAATGGGGGCGGGGCACGCAAAAAGGATTATTACGAAAACGACTCCTTGTGTCCGAATATCCGGAAAATAGCGAGTGAGGGTTTTGTCTTTGAGGAAGACCATTGCGAGCGAATCGCGTCCCATAACGCTGCTTTCCGGGAGTTGCTCACAGGACACGAATGGCTTGATGACGGCCCGGCACATCCGAATATCTTCGATTACTTCGGCCGGAACACGGCCATCGTCATTCGTCCGGAGTTTGGGCGCGATGATGAAGTCAACCACAGCGGCCAACTACATCACTCCGAGGGCTTCTATTGTACCCACCGCGTGGCCAGTATTTTTTGGGGACCGGATTTCGTTACGGGTGTGGATCGCACGACCGTAATCAGCAGGCTGGATATGGCACCAACCTTGGCGTCGCTGTTTGGCGTCAAGGCGCTTTATGCGGAAGGACGGGTGATGCCAGGTCTATTCAAGACAGAACATCGTGAGACTCTTCCTTAGAGTCTTTTTGCTTTTTTTATTGGGGACAGCTGCTCTAAATGCGCAACTGACGCGAGGGTTTGTATCGGGTTCGGTGACGGATTCGACAGACGCCGTCATTCGCAACGTCCAAGTCATTCTCATCAACAAGCAAACCAACATTTCACGTGAAACATTCACGAACGATGTGGGGTTTTACCGGTTCGTGGCCATCGACCCTGGAAACTATTCGATGGAGTTCAGGACTCCCGGTTTCGAAACGCATAAAATCGACGACTTTGCCGTGAAAACAGCACAGGAGGTCGTCATCAATCAGACGCTGGCACCCGCGTCCGTCGCTGCCGAAATCTCCGTCTTTGAAACACCGGGCAGTGAGCTGGCAAAGACCACGGCTACGGTCGAACGGACATTCACCGAGCGCGAGATTAACGAACTGCCGATGCAGGTTTATAACAATGTCCGGGACATTACGCGTCTGGCTCTGTTCGCCCCCTTGGTCGCTCGTGCCCCGAGCTTCACCGAATTCTCCGCGAACGGGCAGCGCTCCCGTAACAACAACTTCATGCTGGATGGCGTCGATAATAACGATCTCACTGTGACCAATAGCTCGCTGCGAATCATTCCTGAGGCGGTTCAGCAGGTCCAATTGCAGACCGTTGCTTACTCTGCCGAATTCGGCCGATCGAGCGGCGCTCAGTTTTCGGCGGTGACCAAAGCCGGAACAAATCTCTACCACGGAGAAGCGTGGGAATACCACCGGGGCAATTGGATGGAACCTCTGGGTCTGGCCAACAAGCGTGCAGGGTTCAAGGAAACGCCCCGTTTACGTCGTCAACCAGTTTGGCGGCGATATGGGCGGGCCGATTTGGAAAGACCACACCTTCTTTTTTGGACTGCTGGAGATGAATCGGCGGAGAGAAGCCGCAAGTGCAGCGAATGCCACAGCGGCAACAATACCTACCCCCGACGGATACGCGGCACTCTCTGCCATACCGTTGGGAGACGGTGAAACGCCCGCCGCGCGGGAGGCTGCGCTCAATGCGCTCAAATTCCTTCCCGACATTCATCGACTTGTGACCAATTATCAGAACCTGCAGAACAGGCCGATCAATAATGTCATGGTCCAGACCGGTACAATTGGGATTCCGATCGCACGGCCAGCCGAATTCTGGTACAGCGTGGGACGCGTCGATCACCGCTTGGGGAACAGAGACAACATCAGTTACCGCTACCATTTGGATCAAAGCGATCAACCGAACGTCGCGAGCAACACCCAGTTCGGGGAGCGCTTCGCGGCCGGTCTATCTATTCGGCGGCAGAATCACGCGATCAGCTATACGCGGATCTTTACGAATCGGTTCCTCAACGAAGCCCGGGTTGCGTATGTTCGGAGCCGGTTGAGTTTTCGGGAAAACGACCCGCAGAGCCCAACCGTCACCATCAACAACTTCTTCACGATTGGCGGATCAAACGCTTTTCCACAAGGCCGGATTGAGCAGCTTTATCAGCTTCAGGATGTCGCCACGATTATCGCGAATCGTCACTCATTTAAGTTCGGTGTAGATGCCCGCCGGAATCAATTGTTTGCCCGGTTTGGCAGCAATTCCAAGGGAACCTGGACGTTTGCCAATCTCGCCGACTTTCTGAACAGTACACCTTTGAGCCTTCTGCAAGCCGTCAATGAAGCGACGTTCAATGCAAACCAGTGGAACAACGCGTTTTTCTTTCAGGATGACATCAAAGCCACGCGCAGCCTGACACTGAACCTTGGCATCCGGTATGAATATTCGACCGTTCCCTTCGGTTTCTATGGTGCGACCGATCCCGCAATCCGAGGCGCCGGCGTTCCGGGTCCGGTCCGTTCCGACACGAATAACTGGGCGCCTCGTCTGGGATTTGCGTACAGCCCGACACAGCGGTCGGGCTTTCTTGGAACCGTTTTTGGCGATGGTCGAACCTCCGTACGCGGCGGTTTCGGGATGGGATACGACGTCATCTTCTATAACGTCCTGATTCAAACTGCTAACAATTACCCGCGCGTCGTCAACTTCACCCAAACGGGTCGTGACGTAGCGAACCTGTTTCCCACGCTGGCGCCCAAAATTACAACGATACCGGCATTGAATCCCACCAGCACCTTTATCAATGTTCCCGAAGACGCGCAGAATCCGACGACCGCATTCTGGAGCCTGTCGGTTCAGCGGCAGTTCGGCAGGGACTACATTCTGGAAGCGGGATACGTGGGCAACCGCTCTTATCATGAAATCCGGCAGCGGGACGCGAATCCCGGCGTGTTGACACGCGAACAGGCTGCCATGGTCATTACAACCGGCAATGACCGTGTTACTGTCCTTCGGTTGAATCCCAATTGGGGACCCAGAGTACTATTGGAAACAGCCGCAAAAGGTGAATATCACGCCGGTTACTTGAAATTCGATAAACGGATGACGAAAGGTTTGCTGGTCGGCGTGGACTATGCATGGAGCGCAAATTTCAGCGACAGCGATGAAGCATTCGGCGTCAACGACGTTGCTTCCTCAAGCCCGCAAGTGCCGCAAGACTTCTTCAACTACCGAAATGAGTGGAGCCGTTCGGCTTTCGACCGTCCCCATCGTTTCGCGCTGCACTATCTGTACGAAGTGCCATGGTTTTCTTCCCGCGGGGCATTCGCGGCACTGGGAAGAATCTTTGGCGGGTGGCAGATTTCCGGTTTCACCGAGGCTCAATCGGGTCAGCCGTTCACCATTCGTACGGGAGTGGACACTGTAGGAACTCTTGCAAACGCCTTCCCGGGCCGGCCAAATTACAATCCGGGAGGAGTGTTCATGAAGGACCCAACGACCGGCGATCTCCGTACGTTCGTGATTCCGGTCAACGGAACTGGAATCGTAACAGCGCCCATCGGCCCAAACGGGATCCTGGCGAACTCCATGCCCGGCGGTGGAAATCTCGGTCGCAACACATTCCGTGGGCCATCCTTCCAAAACTGGAATGTTAGCTTGTTGAAGAAGATCAACTTCAAAGAGAACTGGCAGCTTCAGATCCGTGGGGATTTTGTGAACTTCTGGAATCACAGGAATTTTCAAAATCCCGTGGCGGTGATGAGTAGTCCTGCATTTGGTCAAAACACAGCAACCCTGCTCACCGACTCGAGACAAATCCTCTTGAGCGCGAAATTGAAATTCTGATCAAATCGGGAGGGAAACACAAAAGGCACAAAATGCAGCCCGCAGCCCCAAAAGCACAAAATTTATTTTTGTGTTTTTTGTGATCCTCATTGTGCCTTTTGTGGTTCCTTCCCCTGAGGGTTCACCCAGGTGGCCCACCGTTGCCGGATCGGAAGCATTTCCGCGTTTTTTCGTTGCCATTCGGCAATATAGTCGTAAGAGTCGTTGAAGCTCATTTCCGTCCGGATGATGGCCAGTTCTTCATCGACCAATTCGTAATATCGGATCAGTTCGTTGTGCGCTTTCCTGCCTGTAGCGGTCATGGCGTGAGCGGACCTGATCGCACGCAGCGCCGTTTTTGCACGGCGGTGCGCCTCGATGAAGTAGCGCACGCGCCACAAATCATTCGAGGTCTGTGCCGCTTCGTCCATTGCATCGAAGAACTGTTTTTCGGCTTTTTCGATTTCCGGCAGGACGAATCTTCGGTAGCGGGGACGCTCGTCGAAGTCGCTCGTCAGTGCAAGCGCAGTGGTTAAAGCAAGCGCTACGGCCGAAAGACAGGCGGGAAGCTTATTGCGTCGAAGACTCTCGACCGAGCTGTGCGCCACCGATTTTACGAAGCCGCTGAACAAGTTTAAGTCGTCAGCCACGGCAACTCTCTAGGACTTCGGTTTGTCTGCAGGCGGCAATGGCGGCGTCGGCGGCGGCGGTGGTGCTTCGGCGATGTCCTCGGGTTTCACATTGAATTTATCAAAGACATCTTTGGATACGACTTTCACCACAGGTGCGTCGGAGCTTTTCAGATAAATTCCCTCAGGTGTCTTGCTGTCGGAGCCGAATTGAACGCGTACGGGATCATTCGAGCCCTCGCGGAATGAAACTTCCAGCTTCGGTTTGTCGAGCCCATATGCCGCGAGGGTCTTCGGCATGTCGACAATTTCTTTCACCTTCTCGAAATCCAGCGTGTTGAACATTCCCGAAACTTTGTCGAATTGAACTTTCCTGCCGTCCGCCAGCTTCCAATCCGAACCGGACTTCAACAAGCTGATATTTTCGGAGCCGCGCTGGATCTCGACTTTTTCAAGCTTCTCCCGATCCAGCTTGACGATCGTCTTGTCGCGCCAATCGAACAGGGGCCGCCGCGCTTTTTCGGGAATCTCTTTATCCATGATGAAAATCGCGTCGCGGGACGCATCACGCGCGTAGTACTTGTCTTTCTCGGGGGATTTTCCGATCAGCAATACCCGATCGGTTTTGGCCTTGCCGTCGTGCAGAGTGAGTTTAAGCGCAGGTGAATCCAAGCCGGCCGCTTTTGCATCAACCGCCGGTTCCGGAAACGACTGCACGCGGCCGAATCGAATGGAGCTGATAAACGAAGACACTTCGCTGCTGTCGGCCTTGGTATCGACGGGTTTCTTGAGCCGCCAGTTGTCTCCCGACTTTTGAGCTTCGAGTTCCTTCGCGTTTTCGGCAATCTTCACGCCGTCGATATCGTCTGATTCGAACTCCAGGAGCTTCTTATTGCGAACGTCCGCAGTAGTTTTGGTGAACGTCTTGGACCAGTTACTTCCGGTCAGAAAAACATCGTTGCTATTCGCGAGCTTTGCGTAATTGTATGTCTTTTTGGGATTCTCGCTGCCGAAGAGAATCTCGAGCGTCTTGCCGTCTTTCAATCTGGCGCTCACCTTCACAGGCGGTTCCTTTAGTCCAAATGAGCTCAGATCCTGCGCGTTTTGCGCCACGGTGTCGTTGCGGTCGATTTGCGGAATGTTGGACGCGAGGCTTTCCCATTCATCCGGATCGGCCTGGACGCCCGCCGGAGAGGTGATTTCCCACTGCTTTTCTCCCTTTTTGACCGCAGCGATGGTACGGTCCGGATAGACCAGACTGATCTCGGATATATCCTTTTGTTCAATCTGGAAAGCTTTTTTCTTGGACTCTTCCTGTTTCTGGCGTTCCTCTTTTCCGCGGATTTCCGTGAGGTAAACGTAACCGCCAAGGATGACTAAGAGAATGAAGAGAATTGTCGTACCTTTGAATCGCATAGTTTTTCGAAAATTCGGGGTCAGACGGGTGAATTCCCTATTTGCAGTTCAAAAATAGGGAATTCACCCGTCTGACCCCGAATTACTTTCTACGTCTGACCCACACCCTGATCCCGGCGCCGATGATGCCCACGGGCAACAACAAAACCAGCACGTAATTCACGAACCGGCCCTGCGCTTCCGTCATTGTGATGCGCCGATCGTCA
>WNGK01003399.1_pt1 | contig 33464 bp, 30 predicted proteins | sample 5400601 | NCBI WGS metagenome assembly WNGK01 (sample SAMN13153376, study PRJNA577476) | soil metagenome | isolation source: 60 cm soil or saprolite under Garry oak tree replicate 1 | place: USA:California | collected 2016-06-15 | reverse complement strand
GACAATAATTCCATCTGCCCTAGCTTGAAAAACGCGCTTGCCCCGGAGAGTCAAGTTCAGGTTGAGCATTTTCGCGGGTATGGTTGGAAGGAGGAGCGCCTCGTTGAGGGCTTCGCCGATAAGTCGGTTCGCGTGTAGCACAGACAGCTTCCATTGCTCCTCAAGCTCGTAGTCACCCTTCTCCCACTTGGTGAAAGCCGCTTCGAACTCCGAAGGCTCTACTTCGGTGAGGTAGCCTCTGCGGCCCATGTTTACCGCTAAGATCGGGGTCTTTGGATTCCGCATCTCCTTTGCCGCTTTCAATACTGTGCCGTCTCCTCCTATCGTCACGAGGAGATCGATCTCCATTTGTCTGAGCGGCTTGCTTCCCGGAATCTTCGCGTCTCTTCCAAGTTCGTCGTCCGAGATCGATCTAAGGCCGTGTTGCCCGATAATTCCGTGAATCTTCCTAGCTTCTCTGTAGATTTCTTTCGAGCCTTTCTTGGCTAGGATGCCGACTGCCTTGGGCATGATGACTCAGAACGGTGGACTGGAACGGACCAGTTGAAAAGAATTCTCTAGGAATATACCTCCATTCACGCGGAGTCTTTTAGATGAGATCCGAGAACAGACGCCGGTATTTGATACTGTAATGCCACGATTGTAGTTAACATTCATGTGTTTTGTCAAGAAATACTAAATGAGCCAAAGACGCCGCTACTCTACTTTCGTCATGGTTCTCCTTCTCGCCGTTTATCATCCTGCCAACTACGATAAATCCCGATGACGCGAGTCGCTCAACCCGAAGATGGGCTCCGCAGCTTGGGCATTTGGGCAATGCATCGTGCTTGAAATCTACCACCACAAGGACATGGTATTAGTCCGTCTTCAACCATCTTGAATTGGCTGTCACTCCAAGCTCTCTCTGGGTACCCTCCCAGTACCGAAGCCAGCGTTTTGTCCTGCCCTGATACAGTGAGAACAGTGGAGTCACGTGTGCACGTGAAGGCGACTATATCGCTGAGCCCAGCGCTGAATATCCTTATGCTGATATTCTTTGAGCAGTTCGTGCATCGCACTACGCTATCTGTTACCGCTCATACACCGGGAGGCACTGGACTAACTACGTCTCTTTTAAGAAGGCAGACGCCCTAATTCCCCAATCGTCCGGCCGCGCTTTTTCCTGTGTTACGTTCATGCATAAGATAGTAGAGTCCGTACAGGACATCGACGCTAGTTTTCAGACGCATGTTTCCCGGTACGGCAAGCGATAGCAAACCACTTCGGGAGCGAAATCTTAACATCAGCATCAACCTTTTAGATGCAGTCCTGGGACCGCTCGCCGTTGGGTCTCCAGTTTCATGAGCAAGCCGGTTGAGGTTGGCAGTTTGAAGATTGGCCAATACGTCCTCATCGATGGTGAACCATGCAAGATTGTGGAGTTCGAAAAGTCCAAGCCCGGCAAACACGGATCCGCGAAGGCCAGGATTGTCGGTATAAGCGCATTTACCGGCGTGAAGAAGAACCTGATAAGCCCAGTTGACGGAAAGGCCGAGGTCCCGCTCATCGACAAGAGGACGGGACAGGTCCTTTCCATCTCAGGAAATCTTCTACAGGTAATGGACATGGAGAATTATCAGACATTCGAGACACCAATGCCCGACGATGAAGATCTGAAGAAACAGATGACATCAGGAATCGAGGTTGAGTACTGGGCCGTCATGGGACGGAACATGGTCGTCCGCCGAAAGGGCTGAGACATCCATTTCGAGTAAAGCTCCTCCAAAGGTTAGACAACTAAGGCTTTGGCCCGGGATTACGGCCGGCGATCTTGTACGAGAGATGGGCGCCACCGGGGTCCTAGGCGGAGGCCGAATCGGGGCGGCAGCCGATGTCGTCGAGCATATGTTTCGAGGAACAGATTTCACAAATTTCCTAACGCTCGCTGGACCAATGGTTCCGTCAGGGTTTAGACTGCTTATGGGGGATATGATCGACCGAGGATTTCTGGATGCGATAGTGACTACTGGAGCCAACTTGACACATGATGTTATCGAAGCGCTAGGTTTGCACCATTACCAGGGGACGTTCGAGGTCAACGATCGCCAGTTGATCAAGAAAGGATATAGTAGAATCGCAGACATCTTCGTGAAGGAAAAATCATTCGAAATTCTCGACAAGACTGTCAGAAGACTACTTGCAAGGATTCCTGTTGACGAGAGGCGTGGGGCATCGGTCTCAGACCTTCTACGGAAAATAGGCCTACTCTTGCAAGATAGGAATTCAATCCTCAACAAAGCCGCCCGAAACAAGGTCAAAATCTTCTCACCGGGCTTGTTAGACTCGATCCTAGGTCTCAGCCTCTGGAGTTTCTCTCAGACAGAACTCCTCCAGTTGAACCCGATGGCAGACGTGACTAACATGGTAGAAATGGCCATGACCTCGAAAAAGCTCGGGGTTCTGATCCTAGGCGGGGGATTACCAAAGCACCACACTCTCTTGGCCAGTGTTCTTAGAGAGGGAGTTGATGCTGCTGTCCAGATAACAGCTGATAGACCCGAGCCTGGAGGATTAAGCGGTGCTCCTTTGGCCGAATCGATCAGCTGGAGGAAAATCCGGAAAGGAGGAGAGTTCGTCGATGTATACGGTGATGCAACGGTCTGCTTTCCACTCATAATGGCCGCCGTTCTGGGGAAGGTTAAGAAACGCCTGAGAACGTTCAGAGAGTAGTCTTGGAAACGGTTGGCCGCTCTCTCACCGACGCGGTCCGCAAACTCTTGCGGATGCCGAACGTGGATGAGAAGGCGATTAAGGAGCTAGTGAAAGACCTACAGAGGACCTTACTGCAGGCTGACGTGAACGTAGAACTCGTTCTCCAACTGTCCAAGGCCGTTGAAGATCGTTCTCTGAAAGAGCAACTTCCTCCAGGGATTACCCGGCGAGAACATGTTGTCAAAGTCCTCTACGAGGAAATGACAAAGTTTGTGGGTCAAGATCCCGCCAAGGTCGAAGTCCAACCTGGCTTATTCCGCAAGCTCATGCTCGTCGGCATTCAGGGCACCGGAAAGACGACTAGCTCGGTGAAGCTAGCACGGTTTTTCCAGAAGAGAGGCTTGCGGGTGGGTATTGTGGGAGCTGATACTTACCGCCCGGGCGCACTGGAGCAACTGAGACAACTGGCGGCAAGGGTGGAGATTCCAGTCTACGGCGAGCCGGGCAACAAGAAGCCCGAAGACATTGCGAAGCATGGTCTCGAACACTACCGCAAGGAGAAGACGGACCTGGTGATTATCGATACTGCCGGACGCCATAGAAACGAGCGGGACCTGATGGACGAGATGAAGAGAATCGCGTCCAACGTCAAGCCCGATGAGATCGTGTTGGCGATAGACGCGACGATTGGACAGCAAGCGATCACTCAAGCACGAGCGTTTCACGAAGCAACGCCTGTAGGGTCGGTACTGTTGACAAAGATGGACGGGTCCGCTAAAGGAGGAGGAGCGCTCTCCGCCGTCGCGGCAACAGGTTCGAAGGTCAAATTCATCGGAACCGGAGAACGAGTCGAGGACTTGGAACAGTTCGTCCCGACAGATTTCGTGGGACGGCTATTGGGAATGGGCGACTTGAACGCACTCCTGGAGAAAGTGAAGGAAGCGGAAGTGCAAGTTCCCGAGGCGAAGGTGAAACAGTTCATGGAGGGCCGGTTCACTCTGAAGGACATGTATGATCAGATGGAGAACCTTCGGAAGATGGGACCGCTGCGGAAGGTATTGCAGATGATTCCGGGTGGTGTCAGTCTTCCTGAGGAACAGTTGGGAGTGGCTGAGGAGAAGATGAAAGCCTGGAGAGTTATCATTCAGTCAATGACGAAGAAAGAGCTGGAAGAGCCTCGGTTAGTGGACAGCTCTAGATCGAAGAGAATTGCACGAGGTGCCGGTCGGCCCGAGCGTGAGGTGCGGGAACTAGTCAACCAGTATTTTACAATGAGGAAGATGATGAAGCAGATGAAACGGCGTGGGCCGATGATGAAGGGTATGCCTTTCATGAAGAAGTAGTTCGCGCCGGACAGATTCTTTTGAACCGCGGGTTCTCCAAGACAAACGAAACACTTCAGGCCTTTCGGTGATCGTGGAGCTCGAAGCAGGTTTCCCCAAGGGTCCGTCAGTGTACCCGAGCCCTTGCCCTTGCGTTTGACAGAATATCCATTCTTCTCTAGTTGTTCAGCCGCTTCTTCGAAGCTCCTGACGTGAAGACTGATCGGAGTTGCGTCCGCGCCTCGGAGAATTAGCGGTGTGATCTTCGGCGTCTTGTAGAGAGTCAGGTCGCCCAGTTTTGTAGAGGTGACGCTCCATTCAGATGAGTGTTCTTTGAGTTCGAATCCCAGCGTATCGCAGTACAGCTTGACCGCTTTGTCCATGTTCCCGACTTGAAGGATGACGTGACCAATGTCGGTAACAAGTCTGGGCAAGGTCTAGTCCTCTTTGTCCGTGGAGGATCGGGCCTGTTCCTTGTGCTCAAGGATATCTCGAGAGAGATACGAGAAAGCGTCGAACAGCTCTCAGAATTTCTCGGAGCGAAAGTAGTCTATTCAAGAAAAGTCCCCGAGTATTGGCACAGCCATCTTCACTAGGTTCAAGAAGACCTCGGAGAGTGGATCAAAGCGAGCTCAAGTATCGAATCTCGATATTCTCGAATTTTGTAATCACGCAGCCTTCTGTAACCTGCGCGCTGTTTCGAGGAAAACGAGCGCAATAAATCGCCGGAATCACCATTACCTGTTTTGAGGGTCCTTCCGAAGAAGGCGAACCTCGTGTCAAGAACATCCCCGTCACAACATCCGTCCCGAGCCACAATTCTCTCCCAGGCCACGATCGAAGCGTCAAGCGATTCAATAGGTCCACATGAGAATCATGTGGAGCAGTTCCTCGCGAACCACCCAGATTACCGGAAGGCCCTATGGCTGGCCGCGAGAAGCGAAGAAGAAGGCCTGGCCAACCCGTCATATCAGGGCTGGCAATGGAGCGATATAGAGATGCACCCCACAAGGGTCCTGAAGCTGGTAATCGAAGGAATCGCGAAGATAAGCCTGAGAACCAGACGGGCGACTTACTACCTTCTCAAGGAACCTGAACTCATAAAGACAGTTCTCAAGAGTTCCGTTCTCAAGAAATAGTCCGAACCGTTTCCCGCCGAATCTACGACGGGTGCAGGATTGCAGGTTATTCTGAGAGTCTTGCTATTTCCAGCATCTTAGCAAAGTCCTCTAGGCCACTTGCATAATTGCCGTCTTCGCCATTCCAGACTGAGCGTTTGCTCAATATGAGTTCTTTTGCGTCTCGAAGAGGGATTCCACAATGTACGAGGTAAGCTGCTGCGCAAGTCGGACTCCTGCCGAGCCCCATCTTGCAATGAAGGTAGACCTTTCGCCCTCCACGGATATGCTGCTCGACAAGTCGGGAGACGAGTCGGAGCTGGCTTACTGGAACCGCGGAAAACGTTTCTTCGACCTTGGGAGCCCGATCTTCATATTGCAACCCGAGTTTCTTGGACCACTCCTCCTCTCGCGGATTTCTTGTAATGTCGATAATCACGGCCTTACCTCCGCTGAGTTTCTTGATCTCATCCAGATCCGCTAGGGTAGGGGCTGCGCCTACCCACAATTCGTTAGCTAGAATCTCCGTAAAGTCCAACAGTCTTCGCCATTTCATGACGAGCAACGGATGAGAGGGATGGTCCTGGGCTCCTCGGGCAGCCTTGCCGATCGGCCAGTGTTCTAACTGAGTTTCTTTGGATCGAATTTATTGCCAAATTTCTCGACGAAAGCTAATTCAGAAATGGGCATACGGTTCTTCTTCCCAACTATCTTCTTGACGGGATAGCCAAAACCCACGACCATGGTGGGTTTGACATCGGCTGGGAAACCAAAATCGTTGCGCATTGCTTCTTCCTTGATTCCGGTGTACACTCCGGAGATTACTCCGCTGTTCCAGGCAGAGAGTTGCATTTGTTGCACTACCCGTCCAGTATCGATGAGGTGGAAGCCTAGTTTGGGGTCCGTCAGGACGACGACTGCAAAGTCTGCGCCCGCGACCCAGAGACCGCTTGTACTGTCCTCCGCTAGTTTCTTGATCAATTCCTTGTTTTGGACAAGTATGAATCTCAAGTGTTGTTTGTTGTTTCCCGTCTGGGTGGCTCGGGCCGCTTCGAGTACTTTCATCTTCACCTCAGCCGGGACCTTCTTCGGGCTGTACTGTCTAACATCTAGCTTAGTCAGAATCGCCTGATGGGTATCCATTTCTCTCAGCGTGTATCCGAGAATAGGCCTAAGTTAAAAAATGTCTCCTTGACTGCTCAGGTCGAATAGAGGTTTCCGAGGATATAGTCATGGTTGACCAGGTCACGGTTCAGAAGCAAGTCGTTGTACCAGAAGCGAAGCTGAAGGACTTCTGTAACAAGGTGTGGATGAAGCTAGGCGTCCCGGCACAGGACGCTAGGGTAACAACAGATGTGCTCGTTCTTGCTGATCTTCGTGGGATCGAGTCCCACGGAGTGGCTCGTCTTCCTAGATATTATGCGGACCTGAAAAACGGCTGGACGAAGCCCACGGACGAAAGCAAGATTGTGAGAGAGACTAAGGCGACTGTGATGATTGACGGGGCTCAGAGTCTGGGCCAGGTGGTCGGGCGTAAGGCTATGGAGTTGGCCATTAAGAAAGCCAAAGAGACGGCGGTCGGAATCGTTTCTGTCCGGAATTCTCACCATTACGGAATAGCAGGTTACTACAGTCTGATGGCCTTGGAACATGATTTGATTGGGATAAGCATGACCAATGCTGCACCGCTCGTTGTTCCCACTTTCGGCAGGAATGCGATTCTCGGTACAAACCCGATTAGCCTGACTGCGCCTGCTGGAAAGGAGGTAGCATTCGTGCTGGACATGGCGACATCTGTGGTTCCACGTGGGAAGCTTGAGGTCTACGACCGCCAAGGCAAGAAGATGCCACTGGGGTGGGCTGTGGACAAAACGGGACGAGGGACGGAAGACGCGCACGGAGTTCTCGACGCCTTGTCAAAGAGACTTGGCGGCGGAATCCTACCATTGGGCGGTGAGGGAGAGGAGCACTCGGGCCACAAAGGGTATGGCTTGGCTCTGATGGTGGACGTTCTAAGTGGGGTTTTGAGCGGTTCAGCCACAGGTCTAGGCGTCGATGTTAACAAGGAGAAACCGGACGTCGGCCACTTCTTCATGGCCCTCGATCCATCAGCCTTTCGACCCTTGGACGAATTCAAGAAGGACATGGACCGATTGGCTCGGGAGTTGAAGGATTCGCCAAAGGCGGAAGGCCAATCACGAATATACGTACATGGCGAGAAGAGCTATGCAAGAATGGAAAAGTTCCGGAGAGAAGGTATTCCACTAGGTCCCAAGGTTGTGGAAGCCATGAAACAAGTGGGAACGGAGATAGGCGTTCCCTGGATCGGATAGCATCCCGCTTCGGAGAACCTCTCGCCGTAGATTCGAGGCTGGCCACTCATTCGCCAGAAGATACTTGGCTTTCGCAGATGCATTGGAAACTCTCGCTCATGCGGCGCGAGGAGCAGTCACTAAGACCCCCTATTTTGGTGGAACATTTCCTGTCTGGCACTGATAATGGGCGAGATGGAACGATCAAAGCACATTCCGTGCTTATGTCGGTCGGGAATTATCAGCGTTTTATAGCGTGAATTATCCCATTTTCTCGATGCGCCTGTTCCTATCTTGAATCAGGGCTGAAAATGGGCGACTTCCCATTGTCAGCGCACCTTTAACCTCAAGAATGGAAGCCCGAATCTGACCTACCTATGAATCGGGGCAATTTGCCAGATCTTGACGATATTGTCGCCGCCAGCAAACGAATCGAAGGAGTAGCGACCAAAACCCCGCTTGTCGAGTCGCCCGCGCTGTCGACGAGATTTGGTCGCAAGATCTACTTGAAGCTCGAATGTTTTCAACCAATACGTGTCTTCAAGATTCGCGGCGCCTACAACAAGATTTCCCAGTTATCAGCTAAGAACATCGTCGCGGTCTCTTCAGGCAATCACGGCATGGCTGTAGCGTATAGTTCTAGACTGCTCGGAAAAAAATGCACAGTGATATTGCCGGAGACAGCGGTTCAAGAGAAAGTCAATACGATCATTGAGTATGGCGCTGAAGCCATCAAGTACGGCAAATACACGGTCGATCGTGACGCGAAGGCGAAGGAAATAGTCAGCAAGACCGGAGCAACACTCGTACATCCATTCAACGATGCTGACATAATAGCTGGGCAAGGAACCTGCGGGCTAGAGATCGTGAGTCAACTGGACGATTTCGATTCGGTAATAGTTCCAGTTGGTGGAGGAGGCCTCATCTCTGGAATATCTATAGCGATCAAATCATTGAAATCGGACGCGAAGGTCTACGGTGTCGAACCGCAGGGGGCGGCTAAACTCCAAGCAGCGTTGAAAGCCGGAAAGATTGTCACATTCGACTCGCCGAAATCGATAGCAGACGGACTTATCCCATCGGCCGTTGGAGATCTGACACTCGAAGCTTGCAGAAAATATGTCGATGGCGTCTACAGTGTCACAGACGACGAGATCCTCTCCGCAATGAAACTCCTAGTTCGTGAAGCCCACATTTTCCCGGAGCCCTCAGGGAGCGCGCCTGCCGCGGTCCTACTTTCTAATCGGGAAGTGGAGAAGCTTGGAGAGAGAGTCGTCCTGGTCATATCAGGCGGCAACGTATCATTGGATCTCCTTGCAAAGACCATCAATGGATGAGGAATCGAACCTAGTACTCTTGCCTGTCCGCTACGAGGTATTCTGCGGGGTTGACGATGCTTCTTGGCTTGAGCCCCCGAAGGAAGCGCGTCACATTCTCTACTGCAAACTTTGCAGGTTTTCCGGTGGCTAATCCTGATGGGCCTGATACGTGAGGTGTTCCGATGAAGTTGGGCAGTTCGAAGAACGGATGTGTGGTCTTGAGAGATTCTTTTCCCTCTCGATACCACCACACATCGGTCGCGTATCGAAAATCCGGATCAGCCTTCAATTGTTCGTAGAGCGCTGTTTCGTCAACCAGTTCTCCACGGGCTATGTTCACAAGTATCGCATCCTTCTTCATCGTCGCAAGTTTCTCCGCGTTGATGATCTTGTTGGTGAGCTCTGTTAGGGGGAGCGAGACTATGACGGCATCGCTCTCCGCCAAGACCGTCAAGAGTCCCTTGTCTCCCTGAAAGGATCTTACGCCCTTCTCTCGAACCGGTTTTCTTGAGAACGCGTAGATCTTCATGCGGAACCCCTTGCCGATTTGGGCAACGGCGGACCCTATCCCGCCATATCCGAGAATGCCCAGCGTTCTTTCTTCCAGAATGGTCACCTCCTTTCCGCTTAGCGTTCGCCTCAAAGCCCATTGTTCCGTCTTGACCATGTTGTGAAAATCAACTACTTTCTTAGCAGCCGAGAGCAAGAGAGCCCAGGCGTACTCCGCAACCTCGTCAGAATAAGCACCCGCGTTGCTACAAACTACGACCTTCTTGTCGAGCTGGGCGAAAGGGATGTGATTGACGCCGGCGAGGATGCTCTGAATTAACCGGAGATTGCTCATCCTCGACAAGTTTTCAGGAGTTAGGAAGCTGGGCCAGAAGAACACGAGAAGGATATCGATGGATGGAAGAAGTTGGATCAGCGATGCCTCGTCCAGCCCGGTCGAGCTGAAAACCCTCGCATACTTGGAAAGGATCTCGATGCACCGTTTGTCAACGACATCAGTTGTGATCAATAGATTGGGTTTTGGCAAGATTTCACTCGGTTTTCTTTGTCATTACCCGGCTCTCGCCATGCGTGGCGATTACAGCCAGAACTAGTTCAGCTTTAACCATGGTCGCCTGCTAACTCATCGTCGGGTGCCTGTCCGACTTATACGCAGGTTTTTGGCCTCTCTTCGTCGCGTTGGCAGTCAAGTCGGTCTGGCAATACTACATTCCAACACAAGACGTTCTAAGGTTGTTGGAATTGTTCAGGAGGATGATCAACGACGCCATAAGGATCGCTCTGGTTTACGATGCAACTACCCTGAGAAGACTTTCCCTCCTCGCTTACAACGAACTCGCCCGCTACGATTCTCCTAGCTACTACAAGCTCTGCGCTATATCTCGTGCCGCGGGAATACTTGCCGCTAGGAAGAAGTCTATCCGGAGAGGTTTCATCACTAGGACCCCATATGCTTTCAAACAGCAGCTCGTCTCCTGCTACGGGTTCAAGATAGAGAACGGATACTTGCATATTCCGGTATCGAGAGGGAAACATTTCAGCATACCCTTGACCAAGCATACTCTCGAGGTTATTTCTCAGCCAGGGGTCAAGGTTCGCTCTTTCACCCTCACTCTGAACAAACTGAGCCTCTGTATCGCCCGCGACACTCCCATGATAGAATGCCGCTCCACGGTGGGTCTAGACCGTAACCTTCGAAATCTAACGGTTGGAAACGACCAACAGACCCATCACTATGACCTCTCGAAGTGTTTGAGAATCGCAAACACTACTGTGCGTATCGTCGCCTCTTTCGCACGGAACGATGATAGAATAAGAACAGCGATAGCCTCAATGTACGGACAGCGGAGAACCTATAGAACAGGTCACATACTCCACAATGCCACAAAGACGATTGTTGCGGTAGCAGTCCAGCGGAAGACAGCAATAGTTCTTGAGAACATCGAGGGCATCCGATCCCTCTACCGGAAGGGTAACGGTCAGGGCAGGAAGTATCGTGGTAGGATGAACGGGTGGAGTTTCGGCGAGGCTCAGCGACAGATAGAGTACAAGGCTCGATGGGCTGGCCTGCCGGTTATCCGTTTGTCTAGGCGTGAGACCAGAGGTTCCAGTGTGACTTGTCCGAGATGCGGGGAGAGACTCCAATCGGACAAACGACTGAGACGTAAGCTCTGGTGCGGTAAATGTCGAATAGTAATGGACCGGGACAGGGTAGCGGCTGTAAACTTGGCCCGGCGGGGACGGGTGAGGTTCGCACGTTCCCGGCCTCCCATCCTTCTAGAGGCGCAAGGCAGGGCAGTTGAAGCAGTGAAGGGGAATCCGACGCCTACGGTAATCCCCGGAGTCGATGCCCCGAAGCTAACTCCACCAACCAAGGGTTAGCAGAACCACCATAAGTGTCAGAGAATCATAGATTAAGCATGGTAGAACGTGTGACTTCGACCATGGAACAGACCCCGGCGTTGGCAATCCTCGAGGATCTCGTTCCCAATGGGATCAGATTCGGAGCAAGTTATCTGGTTGAGTTCGGTCCAGACTCTCCTTGGTATGAAACCTCGCTCACAATAGCGGCCAGCGCCTTGAGAAACGGAGCGCGAACAGAGTACCATACCTACATGCATCCACCCCACGAAGTTCGAGACTCCCTAACCAAGCTCGGATTGAACGTGAGAGAGCTGGAGAAGAAGGACCATCTCAGAATACTGGACACATACGACGTGATGACAGGGCTGGCGCATCCCGAAACTCCCGAGGGTTTGCGATCGAAGGGACGGGAGGCTTACGAGCATCAGTCCTTCGACCTCAATCACTGGAGCAGCAGAGTAGTCAATATCATCCGAGAGGGAGTTGCTGAGGACGAGAAACGGTGGTTGCACATTGATGACAACACTTCTGTGATGTGTCATTACACGGATGAGAAGCTGATGATCGATATTTGGAGGACGAGGATCATTCCTTACGCGAAGATTCGTGGTCTCGCGATGTTTCATTCGGTGATGATGGGAATCGCGTCTGATTCTTTCTATAAACAGTTCGAATCGCTCTGCGACGGGATAATCGAATTCCGGACCGGTGACGAGGGAGGACAGGTCCAGCACTTTGCAAGAGTGAGAACTCTACGGGGAACCTCCAGTGACAACAGGTGGAGACGGCTTCGACTTCAGAACGACGGCTCTGTTACCATCGACGCGGACAGCAAGCCTAGAGAGCTTGGAATCGGGGGCTGGCTCAAAGGCCCCAAGAAATCAAGACCGACGAATCAGGCTTTCGCCCGGGACGCCCAGAGAAACTTTCGCTGAAGAGTCTTGGGATAGATCCCCTTCCAGTCATACTCGGCTTTGTTCGCCCAGTTCTTGTAGACCCGTGGATCAATGTAGTTTCTGAGAGACGTGTTCAGGTTGTAATCGCGGGTCCGCTTCTGCAGATCAACATCAAGCTTCAGCTTTCGGATGCGTTCCTCCAACCTCATCTTCTGCGTGTCCGTCTTGACCTCTTTTGTTTTCAGCTCGTCGAGTCGTTGTTGTTTCTTGAGGAGACTTCCCTCCCAGGTCTTCGGCGGAGTCCGTTTGTGATTACACCTGATCGCTGCTTCGAGATTCGCGACACGGGCGTGATGAAGCTTGACGTAGGGGGACACCTCGGGCTTGAAGCCGTTGTGTCTTCTCAGATAGGTCTGAACTATCTCTGTGGCATGGTGGGTTCTGAAAACCTTCGCTGTCAGGCCTCTCATCGCTCTGTTGAGGAAACGGTTCACATGCTGAGAAGTTATCCCGTCAAAGACAAGGTCCTCAGGCTTCTTTCCCTGAGAAAATTCCTGGAGATTCTTACGGATAGGGGTGTTCGCTCCGTCGACCTTCAGGACTTTCTGCCAACGGACGCTGTCCTTCCCCAGGAAATCGAACTCGACCCCGTGGGGAAGGAACTTGAGGTGTTCGACTCTGAGAGTTGAAGCGCCTACAGTATCAGCTTCATCCTCGTCCTTCTCGTCACCGACCCTCATGGCTAGATTGTCAATGAGGTAGGAGACAGTCGCGAGCTTGCGCAACTTCAAGTCTGGTGAGAGGAGATTCTTGTCGATGAACTGTCGAACTTCAGGTAGACGGCGTTGCAGTTTTCGAGCCGCATCGTACTTCAGCTTGTCGCGTTCTTGACGAAGATCGGAGATGTCACTTGGCCAAACGTATTTGCGGACGTTACTGAGCTTGTCCACCCAGTGAGCGATCCAGATGGACTCGTGATCGTGAACAATCTCCTTCCAGTTTCCCGGAGGAGATTCGACGTCCTCGGAGAGGTTCAGAACAACGTCTTCAGCGTGGATTCTGGGCTTCCAACGTCCCCTCATGGGGTGGCTGCCTCTCCCCATGAAGAGGCTGGGAGGCTCTACCATCCAGTTCGCGATCTCAGTCTTGACCCCATCAATCTCTGCGAAACCATACTTTGCCTTGAGCGACAAACGGAGTTGCCCTCGCTGAGCGGCCATTTTCTTCTTGTAGTCAAGATCCTGCTTCTGAAGCTCCTCCTTAGCCTGATACTCATAGACGGGAGTGAAGTCGATCTCGGAATACTTTGTATTAGCAAAGTTTCCGGGCAGAAGCTTGAGAAAATCAGAGAGAAAGTTCGTTTGGAAAACTGGGTCTTGGATGTAGGGCGTGGTTCGCTTCTTTCCCCACGCATACGCCAACTCCTCTGCTTCAGAGGAGAGATGGACAATACTGCCATGGATTCGGATCGAGAGTCGCCTAGGCTCGTAAGAGGGCGGAAAAGCCACACCATTGTGCTTCAGCTCCTTCCATACCATGACAAACTACTCTATTCTGTTCACTCGTTACCAGCACGAATAGCTGGGGCTCTGGTCTTCCATCCTCAATAACCTTGCAAAGTTGTAAATGAGGATTTTTCTTAAAAGCCCTGCCAAAAATCACAAAAGACCGGGATAGACTAAAGAAGGGCAAACAGGTGAGGTCTAGGCGAGTTTGAGCCGGCCAAAAGGCGCACCACTACTAGGGCCAGTAGGATTCCTTTTTGCAGCTGTAGGTTTCACCATGGCCGTTATTGTAGCAAGATTATTCGTCGCCGTCGAGGCAAGGTGCACTCAGTCTTGTCCCGTTATCAGGGTTCAAGGATTTCATATCCATCACCTCTACTATGGAGTGCTACTGCTGCTAGCCTCGTCAACCATCATGGTTTTTGCGACCGACGTAAGGACGAGATGGGACACCGCCTTGGTTTTCGGGGCCGGGCTCGGTCTTATCGCAGATGAAATCGGCCTCCTAATTCTTCGCGTGCCTTACTGGGCCTTTGCCTCCCTAGCAACACTCGCTATGGTGGGGCTTACATTGTATCTCGGGACCCTCTACAAACTCCGGACAGTTGGACGGAGAGATTTTGGGCTCTTAGACCGATACCAGACTCTGAGCATCTTCGCGGTAGTTCTCGCAATGTTGGGCTTTCTCTACTTCGGCAGACCATTACGGGCAATGTTCACGGACGCGGCACTCATCGCCTGGGTCTCCGCATCCCTGCTGCTACTGACGTTCGGCAGGAAACACATCCAAGAAATCAGGCGCACACCCTTAAACCCCCTCCCGCCTTCTCCCTAGAAGAGCAGGCGCAAAGGCAAACTGCAGGTCACAGAACCACTCGGCCTAGAGGCACGAGAGTATCAAAGAACTATTGCTGAGACTGCAGCCAAAGCCAACACCCTAGTCGTTCTGCCGACCGGTCTCGGCAAGACCATAGTAGCCTTGCTGGTGGCTGTCAAACGTCTCTCAGAACATCAGAATGGCAAGGTAGTTCTACTCGCGCCGACAAAGCCGTTGGTTCTCCAACACGCCGAGTTTTTCAGAGAACACTTTCCCGACAAGAAGGTCATCTCATCAGTGCTAACGGGGGAATCCCCTCCCTCTGTGCGAGTCGCGGATTTCGAGCGATCCCAACTAATCTTTGCGACTCCTGAGGTGATAAGGAACGATGTCTTGAGCGAACGGTACTCACTGAGCGAGGTCTGTCTGATCGTCTTTGACGAAGCCCATAGGTGCGTCCGAGACTATGCCTACTCCGAGGTAGCTGAGAATTACAAGCGCCAGGCGTCGAACCCGTTGATACTCGGGCTAACGGCCTCCCCGAGTGCTCGAAAGGAGCGGGTCCAAGAGATCTGCGACAAGCTTGCAATCACAAACGTAGAGATGAGAACCGAGGAAGATGAAGATGTAGTTCAATACGTTAATGACGTGACGATAAACTGGGAACGCGTCCCACTTCCTCCAGCGTACAAGGATATCAGCAGGATTCTGCGAGGCGCGATGGAAGAGAGGACGGAGAAGCTTAGGGCCATGCATCAGCTGCCAACTGGTGTCAGGGCGAACAAACGGATGCTGCTGGAGCTCGGGGAGAAACTTCGAAAGAGTCTCAGAAGAGGGGGCTCCGGAGCTTTGTACGGAGCGGTCATTCTGCAAGCCCAGGCCATGTCATTGAGTCATGCAATCGATGTGCTGGAGACACAGGGTTTGCACAATCTCACGCGATATCTTGCAAAGCTCGAAACCGCGACCAGCAAATCGGGCAAGAGCCTCTCAAGAGATCCCAAGATTCTCGAAGCTAGAAGGCTCGCATTCTCGATGGAGGAAAGAGAACATCCGAAGCAGAGGAAACTCCGAGAGCTGGTCGAAGCCGAGATGAAGGCGAACAAGGATTCGAAGATCATAGTCTTCACTCAGTACAGAGATACTGTCGAAACGCTGGTCGAGAGACTGAACAAGCTTGATGGTGTCTCTGCCGTCCGCTTTGTCGGTCAGGCAACTCGCGACACAGATGACGTCGGTCTGAGCCAGAACGAGCAGATGAGCATACTAGAAGATTTTCGGCAAGGACGCCACAACCTGCTCGTGACAACTAGCATAGGTGAAGAGGGACTGCACGTCCCTGACGTGGATCACGTCATATTCTATGAGGCTGTCCCGTCAGAGATCCGCCTGATCCAACGTAGAGGCCGTACTGGCAGGACGCGGCAGGGGAAGATGACAGTACTCATGTCGGAAGGAACGATCGACGAGGCTTACTACTGGACGAGCCAGAAGAGGGAGCAACAGATGCATCGTTTCCTCCAGACAGTCAAAAAGCAGGGAGCGAAATCCCCGTCGAAGACCAAACGGACCTTGGACGACTGGTCCAGCTCTCAAAACAACTAGGACGACGTAACACAGAATGGCTTCAAGGCTGGATGACTCATCCAAGCTCTGGTTTGAACGTCTCTACACCCGTGTCGGCCTGCCATTTTGGGCGGGAGTACGAGTTGTAGGATTTCTCCCACCTCTAATCCTGACATTGTGGGGATACTATACTTACGGTGTAAAGACAGACTTCACGGGTGGCGTTTCACTCGGTGTCCCACTGCTCCTTGCGAACGTTATCTACATTTTGTTCTCGTCCAGCTACATTCGCCGTCGGGTCGGAGCGCTTGAGCAATACGCAGTATCGATAGGAGCTGACAAATCGCAAATCCAGACAAGTTATCTCAGCGATTTTCGACCCGTTGTAGCGACATGGGCCTTTCTCTTGGTGACTGGGGTGTTGGTGCTGGAACCCGTTTTCAACCCGGGATATTCCTTGTTTCAAGACTTGTTGAGAGAATTGCTCTACAGTTACATGCGCCTACTTCAGGCGACCTTCCTCTGGATCTTCCTCTCATCAATGATCGCAATCTACAAAATGGGACGACTCCCCTTGCGGCTGAAGGTCTTCACCGATGACAGGACCTTGGGTCTCAAGCCTTTCGCTAATACGTCTCTACTTCTGATAACAATCTATGTCCTAGCAATAGTGCTGACATTTCCGATATTTCTTTATCCAAATTTCGCAGTCGAGCTGAGCCTAACCATCTTCCTGGTTCTAGGGGTATTCTTCTTCCTCGTTCCACTCTTCGGCCTTCACAAGAAAATGCAGGAGGTAAGGACTGAGAAGTCTGCCTTGATAGGACTTAGGCATAACCGTGTAATGGGCGAGTTTGAGGCTGTGGGAGAGGGACCATTGAGCGAAGGACTTGTGAATGAACTCTTGGCGCTTGATGCAATCAAACGGGAGATCCACCAAATGCACGATTGGCCGTTCGACATAGGAACGGTCGCACGCCTGACAGGGATTCTGGGTGCTCCTCTCGTCGCGACTATCTTGGCAGCTTACCTGATACGTCTGTTCGGCCTCGTCCTCGGAATCGTTGTAATAATCGACCCGCAAATCGCCATCGGCTTTCTCACCCTTCTCGTCGCCTTCGCACTCCTAGTTGTCGGGATCGTGGAAATCGTAGCAGCAGGCTTTGCAAAGCACCCACCTGTTTGGGTACGAGGACTGATTGGCGTAGTCGGGGTTTTGACAGTCATTCTCTCAGTTTTCGTAATCCTTGACTCGTCCCTAGGTCAGCTCAGCTTGGCCCTCATAATGGCGATAGTGTTGGTTGCGGTTGGAGTTCGGGACATTGCCCATGGAGTATCAGGGCATCGTCCGGTCAGAATCGATCCTGGTGTCGTGACCAAAGTCTAGACTTCCTCCGAAATGTGCGGAGGCTGCGCTAGGTCCTTATTCCAAGATTCGATTCCGCGATCTGCGGTTATGCATGCGGAATTCGGATCTTAGAGATTCTTGCTCCTGACAAGGTCAGGAGAAATCCCAAGAGGATAAGGAAAAGCCCCGAGATCATGTACGCGTTAGCAGAGATCGTTGCCCCATTGTAGGCGACCTTCTCGCTAGCGATGTACAAGCTCTCAGCCACGATTCCAAGCACGACGAATATTGCCCCGATGAGAACCATTAGTCTCCTCATTTTTCGCCGACCACAATTCAGGATCGGGCGAAATCACTCTTAAGCCCTGTTTAACCGAAGACCACCTTCCTGGGATATACTTCGACCACCCCGTGAGTATCATGCTATTCGAGGTTCTCATTTTCCGGTTTCAGACTGGAAAGTGTCCAAGTAGTCGGTTCGGATAGGAGGCCCAGTTCTCTTCTGAACCCCAGTCCTGATTCGCTTATTAATTGAATCATCAATATTCATCTTGAAAGCGACAAGGCATTTGGCCCTCTTGCTCTCCCTGGGCGTTGCTTGCCCAGGACATCGTCACGGTGGCTTCTCCATCCACACTGCCTGGTAATAGACAAGACACCATGCACGAGCATTCCTCTCAGGTCAACTATCATCGAGTAAGATTCCTGCAGAAGGAATTGCAAGTCCAAACACGGAGAGTCGCCCGGCTCTCTAGGAAACGTTCAATCGCCCGAGCTGGCCGAGCACTCTTTCGCGAATATTATCAGCGGATGGAAGCGCCTTTGACAGTCGCCCTTTAGAAAGAAGATGGGCAAGCATCTTCCTCATTTTCTCTCCGCAGTTAGGACAATTGGGCGCGGCCGTCGTCGGACCCGTTACCTTCTCCGTCAGACAGTCGTCGCATCTCCAGACCATTTTCCTGCCGCCTAGCTTCCCCCTCTTCGCCACCGGCTTTCCATCCGCCTCCACAATGTCCAAAGCGAAATCGATGCTGGGCGCGTTGCTGACAGAGGTTCCGACCCCAAACCCGTCCGCTCCGGCGATGGATAGATCAACGATCGCCTCATCGTTCAGTCCGCCCGAAACAAAGATCTTCACATGGTTGTATCCTCTAGAGTCTAGCTCCCATCGTACCTCTCGAATTATCTCGGCAAGATTCCCACGCCTTGAGCTGGGCGTATCCAGTCGGACCCCGTAGAGGTCTTTTCCAAGAGCTTCAGCGGCCATGATAGATTCCGTCTTCTCATCATAGTAAGTATCGACCAAAGCAATTCTCGGAACTTTTTTCGGCATGTGTTTGTTGAAACTTTTCCATGCCTTAACCTGATCTCCCATCGAAATTATCAGCGAGTGGGGCATCGTTCCAGCTGGGTCCTTTTCGAGCATCCTCGCGCCGAGGATACTCGATACTTCGTCGAAGCCACCGATGTAGCATGACCGGTCGATCATGGGTGCGAGAGCTGGATGAGCTCTGCGAATTCCAAACGAGAGGAGAGTCTTCTTGCCTGCTGCTCTCCTTACCCGTGCTGCCATTGTTGTTATTCCGGATGCTTGGCAGAGAAATCCGAGTAATGGTGTCTCGTAGAGACAGAAGTCCAGGTATCGGCCCTCGAGCACCATGACTGGCTCTCTTACGCCCTCCACGTCATTGGAGTGGAACAGAGTTCCTTCCGGAAGAGAGTGAACATCGATCGGTATACCTTCTAGGAGGTGGGCCGCTTCTTCGACTCCAGCGAGTATGCCCCATCCCCAGTTCCGTGGAAGAGAGCCTGTCGTTATCTCGGCTGTTACTCTAAGATCGGAAAACCCTTCCTTTGTGAGAATCTCTTTCGTTCGTGTAAAGTAGACATCTGTTGTTTCAGCATTCTTGATCTCGTCGTCGGTTGCTACTTGGAATCTTCTCAAATTAGTCATTGTCGCGGTAGGTTTGATCGAATTATAATGTTAGGGTGAGATGCCTTTCCAGCGATTTCGCGATAGGCCATCTGACAAGTTATAACTAGGCTCAATGACTCTCAATAGCACAGGTCGGTTAGAACGTGAGATCACTGGAAGAGCTCGCGAAGAGTGCCCGCGAGCTAAAAGAACGCGGCATGTCCACGTACGAGATAGCTGACGAGCTGAAGGTTCAGGCAGACACAGTTGTCTGGCTTCTACTACACGGCAAAGATGGAGTCAAGACAAAAGAGACCTACGACGTCTACGTCAACTGGAACCCGATAGGATCAAGCGTCCGGCGTCTAACCTTAGTCGGTCGAGCGATGGCGGACACGGTCCGCGAAGCAATAGAAGCCGGTCTGATGGAAGAGCCTGAAGTTGTTGCTGGAATTGAGAGCGGCGGAATGGCTCTAGGACTGATCGTTGCAAGATCATTGAACAAGCCCATTGCATCCGTGCGACCACAAAGACTCGGCGAGAAGAAAGTCGCGGGCGCAGTAAACCCGAGCTTCTCAAGAGTCGAAGGCAAGAAAGTACTGATCGTCGACACAATCCTCCGCATGGGAGAAACAATCAGGGCGGCGATCGAGACTCTTACAGGAGTAAAAGCAAAACCGGTCGGAGTAGTCGTCCTCGCCAACAAGAGTGGCAAAGAGAGCATCGAAGGCGTCCCTCTGCGCTCTCTAGTAGAGTTATTGCCCGTGGCAAAACAGTGAGCTACACCTCAACCAAACAGAATAGCAAGATGCAGGGAGATCTCTTCTGGGGTCAAAAGCCTGCAATTATATCCTACGGATGCGTCCGGTATACGAGGAGCATAGATAGATGCCGACCAAGTTCATGCAGTCACTCAACCCGACGGTCTACACGGAACTCCGGAAAATCGCAAAGGAGAGAGGCATAACTATGCAGGAACTTATCAGAGCCGTTATCGTCCCGGACTGGATGAGAAAGGATGAGAGCGCGCGTTCGGGTGGATCTCCAAGAAGACCTCGAACGGCACGCAACGCATCCAAGAGAGCTAGAGCTAGAATTACTGCTTAGCGCGCTATGCCCAGGCAACGCTTATTTCTCAGCTAACCAAACATCCCAGATTGAAGGATCCAACATTGTCCGCTCAGGACCGAGCTCCCGCCTATGCGATCTCGCTGCTCGCAGGAATACTGACGTTCATCGGCGGATTAGCAAAGGCCTCAACGAGTGGGATTATCAAATACACAGCTTCAGGAGCCACTTTCAACAACTTCGTGGGAAATAGCGTCCGGTCAACCAATTTCGGCCTTGTCGTATCTAGCGCGAAGATCTCCGCAGTCATCCTTATCCTATCTGGAATACTTGTCTTGGTCAGCGCAGTTGTGATGAGCTTCAGATCCCACCAATACTCCGCATGGGGAACGATCATCCTAGTATTCTCCGTCGTCGGACTTTTCGCAGGCGGAAACTTCCTCACGGGAGTCGGATCAGTCCTTGGGATATTAGGCGGACTCTTGGCAATTACGTATAGGACAAATTCGCGTTCCGTGCCTGTGTGATTTCGCCGATCTCGGGGTTTCAGCGAACTCCCTAAGCGCAAGCTTTCTGCAGAGCCGTAGTCTTATCTTTGAGCTGTAATCTGCTAGCTGGAAGGAATTCCGCTTTGAGTCCTGAAACAAAGTTGACCTATGTCACGCTGCTCGCTGACCCGAGCATTCATCCGAAATACGAATCGGCTCTGAAGCAGGTTGAAGCCGATTTTGGGAAACACCATCCGATGTTCATCAACGGCCGAAAAGTTCCCGCTGGAGACGGAGAATTCGATGTTAGAAGCCCTCTAGACACCAAGATACTCCTTGGCTATTTCCAGAAAGGAACATCCCAATACGCCAGGAAAGCAATCGAAGCGGCCAGGGACGCGTTTCAAGAATGGAGCATGAAGCCGTGGAGAGAGCGCGTTGCAATCATCCGGAAAGCAGCGGATCTGATGGAAGATGATCGGTTCCAGCTCGCGGCATTGATCACCTATGAGGTAGGGAAGAACCGGTACGAGGCCGTGGCCGAAGCGAGCGAAGCCATCGACATGCTCGACTACTACGCTGATCTGATGGAACAAAATGATGGATACGTAAAACCCATGCAGCCAGGCGCGCCCGGGGAAGTCTCGAAGAGCGTTCTCCGTCCCTACGGAGTTTGGGCAGTCATTTCACCGTTCAACTTTCCGCTCGCCCTGGCAGCCGGCATGGTCGCATCCGCCCTACTCACCGGCAACACAGTTGTGTTTCACCCCACCAGCGCCGCACCTCTATCAGGGCTAAAGCTCTACGAGACACTTATCAAGGCTCGAGTGCCACCTGGAGCACTAAGCTATCTCACGGGTCCGGGCGAGTCCTTCGGCGACGAGATCACTGGGAACTTGGACGTTGCCGGGATCGCCTTCACTGGCTCAAAGGACGTTGGCATGAAGCTCTATCGCGACTTCGTGAACAAGCAGCCCTATCCGAAACCGTTCATCGCTGAGATGGGCAGCAAGAACCCCGCGCTCATCACCTCAAGCGCCGATCTTGAAAAAGCGGCTGAAGGTGTCGTTCGAGGAGCGTTCGGGTATAGCGGCCAAAAGTGCAGTGCCACCTCACGAGTCTACGTCGAGAGAGGGATCAAGAACGATTTTCTCAAGATTCTCAAGGACAAAGTAGACCGTCTCGCAGTCGGGGATCCGAGAGACAAGGACGTTTTCGTCGGACCCGTGATTAACGAAAAGGCGGTGAAGAAATACCAGCGTTATCTCGAGCTCGCGAAAAAGGACGGCGGTAAGATACTGGCTGGAGGCAGCCTGCCTGTAGACAAGAAACTATCCAAGGGCTACTATGTCAAACCAACCGTGGTCACGGGGCTTCCATCCAACGACCGTCTCTTGAAGGAGGAACTCTTCTTGCCTTTCGTCGTCGTCGACGAAGTCAAAACCTTGGACGAGGCTTTGAGGAAAGCAAACGACACGGACTTCGGCTTGACGGCAGGAATATTCAGCAACGACCAGAACGAGGTTGATAACTTCTTCAAGAACATCGACTTTGGGGTCACGTATGCAAACCGAAAAGGAGGCGCAACAACCGGCGCCTGGCCAGGTTCACAATCTTTCGGCGGCTGGAAAGGAAGTGGAGCGACTGGCAAAGGAGTCGGCGGACCATACTATCTGCTAGAGTTCATGCACGAACAAGCCCAGACTGTAGTCAAAGACGCCTAGGCGGCCAAAAGATCCATCTCGCCAAGGAATATCTCTTCTTTTCCTACTGGAAAGACGCCCGAGGCTGCGACAGAGTGTCCATCGCCGAAGCCGCCGACCTTCGAGCATGATTCAGGAAGAATCTTCGAGAGCGGTGGTTTCGTTCCTCTCTCGATCAAGTTCGTGAGGATCTGTGGTGCTCTTCCTGAGACTTTCACCATTGAGGACGGTAATCTTCCCCACCCGGGAATGTCCGGTGGGATATCCATCATTCCGATCAAATACTTGACCGGGTTTACGACTCGCTGGTAGCGTAGGTACGAACAGAAGCTTCCCACTACTTTTCCTCCCATGCCTTTGTAGTTGTCGTGGGCGTGGAACCATTGGAGGTTCTTTCTCGGTGATAGGCCGTCTTTAGCTATTGTTGAGAGCATCTTCCGGTTGGCTTGTTTTCGTTCCTCCTCGAGGCCCTTGGCCGTCTCCATAGTTTGTCTGTTGAAACCTGTTGTACACGCTTCGATGCCCATCTCAGGACCATTTCTGTAGTATCCAACTGAGCCCAGGACGTTGAGGAGGCTGGAAGCTCGCGTTCTTGTGAGATTCATTCCTTTAGCCTCAATCTTCAGGTCCCCCTTGCCAGAGTCCCGGACAAGTCCTTGATCCTTTGCGTCCTTGATCGCGATCAAGTTGAGTGCTCGTGTCTCGCCGGGTAGTTCCAGCGATCCTATCGTTGCCAAGTGAGCGTAGCTCGACAGTCCTGTGTCAACTGCCTTGCAGAAGAGATAGGCTACTGTTGCAGAAGAGGCGTCTTTCTCGCCTGAAAAACCGTAGAGTTCAGGGTTGAGGTTGTGGAGCATTGGATCCCGGATTGAAGATGTGTCGTGATGGTCCAGAACGAGGATTAGATTTCTAGCGCTATTTGCTTTGACCAACCAATCAATATGTCCAGACCCCAAATCGACGTAGGCTACGACGCGAGGACGCCCTGTTTCGATGTCCTCGACAACTTCCGGGTACAACTTGTCGAGACAGATCAGCCTCGTCTCAAGCCCAAGACTTGACAGGGCCAGTTTGGTCAGTGCAGCCGATGTGAGCCCATCTGCTTCGTCGTGGTGGAGAACAGCAGCTTCTCGAATGCCGGACTCCCGAACAGCAGAAGCTGTAGCCTGTAATCTGTCGAGGAAGCCCTGAAGACCTTCCATAGGTCCTGATCTCAGTTCTTGATGAACCGGGCTATGAAATAGCCTGTCTCATGAAAGTCGGGATTGAACCTCTGTGTGAGATGATCTGGATCAAACCCGGCTTCAGCTAGGAACGGAGTTTGTTCTTGGAGCTCCAGCCCCAATTCCTTCTCAGCAAAACCGACAACGTCTTCGCACTCTTCCTTGCTAATCGTGCAGACACTGTACACAACTGTTCCCCCGTTTTTAGTGATACGTGAAGCCGCAGTCAGAAACTGCTTTTGATAGTCTGCTGAGTTCTCGACATTCCGCATCGTTGTCTCGATTGCAAGTTTCGGGATTACCCCCAGAGCGGTGCATGGAGGGTCCACCAGTACCCTGTCGGCTTTGATGTTGTAATCAAGGTGGACGTATCTCGAGTCGTGCGATATCAACTGGTAGTTAGCGCAGCCCATTCTATTCATCAGTTCCTCTGCGTTCCGAATCTTCTGTTTGTTGCGGTCGAAGCCGATTATCCGAGCCTGATTCCGGGTTATCTGACAGATGTGACTTGTCTTGCCGCCGGGTGCACAGTTGAGGTCGACAATCGTCTCTCCTGGCTTGGGACCTAGAACATGGCTCGTCAGGATTGCTGGCAGCGACTGGAGATGGATTTGTCCATTCGCGTACCACGGGGTTTCCATTATGCTGGGTAGGCCTGTTCTGCTGATTTTGATTTCCACCGCTACTCCCTGTCGGTAGGTCAAGACACTTGTCTCGCTTTGGTGGGAAACGCCAGAGCCGACCGGCGTTCCGGTCTCATCTACCACCGTTACTTTCATGCCAGGCCGCAACCCATGGCATCGCTTCACGCCAGGAGCGTAGAGGTGTGCCCCGAGTTGAACTGCTTCTGCAGCGATTCTGTCCGCTTCCACAATGTTGCCATCAGTTTCTATCTTGGATGGACGAGGATGGAGGAACCCGGCATCCTTGAGTTGCTTGTGCGGCTCGGCGCGCAGACCGTCGGCAATCATCGATTGGATGACGACGTCTCGTTCAGTTTTCAGCGTGTTTATCCGGAAATAGTATCGTGAAGGCATCGCCTGCATTGCAGATAGAACAATGTTGACTCGTGGGCCGTAGATTTCCTGCAGACGGTGATCCAGTTCCGGATCAAGTTGAAACCGTCTCTCGGGAAGTTCGAGAAGCAATGTGTCGTCGCTTTACTGTTAGGGGACTTTCTGGTTTAATTACCCTTGACTTTCGCTCGGGGAGAAGCAAAGGGTCCCCGGGATGGTTAGAGTGGTCTTGGAACTTCGCTGCGTGAAATGCGCGGTTAAGTTTGAGCGGACGTTCGAGGAGAGGAGAAGACAGCTCAACTATTCTGAGGGAGAGATGCTACAGCTTGACGAGAAGGCTTGCCCCAACCATTGCGGCGGAGACTGGTTTTCCATCGAGAGATCACACCCAATTCGCAAGTTCAAGCGTCGATTTTGACCGGAATACTGTTCGTAAGCTCATTTTCTCGTATCTCGAGCCCGATTAGACCGGTTCTCTTCCGTGAGAGTAACTCAAGGCTTAAACCGGGTCTTTCGCACGCTACAATTCGATACCCTATAGAAGACACAGAATTCCGGGATATGGATTGAAAAAGACGGCTAAGAAGAGCCCTCAGCTACTCAACGGTTTTCCCCACATGCCATTCGACGAGTTTCCATTGAAGAGGTCGGAAGACTTGGTGGTGGTTTTGGAGAAGAACATGCCTGAGGGTGCGAAGGTGGAAGTTACACCGATGGAAGACTCACACCACTCTCCTTGCATGCAAGAGATGGTGGCAATAATGGTCCATAACATCGAGGAGGGAAAAGAAGCCGCCTCTGACATTTTCACCATCTACCAGTTCTGCCCATCCTGCCATGTCGGAGTCAGGGTCCTTTAGTACAGATTATTCTAGATACAGATTATTCTAGATAGATTGCTGGCCTGTATGGTTCCGACATTCTAGCGCGTCCCGTGGGGTCGTTTATGCTTGGATCTCCTTCCTTCCAAACATCGACCGTGCATTTGAATTCTCGTTGATAGAAGTCTACTGAGTCAGCGAAAATAGTGTTCTCGGCTGTGACCCCGTCTCGCAAACGTGACTGTCTCATCTCGTCCGGCATCTGGATTGCCTGTTGAATCGCCTTAGCAGCATAATCAGCTGCAGACTTTCCTAAAGATCGGAGCTGAGGATCTCCCATGACGTCCTTGATGAAATCCCCCTGTCTCATCTTTTCCTCGGCCGCTTTCAATGCTTTGAGATAGACTTGCCATTTCCAATCGGCCGCAGTGTAGTAGGCGATACGCTTCGGGGTGATGCCTGTGGCTTTCAAGATCTCGCCGGTATCCTCTAACCCACGTCGAACGAGTGCCTCTGCTCGTTCTGCTACGGCGTCTTTCTCATTCTCTCTTTCTTCAGGCCAGTCGGCCTGAACTACGAATCCTTTGTTCCCGATGCGGCTCCAGATCTCTTCTGCCGTATGCGGTGCTAGCGGGGCTATCATTCTTGTCCGGGTTTCCAGTACCTTTCGTAGGATTCGGTCGCGATTGTCGGACCTCGGTCTTTTCGGCCCCAGTCTTCGCTTGTACCAGGCAATGTCGTTGTCGAGTTGATAGAGTATGATGTTGATGGCTTCCCTGACTCTCAACCTGTCCAGCGCATTTGTTGCACTCTGGACCGCGTTACTCAAACGGCTGACCATCCAGCGGTCCAGCGTGGAGAGTCTCGGTTTCCCCGCTGTTTTCTTCGTGCCTAGTTTTCTGGCCTGTCCTATCAGTGCGGAGAGTCTTTCCTGAATTGAGAGGGCAAGAACTTCGCTGAAATCCGTGTCCTGACCCAGTTCAGCTGTCGCCATGACTCCTACCCGGACGGGATCGGCTCCGAACTTGGCGATTCCCTGGCGTAGCGGGATGATATTCTCAAGCGATTTTGACATCTTCGCACCTTCCATCAGCACGAACCCGTTGGCCACGATTCCCTTTGGCCACTTTTTCTCAGGGAATAGGCTTGAGTGGTGGAAGATGTAGAAGGATAGGTGGTTGGAGACGAGGTCTCGAGCGGAATGGCGCATATCAACAGGGTAGAAGTATTGAAACTCTGCTCGGATGGCGTTCAGGATTGTCTTGGGAATCCCGGTCTGCTCCACAACCGTGTCAACGGTTCCCTCTCCAAGTAGTGTGAAATTGAAGAAACCATCCGGCAATCTCGACGTGTTCTTTTCGAATTTCTTGAAGACCACCCAGTCTTTGGTGAAGTACTTGGATAGGATGTAGTAGGCCATGTAGACGACTGAGTCGGATAGAGCCTCGATAATCCAGTTCTGGTCCCATGGAAGCTTCGTCCCTAGACCCACAGCCCGTGCGCAAGCTCTTTCTCTCAGCCAGTCTATCGTGTAATTGAATTCTCCTCGTAATTCTTCCGGCAGGATAGTCATCTGATCTAGGCATCTGTGAGCGAGCTTCTTCCATTCCGGGTCGCCGTAATTGATGAACCACTGGTTCTCCAAGATGTGGACCAAGCACTTGGTTCCGCAGCGGCAGACTACGGGAGCGTTTCTCAGTTCCAGTAGGGTCGCAATTTTTTCCTGACTCGTCAGTTCTCGGACGATGACCTCCCTTGCTTCAGCAACGGGCATTCCTGAGTAACTGCCGGTGTTTTCTTTCATTATGCCATCGTGGAATTCTTTCGAATACAGTTCCTGTGTTGCGTGTTCTAGATGTGGGTCGTTCTGGTTTTTGACTTTGAATTTCTCGATCAAATCTGCGGCCGGAAGATCAGAGAAGCCTTCTAACCGTATGATGGATATCGGCTTGGTGTCCTGCAAGATCTGTTGTGACTCCGTTGAATTGGCATACCTCTGCTTGAGATCAGTTAGAGCTTGATAATCATAGGGAGCGTGTCCTGGGACAGACATGACAACGCCGGTACCGTTGTCTGGTTCCACAAAACTTCCGGGTAGAATTGGAATTTCGTTGCCAGTGACTGGGTTCTGGACGCTCTTCCACAGCAGCTCGCTTGCGGGCATTTCACCTTCCACGGTGACCTTGTGATTCTGATGTTGGAGCTTCTCAATCGCTTCCTTGCTGACGATCCATTGTTCACTGTCAACTTTCGCCCTAACGTATGCAGCGTCAGGGTTTATCCAGAGATTGGTAACTCCGAAGACGGTTTCCGGCCTCAGAGTCAATGTAGGGTAGATTATGTCGCCTTTCTGGAACTTGACAAGATAGGATTCCCCGATGTCAGGCTCTACATCTCCCTGGGTGTCTACGACCCCTACCGGGCTCTTGTCGTTGGGGCACCAGGCGACCGGATGCGTACCCTTAGTGATTAGCCCTTTGCGGTTCAGGGTCTGGAAATGCCATTCGATGTAGCGATTGTACAGAGGATCGATGGTCGTGAATTCTCTGCGCCAGTCGATCGAGAACCCGATCTCCATCATTCCTTTCTTGATATCTTCGCGGAAGTAGGAGGCCATCGACTTCGGGTCCTTCAGCTTCTCCAACGTTGCCGATGGGATGCCGTAGATCTTTGTGAAAGTCTCAATAATCTCGGGGTCACCTTCGCGCAAGCGTTTGCTCATGGCGAACAGTGGTGTGCCTGTGTAGTGGAAGCCCATTGGGAAGAGGCTGTTGTAGCCTTTCATCCGGTGATATCGGGCGTTAACGTCAGCGATGGTGTAGGTTCTCGCGTGACCTATGTGCTGGGGAGAGTTAGGGTAGGGATAGGCGGCTGTCGCATAGTACTTGGGTTTGCGAGGGTCCGGGTCCGTCTCGTAGATCTTGCGCCAGTTCCATTTTTTCTGCCACTTTCTTTCCAGGGTGTGCCAGTCAAGCTTGGCTGGCGTTGCTGATCCCCTCCGCTGGGATTACCGTGTTGAGCTGTTTTGTGACGACTTGTTCTGCGGCCTTTATCGCCTCGTCTACTTTGTCTTTGGAGGATCCGCCGCCTGTGGCGAAGAATGGTCTGCCCCCTCCTCCCCCACCCAGGAGCTTGGAGGCTTCTGAGACTATTTGGCCGGCGTTGACGCCTGCTTTGACTGCTTGGTCGCCAGCTGCGGCAACGACCTGGACGCGCTCTGATACTTCGAATATTACCGCGATTATGTTGGGGTCGGACTCCTTGAGCCGATTAGCAACCTCCACAGCGTCGATGCCCTTTCTCTTGGCCGTCTTTGATAGTACGAGTCTGACTGTTCCGAGAGCGATTGCTTTCTTCGCCAGCTGTTTGACGTGGGACTCTGTAGTCTTTGCATGGACCCTTTCGAGTTCTCTCTCTAGGGAATCTCTCTCAGCAACTATTGTCTTGATGGACTCTGGAAGTTTTTCCGGCGTTGTCTTCAAGAGTTCGCTCGCTTTTGCAAGTGCTTCACCTTGTTGATTGATCCGTTTCAGCGCGGGCTCTCCTGCCGAGAAGATAATCCTCTCTACCCCGTCTTGCAGTTTGCCAGCTTTCTCGATCTTGAACACTCCTAGCTCTCCAGTTCTCTTGCAGTGTGTTCCCCCGCAAGCTTCAGCGTCCCATCCCTGGATTCTCACTACTCTGATCTTGGATCCTGGGACTGCTCCGCCCTGATAGAGTCTGTATCCGTACTTTGCTTCTGCTTTCTCGCGAGCCATCCATGCTACTTGTACGGGTAGGTCTCGTAGAATGACTTGGTTGACTAGGCGTTCGATCCGTTCCCTTTCCTTCGGAGTAATCTCTCGGTAGTGTGTGATGTCAAGCCTGCTGCTCTCCACTTCTTTTTGCGCGCCTGCTTGCCAGACGTGCTCGCCTAACACTCTACGTGCCGCGCCGATCAGGGCGTGGGTGCCTGTGTGGTGGCGCATCAGGTTCACGCGACGCTGCCAATCGACCTCTCCCTCCACAAGATCGATTTCCTGATCGATGGGCTGGTCTAAGAAGTGGACGATGGTGTTTCCGATCTTCTGGACATTTGTGACTTTTAGCTTTCTGTCACCAAATCGCAGCTCGCCATGGTCGCCCGGCTGGCCACCTCCTTCAGGATAGAAGCAGGTCTGGTCCAACACCACCGCGTTCTCCGCGACTCTTGCTAGTATCTTCGCCTGGAAGCCGGTCTGATACGCATCGTCGTAGTATAGCGCTCTGGTTCCCGGAAGATCCTTCACCTTCGCTTCCCATTCAGGCTCGGAGGAGGACGCTTCGAGACTAGTAGTAGGCTTTGAATGTCGTTCGGCGACTAGCGTCAAGAAGTTCTCGGGGACTTCGACCTCTACTCCGACCTTCTCCGCGCTCTCTTGCACGATTTCGGGAGCCAGGCCTTGAGAATCGTAGAGCAGAACGAGCTGATCTGTAGGAATCTTTCGAATGCCTTGACTCGAGAGTTCCTTTGAAAGTCTGAGTACTACTTCTGACCCTTTGCTGATCGTTTCCTCGTACTTCTCTACCTCAATTTGCAATCCGTCCAGTATCTCCCGTCTCATCTCTCGGAGGAGATGAAATTCTCCACTCCACATTTTGATCTGTCCCTCAATTATGCCGGGAAGTTCATGAGGGATTCCTAGTTGTCGGGCCAGCCTTGCTGCTCGGCGGATGATTAGTCGGGTTAAGTAGCCTTCACCTACATTGGAAGGGACGACGCCTTCGGCTAGTAGGAAGGAAATTGCCTTAGTATGGTCGGTGATTGCGAATGCGCCTTCTAGGGTCTGTACGATGGAGCGGAACGCGTCTTTGTTGCGGCCAGTCTCCAGTGCGGTAGCTTCGATGTACGCTTCCCTTGCCGCTCGACTGCCTGCTCCATAGATTCCGGCAGCCCTTGTAAGAGATGATAATGTGTTCTCGTCGAGGTCGACCTTCGCTAGTTCCATAACCTGCGCGAGCAGGGGGCCGTACACTGCATGGAACCCGCTCGGGGAGCCTTGGGACAGCCAGGCCCACCTTTCCATCCCATAGCCTGTGTCCACTGTCCTGATCGGTAATGCCATGAGTTCTTCGCCTTGGACCTTGTACTGCATGAAGACAAGTGTCGATATTTCTAGTCCGGAGACAATTCCTTCGAGATCAGGGCCTGCATTTCCTCCACCTGACCAGAAGTGCTCTTTGTAAGTGATCGATTCAGACGGGACACCCATCACGTCCGTTAGCAATTTGTGGTGGTAGCTTACCGTCTGGTCCTTCCAATAGATTTCCTTGTTCGGATAGTTGAACGCGTGGGCTCCGCCCATTTCAAAGATGGACATGTGTCGGCCTGCAGCGCCAACCGATTCGATGTCTGTGAAACGGATGCATGGCTGGCTAATGACCAGCGGGTTTGCTGGAGGGGGCATAGTCCCTTCTGTTACGTAGGGTTGGAAATCGTAGATTGACGCGCCGACGAGGTATACGTCGTTACGCCACCGGGCCACGATCGGATATGGTTTGATCCGGGTGTGTCCACGTGTGGCGAAATAGTCCATGAACTGAATGCGCATCTCTGCCAGGCTGTAACGCTGTTTTGTAGGGGGGTTTCCGATGAAAGAATAAGGTGCGCACGGGACTTCACCACAAGTAGTCTGGTCGGGAGCCGCCCAGTAGTTACTTTTGCAGGATGGACATTTTCTTCGAATGAAGCCGATTTCTCTGAAGTACGGGAGGGCAAATTCTTCCGGATTAATCTCTGGCATCTATCGTGTCCCTTCACGATTACTTGGGAAATATAGAAGCTTGGATGGAACTGGCGTTCTAGAGGGTTGTCGATTCGAGGAGAAGACTGTGCGGAGCTATACCGCGAACCTCCTTGCTCTTCCTCTAACCGAATAGTGCCCCGAGTCCTGCTAGGGCTTCTTCTTCTTTCTTCTTCTCTTCTTCAGCCGGTTTCTTGTCTTCCTTCTTTGCCTCAGCAGGTGCTGCGGGCGCTGCTGCGGGTGCGGCCATTACACTGGCTGACTTTAGGGCTTCGTCGATGTTAACTTCTGAGAGTGCTGCGACTAGGGCTTTCACTTGGGCTTCTTCGACTTGGCTGCCCGCTGCGGTTACGACTTTCTTGACGTTCTCTTCTGTCACAGGCTGCGCTGATGAGTGCAGCAGTAGTGCGGCGTAGACATACTTCATTGGACTTTTTCCTCTTTTCTCAGGATTTGATTGGATTTTAGTCGAGCGTCAATTCCTACACTTAAGGGTTTCCGGGTATTGCGGCAGGAATCTTCTGTTGGAGGACTCTCGCGTTCATGACGGCGCGTCTGAGTACGGGCTCGATGGTGCCGCTTTCAAGGAAACCTGCTTCAACGGCAATCGCTAGTGCTTCTCTCATTCCTTTCCCTAGGATTCTCGGCGCGTTCTCAGGGGTCACGTAGCCGGCGTCTATTGAGAGGCTGAACGCGTTGCTAACGGCTTGGAAGACATCTTTTCGATATGCGGTGATGTCGAGTACGAGATCGTCGGATTTGAGTATGGTTCCGTTATCGTATGCGGTTGATAGTGTGAGCCCAGCCTCCATTGGCTTGAGCCCAAGTTTGGAAAGAACGGAGGCCATCTTAGGCGTGATCAGGTCTCCTCTTCTGGCAACAACCGAGTCTCGTGCCACCCAGATGCTTCCGCCCTCGATTCTCGTTTGGACCTTGATTTCTCCGAACTCACTGATTACCGGGCCAGGGGGCAGTCCTGTGTTTCCGGCTGGAACCATTATTTCACCGGTTGCAATATCTCCGGCTTTCGCGGGGACTCTGACTTTGCTCTTTTCGAGCAATATTATCAGAGAGTAAGGGTTGACGTCTGTGAACAGCAGAATGTTCGATCCTTGAAGGTCCTTGACAAACTCCCCGACCCTGCCGTGGCTGGACTCTGAAAGCTCCACAGATTTCCGCAACAGATTATTCTTCGTAACAACCATCGCTACCCTGTCGCGTAGACGTTTTCGTAATTCGTGGATCTGGGACGAGCGGACTTTGGTCAGGTCTGCGGCCGCTATGACCGGGTATTTCTCCAAGAGTTCTTGGAGTTCGGCAATTGCTTCTTTCTTCCAAGCAGCTACTTTTCGAGTTGTAGACATTGTTCTATCCCTGCGTGGTCAGGGGTATCTTTACTAGCGGTCCCATTGATGCTTTTATCGAGACAGCCTTGATGTTCTTGGGACCCTTCTCGAGCTTCGCCTCTAATCGTGAGATTACAGTCTGGATGTTTTGGACGAGAGCATCGTCGGACATGTCCTCGGTTCCTACTTTGACCTGGATTACCGGCTGATCCTTCATTTTAAGCCGGACATTGCTACGCTGCCGCTTGATGATATCGTCAATAGGTGCGGTGGGAGGGATAGGCGTCGGCATTTTGCCTCTGGGCCCGAGAATCTGTCCGAGGGTCTTTCCAACCTGCGGCATCAACGGGGCTTCTGCGACGAAAAAATCGTAGTTCTGAGCTATCTTCCGAGCGTCCTTTTTAGCGCGCCCCAGTTTGTCGAGATCCTCGCGCCCAATAACGATGTCGGCTCCAGCGTTTTTGGCTCTAACGGCCAGGTCGCCGCCGGCTATGACTGCAACTTTCGAGTCCTTGTCCGCGGGTGTGGGAAGTTCGAGGTTCTCGTTGATCCTCCCTTCGGGCTTTTTCAGGTCTATCTCGCGAAGCTTGACCGACAATTCGATGGCCTGGGTGAACTTTCTCTTTTCGGTCTTGCTCCTTACCTCGCCGATGGCTTTTGTGATCGAGTCTTTAGACAAGGGCATCTTACTGTTCTCCTATTGTAATTCCTTTAGAGCAGCGTCATACTGGCCGGCGTCGAGGTTCTTGATGAAGTCTTTTGGCTCCTTGGAATCTACTGTGACGCCCATGCTTACGCATGCGCCTGCGACCTCTTTCACAGCTGACTTTAGGGTCCGTGAATAGCTGTCTGTCC
>WNGK01000761.1_pt2 | contig 33473 bp, 33 predicted proteins | sample 5400601 | NCBI WGS metagenome assembly WNGK01 (sample SAMN13153376, study PRJNA577476) | soil metagenome | isolation source: 60 cm soil or saprolite under Garry oak tree replicate 1 | place: USA:California | collected 2016-06-15 | reverse complement strand
TCCTGGAAATCCGACCCCTATTCCCACCGAAACACCAGCGTCAGAACGCTGCGCGGGAACGAAAATCAGTACTCCTGCCACCAATCCAATTAAGAGAAGTTTTTTCCAGTTCATTGTTTTTTCCTCCTACTAATTAAACCGGAGATAGAGGTGAAAGTTTTTCGCTTTATTCGGATGGAAGAACCTCGGGATATCCCGTGATGCAAATGCTTTGCCCAATTTGTTGATAGCAAAGGCCGCGAAGGCGCAGCCCATTCAGAGCATTTTCTGCTCCGCGGCCTGGGAACGCAATTACGGGTCCTCCGGTCAAGATCGGACCCAAATAAACCTGCACCTTGTCAATCAGACGCGCATCAAGTGCTTGGCCAAGCACTTTGCCACCCCCCTCAATCAGTACGCTGGTGATACTTCGTTTGCCCAGATTTTTCAGCACAGTAGCCAGAGATTTGCCTTCGAAAATTAATGTTCGTGAAGCCAGCCGGTCAGAAAATAAATGAGCGCGCCGCGGCATCTTGCCTGAACGGGTCAGGACGACGCGCCAGGGTTGTCGTGCGGCACGCATGCCACGCACGGTCAGTCGTGGGTTGTCCACTCGGACTGTTTCCGCTCCGACGAGAATCGCGTCCACGCGGGCGCGAAACTGATGCGCGTGACGGCGAGCAGAACGCCCGGTGACCCAGCGAGGCTCGCCAGTAGGTCGCGTCAATCGACCATCCAGGGACATCCCGCACTTTGCGATGATAAAAGGGCGTCGACTGACAATCCATTTGTTAAAAGCCTCGTTGAGCCGCGCGCAGTCCTCAGCCAAAGTGCCCTCTCGCACTCTGACGCCCGCATTTCGCAATTGTATGATGCCATTGCCGGAGTGGCGCGGATTTACGTCTCTCGCGCCGACAACAACGTTTCTGACCCCGGCCTTCAGTATTGCGGCAGTGCAGGGAGCAGTGCGTCCGACAGTGGAACACGGTTCCAGAGTAACGTAAAGCGTGGCCCGAGGAGGTACCGGCGCGGCGAAATTGCGGAGACATTCAACCTCAGCGTGATCGCGACCCGCTCTCCGATGATGTCCTTTCGCCACTATTCGATTGTCAATGACCAGAATTGCTCCAACCGCGGGATTGGGGCTCGTCTGGCCTAGCGCCTTTTTTGCCTCATTTAGCGCAGCGCGCATGAACTTTTCGTCTCGCTCAGTCGTTATCACTTTGAGAGATCAATAATTGTTCTCGCCCGCTGGGGCAACGCGGACGCGATCACCACCAAGAGTCGCGGCGAGGGACTTTGAATTGCCTACGAGAATCCGTGCATTTAATTCGCCTGCTTGCTCCGCAGGACGAGCGGGGCAATCGCGCTGAAGTAACGGCCGATGTAAACAAGGTAACCGATGAATGCTGCGAGCTGAGCGCTGACCAACCAAAGGTGACCGGCGCGCGCAATGAACAAATCAGGCCATATCCAAATGGCGAACGCGCAGCCGAGATTGAGAAAGAAAAGTAAGGGAACAAGTACGCGGATGTTTAACAGTTGATCAGCCTTGGCGCGCTCGTAAAGCGCGCGATCGGTGTCGCCAGTCGATTCCGCGACCCGGGCGCGAATAAGCCGCATGTCATAGACGAAAAGCAGCCACACAACGCCCGCATAAGCGGCGCTTAGTTGGAACCACGCCAGAGGGCGGTCGAGGCGACTGAATAGAATCGCTTCGCCCAGCGCGCAACCGATATAAAAAAAATTATGTCCAAACTCCAGTGGCCAACGAATTAGCGTAAGCGTGTGAATGACTGACCGCGACCAAAAGATAAAGATCACGCACAAACCGGCAGCGAGGTAAAGAAACGTACTCCAGTGTCGCATCGACATCACCGCGCGGGCATTGTCCGTTAAGAAAAAGAGGGCAACCCCTTGGATGATGCTGGCCAGCGTAAGTTCGATGTTGATGACAACCGAATCCAGCTCGCGGCGGCCTTCGCTTAGCGGATTCACACGCGACTCGTAATCGCTCGGTGACGAACATGTCAAGGCTGGCTTGCCGGCTGTTTTGACTGTCCCGAAGAACTGTTTATTCCACTGTTTCTGCAAATCGCCGGCTTATGCGATCGGCATACGTCACAAATCCCCTACAAGCTCTTGCTGATTGACTCGCATCCGGCGAAACGAGTGATTTTAGATGGCGACATGAAGGCTACGGGATGTGGAGAAGCAGCGTGCCTGGAGGGATTCGAACCCCCAACCTTCTGATCCGAAGTCAGAAGCTCTATCCGGTTGAGCTACAGGCACTCTTTTAGTGACTGGTGATTGGTGAATTGCAGACAACCAACCATTCACTATTCACTGATCACTATTCACTATGGGAAAAGGGTGGCCGACGGGACTCGAACCCGCAACAACCAGAACCACAATCTGGGGCTCTACCATTGAGCTACGGCCACCATCATTGACGCGGAAACCAGATTTTAAGATTCGATTTTCCTTTTGCAAACAAAGGACTCGCTTTCTCCATTCGCTTTGTTCATGCTGCAAATCCGTGGAGCATCAGATTGCTACTGCTACGGGTGTGCGGTGTGTCATCGCGCCTCGTCATCGCATAAGCCGAACCAGTTTGATTTTGCTCGTCGGTTCGTTTTTCGTTGTTGCGTCAGTTGATCTTTGGGCACAGGAAAATGACCCGAGCGAAACTTTTCTTAAAGCCTACCTCTCGGCGCAGCAGGGCGAAAAACTAGAACACGAAAACCGATTTAAGACCGCCCTGGCCAAATATCGATTTGCCGGAAGCCTGATCGAGGAGTTGCGCAGATCGCACGCTGATTGGCAGCCAGCGATCGTGGAATATCGCGGCCGTAAAATCAGCGAAGGAATCTTGCGAATTCAAGAGAGGATATCGAGGCAAAACGAATTAAGCGCGGGTGCAAGTCACTTGCCGGAAGTTGTCCCCTCGTTGGCTGAGAATGAGCCCTGGTCCGAGCCCGGACCCGAGGTCGTGGCGCCGCAATCGAGTGAAACCATCACCCAAGTATCACGCGACGCTGCGATTGAAGCGGCAACGAGGAAATTGCGCAGCAAGATCGATCAACTGCAAGCGGCCCTTGAAAAGTCGCGCAGCGATCTCGAAACCGCACGAAAAGGAAAGGAACTTGTCGATGCTCGTCTGCAGGAAACAAGTTCCAGGCTTGAGAAAGCGCAAAACGAAATCGAAAAATCCAGGAGATCAAAACAGCAGGCGCAAGATCAACTCGTGCAAACTCAGGAATCGTTAAAAGCACTCGAGGCATCGAAGGATAATAGCAATGGGGAGCAGCAACAGTTGCGTGCAGAAATGGCTAATTTGAAAGACGCCGTTGTTGTGGCCGACAAGGCGCGTGTCACAACGGAGAAGCAAAGGGACGAGGCTAAGGAGAAATTCGCCGCAGCGAACAAGCAAATCACTACACTGGAACAGGAGCGCGATGAAGCGCTCGGCGAGTTAAAAGGAGCGAGGGAAGCAGAACAACAAGTCCAGGCATTCCTCGCCGAGAACAGTGATTTGAGACAGAAGCTGGCAGATGCTGAGAAAAAGGTCCGCGAGATTGGCGAGCCCAAGCCGACAAACGTGGAGCAATTTGATGAGGTGAAACAGCAGGTGGCGCAGTTCCAACAGCAGTTGGCTGAGAGTCAGAAGAAAAATCAGTATCTCGTAGCCAGAATTGCCGAGCTTTGGGTGCAACTGGATGAGACAGACGCACAGCTTCAAAACGCGAAACTGACTGGGAAAAACAGCCAGGAGACTGCCCGACTCAAAAGAGAAAACGAACTACTGCGAAACATTGTTGTACGCGAACGACAGGAAGAAGCGCGTCGGGACGAAGCAAGAAAGTTGATGCTGGCGGAGTTGGATAAACTAAAAATCAAATCGGATACGTTGAATAAGCAGATCGAATTTCTCGCGCAACCGGTTACAACATTCAGCAGCGAAGAGCTCACTTTGCTGCGCCAGCCTTTGGTCTCAGTTTCGGACCACAACCCGGGCGTGTTGACAGCGAGTTTTATTTTTGCGAAAAAATCGCCAGGAGATTCAGTCGAGATTGCGAAGCCGGACGCAAACGCAAATTCCGTTCCTCGGAGCGAAGCGACGTTGAACAACTCCGGCGGGTTCAAAGGGGACTTGCCGGATGGGCCGCAGAGTGTTGCACACGCCGCCAAGGAAAGTTTTAGCGGGGCGAATACTAAACGGCAGAAAGCAATATCGGGAAATCCCGATCAATAATCCTTATAACCTTCACGCGCTTTCCAATCTCGGCACGGTTTGTCTTGCAGTGGCAAGTTTCGGTGTTGCGCTTACCCTCGGGACCGACAGCGGAGCACTATTCTTTCTGGCTCGAGAACCGGAGTGAGATCGGGCACGCCGCGTGGTGTGTGCCAGGTTGAGGGGTTGATTCTGTAACGGCGGTCTATTTATCACGCTATAGCCTTGGCGAAAGTGGATGACCGCTGGATGATTTGATTTCGCAACATGCAACCATTTCTCACTGCTAACTGGCGGTATCTGGCGATGCTGAACTACGTCGTCGATCCGGGCTTGATCAGCCCGTTCGTTCCACCGGGTACCGAGATCGACTACGAAAACGGTGAAACGTTCCTTAGCGTGGTTGGATTTCTCTTTCTCGATACGCGCCTCCTCGGTGTTCCGATTCCACTGCACCGTGACTTCGAAGAAGTGAACTTACGCTTTTACGTAAGGAGAAAATCAGCTGACACATGGCGGCGCGGTGTGGTTTTCATTCGCGAGCTTGTTCCCCGCCGAGCGATCGCGCTAGTCGCCCGTGCGTTTTACGGGGAGCGCTATTTCGCTCTACCGATGAAACACCACATAGAGCATGTCGATCTCAATTTAAAGGTAGAGTACTCCTGGCGACGTGGGAAGAAATGGGAATCGCTGAAAATGAGTGCAGCCGGCGAATCGCAATCAATTTCCGCCGGTTCGCACGCCGAATTTATCACCGAACATTATTGGGGTTACACCTGCGTGCGGACGGGCTGCAGTGAATACCGAGTGGAACATCCGCGCTGGAAAATTTGGAACGCGACCGGCTTCGAATTCAACGCAGGCGTTGCAACTCTTTACGGCGAACAATTTGCTGAAACGCTAAATCAGCCACCGCGCTCTGCATTCATTGCCGACGGCTCGCCCATCACAATCGAACGCCGATTACTTCTTCTGTAGCGGCGGTCTGCGACCGCCGAAATCAGGCTTTTCGATTCAGCAGCTGCCCTCAGCACGAACGGCAGAATCTCGCCATGCTGGTCCTTTGTCATTCCGAGCGGAGTCGAGAAATCTCTTATTGATATCTGACGAGCGGTTATTTTCGCGCGAGCAACTGCCTTAGCACAAATGGCAAAATTCCGCCGTGCCGGTAGTAATCGATCTCGACCGGCGTATCGATCCGGAGCTTTACAGGCACGGAGCTCTTCTGGCGATCTTTGCCTTCGATCTCGAGCGTTACCATTTGCCCAGGGTTAATTGTGTCTGACAATCCGGCGATCGAAAAAATTTCTGAACCGTCAAATCCAAGTGACTGAGCAGTTGTTCCATCGAGGAATTGCAACGGTAGCACACCCATGCCGACTAGATTTGAGCGATGGATCCGTTCGAAACTCGCAGCGACCACCGCTTTAACGCCAAGCAAACGCGTTCCTTTTGCCGCCCAGTCGCGCGATGAACCCGTGCCGTACTCGTGGCCGGCCAGAATAATCAACGGTGTGTTTGTCTGCGCATATTTGGTCGCAGCGTCGAAGATCGACAACTCTTCACTGTCACCGTTCGCAAAATATTTCGTCACGCCTCCCTCGGTTCCGGGCACCATCAAGTTTTTTATCCGCACGTTCGCGAATGTGCCTCGCGTCATAACCAGATCGTTCCCGCGCCGGCTGCCGTAGCTGTTAAAATCAGAGTGGGCAATCCCGCGCGAAACTAGATATTGTCCTGCCGGAGACGTTGCCTTGATTGCGCCCGCAGGCGAAATGTGGTCAGTCGTCACGGAGTCGCCGAAAATGCCGAGTGCGCGGGCGCCGCGGATCTCCTCAATATGTCCCGGCTCCATCGAGAAATTTTCGAAAAACGGCGGCTCGTGAATGTAATCACTCTTTTCGTCCCACTGGTAGATTTCGCCCGTGCTGGATGGAATCTCGTTCCACTTCGGATTTTGATTGGCAAAATCGCGATAAAGCTTGCGGAAAGTTTCCGGTTTGAGCGCTGTTTGCATGGCATGCCGGATTTCGCTGAGAGTCGGCCACAGATCGCGCAGAAAAGTTTCCTTCCCTTGCTTGTCTTTTCCGAGCGGATCGCGCGAGAGGTCGATATGTACTCGGCCGGCCAGCGCAAAAGCGACAACCAGCGGAGGCGACATCAGGAAATTTGCCTTGATATGTTGATGCACGCGCGCTTCGAAGTTTCGATTCCCCGAAAGCACTGAGGCTGCAACTAGATCGTATTCGTGAATTGCCTTCTCGATGTTTGGATGTAGCGGGCCGGAGTTGCCAATGCAGGTGGTGCACCCGTAGCCGACCAGATTAAATCCGAGTTGATCGAGATATTTTTGCAGCCCCGTTTTCTCCAGGTAATCGGAAACGACCCGCGACCCAGGTGCGAGCGAAGTTTTCACCGCAGGATCGATGTGCAGACCGCGCTCAGCCGCTTTTTTCGCCAGTAAGCCGGCCGCGATCATCACGCTCGGATTACTCGTGTTTGTGCAGCTGGTGATCGCCGCGATAAGGACGCTGCCATGCCCGATGTGAGTACGCCCCTGCGTAAAGACGTCGCTCGATTCGGCTTCAATTTCTTTTCCAAGATCAGGCGTTGGGCGGTTTGCAATCATCTCGATCTTGTTGAGTTCGTCGCCCGGACTGATCCCCTGATCTTCCTTTTTGTCAGTCGAAAACATTTCGCCATTGCGCGGGGCGCTGCCATTCAATTGCACGAGATGCTTTTGCCGAAGATCGACATTTTGTTTTCCATAGCCGCCATCCCGCACCGGTTTTTCAAGCAGCTCACGAAATGTCTTCCCAAGCTCTGGCAAGTTGATCCGGTCTTGTGGCCTCTTGGGACCGGCAACGCTCGGCTGCACTTCCGCCAGATCCAAATCGATATCGACGCTGTAATCGATTTCGCCCTTCCGCGGCATGCCAAACATGTTTTGCGCCCGAAAATAATTCTCGAACGCAAGGCACTGCGCGTCGCTGCGTCCGGTAGCCCGCAAGTAATCCACTGATTCTTGATCAATCGGAAAATATCCCATGGTCGCGCCGTACTCGGGCGACATGTTCCCGATCGTCGCGCGATCGGGGACCGGCAGCGATGCTGCGCCTTCACCATAAAATTCGACGAACTTGCCGACAACTTTTTGCGCGCGAAGCAATTGCGTGATGTGCAGCACGAGATCGGTCGCAGTTACACCTTCGCGCAGTTGACCGCTCATGTGCACGCCCACGACTTCCGGCGTCAGAAAATAAACCGGCTGTCCAAGCATACCGGCTTCCGCTTCGATTCCGCCCACGCCCCAACCAACCACGCCTAGACCGTTAATCATCGTCGTGTGCGAATCAGTGCCGACCAGCGTGTCGGGGAAGAAAATTTCTGACCTCTGATCTCCGATCTCTGACTTCTGACTCAGCACCCCTTTTGCGAGGTATTCGAGATTAACTTGGTGAACGATGCCGATCCCCGGCGGGATGAGCTGAAAAGTTTTAAATGCTTGCTGTCCCCACTTGAGAAACTGATAACGCTCGCGGTTGCGTTTAAACTCCATATCCAGGTTGAGTTCCAACGCTCGTGCCGAACCGAAGAAATCCACCTGCACCGAATGGTCGACCACCAGATCCACCGGCACCAGTGGCTCGATAATTTTCGGATCGCCACCGAGCCGTTTGACTGCACTCCGCATCGCGGCAAGATCGACCACCAGCGGCACGCCCGTGAAATCCTGTAAAACGATCCGCGCGACGATAAATGGAATCTCCTCGTTTGCCGGCGATTTTGCATTCCAGTTCGCCAGCGCCTCGACATCTTTGCGCCCTTTTTTCCCATCGCAATTTCGCAGCACCGACTCGAGCACGATCCGAATGCTTACCGGCAGCCGCGAAATTTTCCCAATGTCCTGTTCTTCCAGTGCCGGCAGCGAATAGAGAAAACCTTCGCGATCTTTGCCTGCATCGAATTTCCTCAGCGTTTTAAATTCGTCTTTCATTTCTCAACTCCGTCATCCCGAGCGAAGCGAAGGACCCCGCACAAACTCGTAAGACATGCACATTACTTAGATTGATCCAATCTCCGATTGTGAGGTTCCTCACGTCGCTCGAGATGACAAATGATGCGTGCGCTAATCATTTTAGCTCTGCCAATTTCGTTTTGATCTTGTCAAAATTCGGCAGCTGTCTCGCGTCGTCATCGCTCTCCGCATACTGGATCACGCCATTTTTATCGATGATGAACGCAGACCGCTTCGCCACGCCAGCCATTCCGAGGCTCATCTGCGGGAGGAACGAGTCGTACATCACGTCATATCTTTTAGCGACTTCATGTTCGTAGTCGCTGAGCAACGGCACAGTGATCTTTTCCTTTTTCGCCCACGCCTCCTGCGCAAACGGATTATCGCCGCTAATTCCGTAAACGGTGGCGCTCAGATCGGTGTAAGCGTTCAGGCCCTGACTGACCTCGCACATCTCAGTGGTGCACGTGCCGGTGAACGCCATGGGAAAGAAAAGGAGCAGCGTATTTTTCTTCCCGAAATTGTCGCTTAACTTGATTTGCTTGGGTCCATCGGTGGTCTTGGTTGAGAGCGTGAAATCTGGCGCTTTGGTTCCGACGGCTAGCGGCATAAGCAATACTCCGGTTTGATTAAATGTGAGGACTTTCAGTATATGATCGGCATCCGCGCGGTCAAAAGGAAGATCGTGAATCGTTGAATCGTCGATTTGGGATTTACGATTCACGATTCACTAATCACGATTCACGTTTTCAAATGGAACTCTTCTGGTGGTTGCTCACAGTCGTACTGTTTGCCGTCGGTCTTATCGGCACGGTGCTGCCTGTGTTTCCGGGCACAATTATCATCCTGGCCGGCGCCCTCCTTCATCGGATGATGCTTGGACCGGAGAAAAGCATCGGTTGGCGGACGATGGTGGTCCTTGTGCTGCTGACCGTCGCAGCCTACGCGCTGGATTTTCTTAGCGGCTACGTCGGCGCAAAATATTTCGGCGCGACAAAATGGGCGATGTTCGGTGCTGTTCTTGGGGCGTTGATCGGTGTCTTTTTCGGAATTCTCGGATTGTTTGTCGGCCCGGTGATCGGTGCGATCATCGGAGAATTTGTTGCCGGGAAAACAATGATCGATGCCGGCCGGGCAGGCTGGGGAAGTTTGCTGGGAAATCTCGGTGCAATGATCGGCAAACTCATCATCGCGCTCGCGATGATTGCGATTTTCTTCATGACCGTGCCGGCGCCATTTTGAGTTTCCCGAGTTGAACCCGGAAAGCTTTCGGGATTTTTGCGAGATTCCTTTTGCCAGGAGAGAATTGAACCGCTGATTACGCGGATGCTGCAGATCAAAATTCAATTCAGCTTATCCGTTATATCCGCGCAATCCGTGGTTCTTTTCTTCTTTGGTGATTGTGTTAAATTCTTGACCGATGGCAGATGATCGCTGGTGAGCCGCTTTGGCTTGCTGGAGGAAAGTCCGAACACCATACGGCAGCATGCCGCGTAAAATACGCGGGCGCCGCGGTTGTAAAACTGCGGTGACGGAAAGTGTCACAGAAAAGACACCGCCGGTTCTTTGGCAACTACAACTGTAGGTGAAGCCGTTGGCTTCCCATGCCTGGAACAGGCAAGGGTGAAAAGGCGAGGTAAGAGCTCACCGCTCGCGGAGTAATTCGCGAGGCATGAAAAACCCCATGCGGTGCAAGACAAAACAGAGGAAGGGCAGCCGGCCCGTCGATCCTCGGGTATCGTCGCATCGCGATGCTGTAACGGCGGTCAATGACCGCCGAACCTGCATCGGACGCTCGGAGAAATCTGGGTGAGATAAATGATCATCGCGGCTGAGAAATCAGCCGGACAGAATTCGGCTTACCGCCATCAAAATATGAAGGGCGCTTTCGGAAACGAAGGCGCCCTTCGCTTTTTTGCGGAATTACCATGGATTGATCATTGAATCGCTGTATCGCGCGAAGCTCCTCTGGGTAGCGCACGCGTGCCGCGTGCTGGTTGCGGCGTCCTCACCGAAACGACCTTTCCTATGATTGCGACAGAAAGGAAAAATGCGCGAACCCGAGACGGCTTCGCCAGCGCGCGGGAAGCGTGCGCTGCCCAGAGGCGGTGGATTCAAACGTAATTGGGAACGCGCTTACATCCAAACGCCAAATCAGGCCACGGATGGGCGGACGCTGGTTTTTTTGCGCAAGAGCGGGAGCACTTTTTCCACGAGCGCGTCGGCGGTGATGCCATGTTTTTTCCGCAGGATTGGGACTGCGCCGTGCTCGATAAATTGATCGGGCCAACCGATGCGCACCACGGGCGTATTGATCATTTGCGAGTGCAAATGTTCCATCACCGCACAGCCAAAACCGTTGTGCAAAACATGATCTTCAATGGTGCAAACGACTTCGACGCTGCGCGCGAAAAATTCGAGCGTGCCGGTGTCCATTGGCTTGATCCAGCGCGGATTGATGAGCGCAACGGAAATTCCTTTCTCTTCAAGCTTCCGCGCGGCTTCTTCGGCAATTTCAAACATGTTGCCCAGGCCGAAGATCGCCACGTCGCGCCCGTGTTGTACGACTTCCGCCTTACCGATCTCGAGAAGTTTCGGCTCCGGTTTGATTTTTGCGCCCGTCCCTGAACCTCGTGGGTAACGAACGGCGATCGGACCGGAGTTGTAATGCGCCATGGTCCAAAGCATATCGACGAATTCGTCCTCGTTCTTCGGTTGCATGTGCACCCAATTTGGAACGTGTCGCAAGTAACCGATGTCGAACAATCCGTGATGCGTCGGGCCGTCGTCGCCACTCAATCCGGCGCGGTCCATGCACAGTTTTACGTTGAGGTTTTGGATCGCGATATCGTGAATCGCCATGTCGTAGGCGCGCTGAAAAAACGTGGAGTAAATCGCGAGGAAAGGTTGCAACCCCTGCGTGGCCAGACCGCAGGCGAAAAGCGTGGCGTGTTCTTCTGCGATGCCGACGTCGAAGTAGCGGCCCGGATGTGCCTTGGCGAAATGCGAGAGCCCGGTTCCGCTCGGCATCGCCGCTGTGATGGCAACGAGCTTTTGATTCGTCTCCGCGAATTTCGCGAGTGTTTTACCGATAATTTCCGAATAGGTGGGCGTCGGTGTCGGGGCGGTCTCGCCTGTCTCCAGTTTGTACTTGCCTAGGCCGTGGAATTTATCGGGCTGCTTGAGGGCAGGCGCGTATCCCTTCCCTTTCTGGGTGAGAATGTGCAGGAGGACCGGCTCTTCCTGCGTTTTCAAAAACTCAAATGTCCGAATGAGTAACGGGATGTCGTGCCCATCGATCGGTCCATAGTAGCGTAATCCGAGCTCCTCGAAGATGACGCTCGGCACCAGCAATCCCTTGACGCTTTCCTCGACTTTATGCGCGAATTCGGCCACCGATTTTCCGGCAATCGCCTGCACGAAATGGCGCGCTTTCTCGTGGAGATGAGCAAAGGTGGGACTGGTTACGATTGTATTCAGATAACTTGCGATCGCGCCCACGTTTTTTGCGATCGACCACTCGTTGTCGTTAAGCACAACGATGAAGCGCTTGGTATGCGCTTTCACGTTATTTAGCGCTTCGTAGCTAATCCCACAGGTGAACGCGGCATCGCCGGCCACCACCACGATGTTCTCGTCGCCGCCGCGCAGGTCGCGTCCGACTGCCATACCGAGACCAGCGGAAAGCGCTGTTCCAGCGTGACCCGCGCCGTAGCAATCATGTTCGCTCTCCGTGCGCAAAAGAAAACCGTTAAGGCCGCCATACTGCCGCATCGTAGAAAAACGATCGAGGCGCCCAGTAAAGATTTTATGGACATAACCCTGATGGCTTACGTCCATGACGAATCGGTCGCGCGGCGTGTTGAAAACGCGATGCAAAGCAATCGTCAATTCGACCACACCGAGATTTGGTCCGAGATGACCTCCGGTTTGAGATAAGACTTTAATCAGCTCATCCCGCACTTCCTGTGCAAGCTGCGGCAGATCTTGTTCGCGCAAGGCTTTGATATCGGCAGGGGAACGGATCCCGTCGAGTAAGCGCGCGGGCGCGGCAGCCATTTGAGTGGACTCAGAAGAGGTTGATTTCGTCATTTGTCTTTTGAGGTTCATCGGGTATGCCCGCCGGCGCGGCCGCCTCTTGCGTTGGCTCGAAATCTTTGACTACGGTTTTGCCGGCGCTATTGCGAGCAATGATTTCGATCTTTTGCTCCGCGTTGGCAAGCCGTTCCTGGCAAACTTTTACAAGATTCATTCCTTCTTCGTAACGCACGATCAGATCTTCAAGCGGCAGTTTGCCGGATTCCATCTGCTCGACAATTTTTTCGAGGCGATCCATAGCCCCTTCAAAATTAGGCTCTGTCTCGCGCTGCTTCGGTTTGCTGCTCACAGGCAAACCCGGAATTAAGCACAGCGTTCCCCCGCAGAAAAGGGCGAGTTTGCTGCCTCGGATCCCGCTGGCTTGCCATTCTCGCTGAGGCAGGAAATAAGATTCGCGTCAATTGAAAGTGCAGCGAATATTTTCGCCTCACATATCACAAATGCGCGCGTTTCAGTGGCCTTGGCAGGCACGAGCCAACCAGCGAAATCAAATCCAGGCGGGTTCGACCTCTTTTTATGGCATGTGGGACAGCCTCGCGCGTTTCGCGGCAGAAATTCGAGCGAGCGATTTCATGGCGGAAATGGTTCGGCGCCGCGACGCATACGGCAGTGAGGGGGTAATGGGAGCGCTCGATTGCGCAACGCTTTACGCGTTGGCGCGGTGGCTCCGACCAATGGTCGTGATCGAGTCCGGTGGATTTATTGGGATGTCCTCGGCTTTTATCCTGAAAGCGCTTACAGATGAGAAGCGCGGGACAGCCAAACTGTACAGCATTGAGTGGAGCGAGGATTGCAAGCATGGTGCCTTGATCCCGGACGATTTGCGGCCGCAGTTCGTGCCACTGCGCGGAAAGGTAGAAGATTTTGTGCGAAGCGATCGATTGCCTTCATCCGTTGATATGTTTCTGCACGACAGCTCGCACAGCTACCGGCACATGCTCTGGGAGTTCCAAGAATTTTGGCCGCGGCTGCGCGACGGCGGGTTGCTGGTGTCGCACGACGTCCAGATGAACGCGGCGTTCCCGGAATTTGTGACGAAAACATACGCGCACGATAGAAAAACCGGCCGTCGCGACGCTGCGCGCACGTCGCATCACGAATGGGGCCGTTGGGGCTACGTCGGCTTCGCCATTAAAAAGCGGATTGACTAGTTAGGGAGTGCTGATTCCAGGAGCGCACCGTCATTATTTAATGCGTCGACGTATGGCAGGCCTGATCGATTTGATTGCTGTTCACGATGCGCGGCATCGGATGATTTTTGGGAGCGCCGCCGGAGCTGCCGTTTTCTTTTGTTTGCGGAACCACGTGCGCCTTTTAACTGACGTAATTGCGGCTTGGGATGCTTTTGCCTTTTTCGTTCTCGCCTCGGCGTGGCTAACGATCTTGACCACGCCGCAGCAGAAGTTGCGTGCTCGTGCTCAAGAGCAGGATTTTGGGAGAACCGTGATTTTCGGCTTTGTCGTGGTGGCGGCGTGCGCGGCGTTGTTCGCGGTGGGATTTCTCATAAGTGTAGGCCGGAGCGAGATCCGCGGTCACTTTACGGGACATCTCATGTTAGGGCTGGCGACGGTTGTGTAGTCTTGGAGTCTTATGCACACCGTTTTCGGGTTGCGCTACGCCCACGTTTTTTATGGCGATAGCGACCAACCGGGCGAAAGTCGACATGCTGGCGGGCTCCTTTTTCCAGGAGAGCGGAGGCCGGATTATTTCGATTTTGCCTACTTTTCGTTCGTTATAGGCATGACCTGCCAAGTCTCGGATGTGCAAATTACTTCACACCGGATGCGGCGGCTGACACTCCTGCAGAGTGTGCTCGCGTTTGGATTCAATACTATCATCCTTGCGCTCTTAATTAACACCGTATCCAGCCTTCTGGGAACGAATCTGGTTCAGGCGCCACATGACCACTATCCGATCTGCTTTCGATATGCAGCGGCATCTTTCAGTTGTTCGAAATCATCCGCGTTGTCGATCTTGAGAACGAAAATCCAGCCTTGGCCGTAAGGTTCGCGGTTGACCAAGCCCGGATCCGCTTCGAGCGCTTTGTTTACTTCGACCACTGTTCCTTTCACTGGTGCATAAATGTCGCTCGCGGCTTTCACTGATTCAACGACGGCAATTGGCTCTTTCGCGTTCGCTTGCCGATCCATTTTTGGCAGCTCGACATAAACCACGTCGGTCAATTCAGATTGTGCGTGATCAGTGATGCCGACGCGGACCGTGTCGCTATTTTCTCGTTTAATCCATTCGTGTGATTCGGTGTAAAGCAAATCGTCGGGGACATTCATAATTTTTTGTAGAGCGGTTTCTTTTCTATGGTAGCGGGAAATTTCTGGCCGCGAATTTCAATGTCGATTTGGGCGCCGACCTTCGCGTGCGCCGCCGAGACATACGCCATCCCTACACCCCAGTTCAAGCTCGGAGAAACCGTGCCGCTTGTTACTTTGCCGATGCGCTCGCCGTTGTGGAAAACCGGATAGTGAGGCCGTGGCGGGGGCCCTTTCTCTTTCATGCGAAACGGGACGAGTTTTTCTAGCGGGCCGCTTTCTTTCGCCCGAAGGAGAACATCCCGCCCGATGAAATTCGGCTTGGACAGATCGACAAAGAAACCGAGTCCCGCTTCAATCGGATTCCGCTCGGGCGTCAAGTCGGAGCCATTGAGCGGGTAGCACATTTCCAGGCGCAGTGTGTCGCGAGCACCGAGCCCGCACGGCTTGATTCCGACCGGCTTTCCTTTTTCGAGCACGGCATTCCAGAATTTCGCCCCATCCGTGACACGAAAGAAGACTTCAATCCCGTCCTCACCCGTGTAACCAGTTCGAGCGACCGAAACATCTGTCTCAGTCATCTCATTTGTCCAATTGAACGGAAGATCGATTATGTGATTTCGCGGTGGAATCTCGACATCTTTACCGAACAGCGCGTGAAAGAGCTCCGCAAGGCGGGGACCTTGAATCGCTACTCCGCCAAAGTCCGCGCTGCGATTTTCGAGTTTACAAGGAGCTGCGGTCTCTAGTCCGCCGCTGGGGCGATCAGGAGATCGCCCCTCCTTGAGATGTCGATCGAGCCAGGCGAAATCTTCGTCCGTCCGAGATGCATTAACGACGAGTAGAAACTTCTGCCCATCGATCCGATAAACGATCAGATCATCAATGATTCCTCCACACTCGTTCAGCAAAAATGTGTATTGGCCAGCGCCGACATCGAGCTTGTCGATGTTGTTCGTGAGGATCTTGTTCAGCCATGCGCGCGCTCCGGATCCGTGAATAATCAATTGTCCCATGTGCGAAATGTCGAAGATCCCGACATTGTTTCGCACAGCCTGATGTTCCTCGATGATGCTCGCGTATTGCACCGGCATGAGCCAGCCTGCGAATGGGACAATCTTCGCGCCGAGCTTCACGTGCTCTTCATATAGCGGCGTTTTTTTTTGTGCGGCTTCGCTCACGCGCCAAACTAGGCTGAGCCCATGGTAGCGCAAGCCTCCGGCTTGCAGACTGTTTCAATTTTGAAAGCCAGACGCTTGCGCTACTTTCGCAACAATGCGCTTGCTCGATAAACTCGAACGCCGCTTTGGTTTTCTTGGGATCCCGGGATTGATGCGCATCGTCGTAGGTTTTAATGCGCTCGTCTTTTTGCTAGTGCGGCTGAACCCCGGTTTTCGTTTCGTGCTTGAGCTCGATCCGGAGCGGATTCGCCACGGCGAAATCTGGCGATTGATCACTTATATTTTTCTCCCGCAAACCGATAGCTTCTTGTGGGTTCTCCTGCTTCTTTGGTTTCTCTGGTTCATCGGTGAAGGGCTTGAGCAAGCGTGGGGAGCGTTTCGGCTCAACCTTTATTTCTTCGTCGGGATGATTGGCACGACAGCGGCCGCATTTTTCTTCGGCGCTCGTTTTTCCAATTCCATGCTGTACGCGTCGTTGTTTTACGCGTTTGCGCGATTCTATCCGGACCAGGTGATCTACCTATTTTTTGTTTTGCCAGTGAAAATCAAGTGGGTCGCCTGGGTTTCAGCGGCATTCTTACTTATAGGATTTGCTGTTGGCTCGAATTCCTATCGCATGGCGCTAATCGCAGCGTTGGCCAATTATCTGATCTTTTTCGGGCCAGAAATTATTTACGCGGCACGGCATCGCAGCGAAGTTTCTTCGCGCCGGAGGCGTTATGCGCAGAGTTCGCGTAGCGAAACCGAGCCGCTTCATAAATGCGCAGTCTGCGGCGCGACTGAGTTGACCGATCCAAATCTGGACTTCCGCGTCTCGCGTGATGGCGAGGAATATTGTGTCGCCCATTTGCCGGCAACGAAGAGCGTGCCGATGTAACGGCCGATCACGCTCGGCTGGAACGATCACCAGCCTCGCGATATGCCCACAGCGATCAAAATTGAAAACAAAACAAAGAGCACAATTGCCAGCACGACCCACCAGGGCAGAGTGAATTTTCGGTCGAGTTCTCCTGCCTCTTTGCGCGCTTCGTCTGCATCCGCATGTTCATTGCAGCGCGCGAACAACTCTGCCGCTTCGTTGAATGCGCGCCGCGCTGAATCTTTGTTACCCATCGCGCGATAAATGCGGCCGAGAATTCGTTTTACGACTGCCATATTATATTCGTCGCGAACTTCGTGAAATAGCGCCGCGGCCTGCTCGCACGCTTCGATTGCACGCTTCGGTTGCTGTTGAGCGCGATAAACACGCTCGAGATTCGTCAGCGTCATGGCCTGTCCTGAGTTGTCGCCTGCCTGGCGCTTGATTTCGAGACTGCGCCGGAAAAATTCTTCACTCTTTTGCCAATCGCGCTGGTTTGCATAAGCATTTCCCAGATTGTTATAAACTTGGGCAGGGCGAAATTTGTCACCGAGTTCTGCGAGATATTTCAGGCTTAACTCATAAATGCCGACGGCCTTGGGAACGTCGTTCAATTTCAGATAAAGCGTGCCGAGACTATTGTAGCCGTCAGCCAAGCTCGACAAATCATGCGCGTTTTTCGCGAGCGTGATTCCCTTCTGTAAGAGCTCTTCCGCTTTTGGTAATTGACCTGAATCGCGATAGGTCGATCCGAGATTGAGATGCAGATGAATGATTTGCGTGAAACAATCGGGCCGTTCATCGGCCGTCTCCAATCCCTGCTGGAAAAAATCAATCGCCACCGCCCATCCACGTTGTGCGTCGTTAATCATGCCGAGCCGGCATAATGTTCTTACCTGCAATTGCGTCGACACGCCCTCGGTCGCGAGCACACGATTGAAAAGTTTCTCTGCTGTTTTCCACTGCTGCCGGTCGGCCGCGAGCTTGGCTTCATGATATGCGACGGTCGCTGCCTCGACCGATCGCAACACGCCGTCATATTCGTGAACAAGTTTGATCAGCGTCTCGCAGGTGCCCAGGCGCATTTCTTCACGGCGTTGGCGGCAAAGGCGCTCGAATTCAGCCAACCCTTCCGCGCGCGATGCACCGATGAGATGAAACATTCGTTTGCGCAGCGCCTGCTCAACCGCATCGGACTTTTCTGTGGCGGTTTCTGTTTTCAAGCGCGCTGAAAGCGCACCGAAATATTCGCTTAATCGCGCGCTGGCAGCGCGAAATTCAGCCTGTCGCTCGGAGTCAAGCCATTGATCGAAGAGATAACGGCGCGATTCTTCGTGTATGCTGAGCAACTCGCCGGCTTTGGCCACGAGCGAAAGTTTCGACAACGCATCGCAACACTTGCTCGCCTGCTCTTCGCTCAAATCAGGTGCCAGCGCGCGCAGGATCGAGATGTTGAACTCGTGCGGAATCGCGCCCAGCCGCAGGCAACGCGCCTGGTCCGGGTCCATCTGCCGCAAAAGCAAATCGACCGCCGCGCCTGTTCCCTTAGCCGATAATTCCTTGAGCAGCTGCTGAAACTCTTCCAGCCGCTTATCCATTTACTCGGACTCGCTTATCTTTGAAGAATTCGAAGTAGCTGTCCACGGCGAGGGCCACCTTGAGCGGAACGCCGCCGCTGGCCGCCCACAACATCTGCGCCGCTGCGAGTCGCCCTTCTGCGACGTGCCCGATACGGTCGAGATAATTTTCCACGTCTGATAGGCCGAGCGGCTGGAGCGCCGCTTCTTTCACGTTCAACGCCGCGGCGCCTTCGAGTTGCGGTTTGGTCCGGCCGCACAAAACAACGCGAATGTTTTTCAAGCGGCCTTCTTCCAGCGCGGAAATTATTCCCGCCCAAAGCCACTTGTAAGTTTCGTCGGTCAATTCCTGAATGTCGTCGAACAAGACGACCAGCATTTCGTTTTGCACGATCGGTGCGAGATCCTTCAAAAATTCCGTGGTGAGCAGGTTCATCCGATCTTGCAGCGGAATGTTCATGTTCGGATCGGGCACATTAATCATGCAATCCTTGATAATGACCCCGGCGACATCGCCGTGGATGGTTACGTTTTCCAGCTTGGCGCGTTCCAGCACGCTTTGCGCTCCGCCGCCGATATCGATCTTGATGGGCGTCCGCGGTTGCAACGGGTTCGGAAAAAGATAATTCACCAGCTGGGTAAAATTCGGAAACAATTCCGGGCCGAGATCGTCCCGAATTTTGCGCAGAATTTCCAAATAACTATTAAACCGACTCTTACTCGCGAATACTTCCGCCTTGCGCAGCTTGCGCGATGCGCACTCGTGAATCAGCCGCGCGAGCAATGACGATTTCCCGATCCCATCGTCGCCCCACACCATCATGATCTGCTTCTCGTCGTTCTCGAGCATCTCGCAGAATCGGCCAAGCTCAGCTTGTCGATCCACGAACGCCGCAAGCACGTCTCTCATTTTTTGCCGTCGCCTTCTTGCTTAAAACCAGTGATGTCGCCGTGAATGTCCGTGTCTTTCAACTCTCCGCCGCGCAGAACATCGACATCCTGCGACACATCACCGCCGCTCTTTTTGATTCCGGCAATATCGCCGCCGACTTTGGCGCCGCTCATTTTCAATTTTTCGCCGACGCTAATAGTGGTGCCTTTCTTGGGCTCGGCTTGTTTAACGCGAATGTACCATTTTCCGATCTCAAAGCCGCGTCCGAACCAGATCGCCAACGCGACAACAATGACGACTCCAATTGCGACCACAATCCAAAATGAGGTGTCCGTCGGCAGTTTCATGTCATCGTTTCAAATCTTCAGCCAACGCGGCCGCATCGTACGCTTCTTTGCGCACTCGCAAATCGTAATAGAGCAGAATGATGGCCGTCAGCGACAACGGAGTGGTCAATGATTGAATGACCACCATAAAGAGCCGATGCGGAAATCGTCCTAGCGTTCCGGGAAAGAGTAACCCATAAAACCCGCCGAGAATTCCTCCAATCACAGCGCAAATAATAACTAACAACACAAAGACGCCGAGATTGCGCCAATAGTAACCCCGTCCGAGCGCCTTGCTCCGCTTAAGGGCGGCAAAGCCGCCCAAGCCCTCGAGCGCAACCACACACGGCGTGAATAGGAACCAGAGCATGGCAATGACACCCGGGATGACGAGCAACACAAAACCGAGCATGATAAACAGGACCTGCAACAGACTGGCCGTCAGCATCTTTACGAATAAACCGAAGATTTTCTTATACGATCGCGTCAGGCTGGGCGCATTCCCCAGACAAATGTCGGATACTGAAATCGTAATCGCACCGAAGGCGAGTAAGCTTACTATGAGCGAGAAAAGAATACTGAGGAGCCAAAGCCCCGTGGCGTGGGCCGCCAGAGCTTCCGTTTGCCAGATGGAAAATGGAAGGATTGGGAGGAAATACGTAAGAAAAATAACGCCGAAACCTTTTCCGAAAATGGCAAAGGTATTGCGAAGCACATCTCCTACTGATTGCGGCCGAAGGTAATTGGTCATGCCTGCTTCCTTCTCTTGGGTCCGCTTATAAGAAGTTTGACTTTGTTCTGCAAGGATTTCGTATTGTTACCTCCGCAGGTCTTCAGCTAAAGCGGAATTGTCGTAAGCCTCCTTGCGGACGCGGCTGTCATAATACAACAGCACGACGGCAACAAAAAAGAGCGGCACAATTATCATCGCCACTACCACCGTAAAAATGCGTCCAGCTAAGGCGCTTTTTACATGGAGGAGTGTGAAAAGCGTGGCGGCCACGGCTATCACCACCAATACGATTACAAAAAGCAGAATCAGCACAGCGAGATTGCGCCAATTTAAACCTCGGACGAGAGCTTTACTTCGCTTTAATGCCCTAACCGCCCAGAGCCCTTCGAGAACGACGACGGAAGAAGCGAAGAGCAATCGCAAGATGACGGTCACGACGACAATCAGCGAAGCGACCATCGCAAAAAACATAATCGTCTTTGCGGGGCCGGTCGCTTTGCCGAAGCTCGCTGGAAGGATGTAAAGTGGAAGCGCGGGTATTCCCCAGCACATTATAGTTAGAAAATTGGTCACCAGCAGTTTGCCAGGAATGGTGCTGAACACCCTTTTGTAGGACCGCACCACGCTCGGCTTGTTACCGAGGCAAATATCCGATACGGCGATTGCGATTGCACCGAAAGCAAACAAGCCAGCCACAATTCCCGCGACATAGCCGAGGACGTACAGCGCTCTATTGTTTGCTGCTTTAGCTTCAGACTGCCAAAGTTGGAACGGCAAAATTGGAAGAAGAAACGTCAGCAAAATTGCGACGAAGCCTTTGCCATATACCACGAAAGTGTTGCGCAGCAGATCGCCGGTGGTTTGTGGCTGAAGGTAATTGCGCATGCTGGCTGCGAGTGCTTAACGCCAATGGCCCGGTATAGAGGCTCGCCGTGCTCGTTGCAAGCCAAGTCTCGGAACCGCGTCGCTCGTGGCAGAGCTTGACCCGGATATCACTGGGCGGAAAGTAGCGCGGTGACTGATAAGACCACTGTGCTTGTTCCCGAGGAAGGCTGGCATTGCCTGCACCTGTTTTACCGGATCGAGTACGGGCAATGGGAATTGCTCAGCCGCGAAGAACAAAACTCTGCGAAAACGAATCTGTCGTCGCTTGTGCAGGAAGTTCGCGCGACGGAATCGACGCAATTGCTCACGCTCAGCATGGTGACCCCGAAATCCGATCTCGGTTTCATGTTGATCGCGCCGGACCTGCACAACGCCAACAGGATCGAGAAGCGGCTGTCGCTCTCGTTAGGCGCAGACGTGCTGACGCCGGTTTACAGTTATTTGTCGCTGACCGAGGAAAGCGAGTATATCACCAGTGAGGAAGAATACGCGCAAACGCTCGAGCCGAGTATCCGCAACGATCCCGCAAAACTCAATGAAGCCCTGACGACATTTCGCGAGCGAACGAAACATTACCGGCAAGAGCGGGTTTATCCCACGCTTCCCGATTGGCCGGTTGTTTGCTTCTATAATATGAGCAAACGTCGCGGCGAGCAGCGAAATTGGTACGCACTCCCGTACGACGAACGCCGAAAGCTGATGAAAGGGCATGCCGCGCTCGGGCGCGAATTCGCTGGGAAAGTGAAACAGCTCATCACCGGATCAACTGGCCTGGACGATGCGGAATGGGGCGTGACTCTTTTTGCGCGGGACACATTTCAGATCAAAGCGATCGTTTACAAAATGCGTTTCGATCCCGTGAGCGCAGAGTATGCGGACTTCGGCGAATTTTACATCGGTATTCAGTTGCCGCTCGACGAATTGTTCCAGCGATTGCAACTTTGACTTTCGAACTTACGGATGGGTGACAGAGCGGTCTATTGTGCACGCCTGGAAAGCGTGTGTGCCGAAAGGCACCCGGGGTTCGAATCCCCGCCCATCCGCGCTTTTCTCATTTCTGCTCGTGCTCGTTCGTATGAATCAATGGCTCAGGTTATCGGCTAGTCGCGTTTCTCTATTACTTGTAGCTCCTGTCGTAGTTTCACCATGCTGCCGTGGGGTAGGACGCCGCGTAAGTTCACGCTTGGATAAATCATGCAATCGCGTCCCAAGACTGAGCCGGGGTTAATGACGGCGTTGCAACCGATCTCTGTTCTGTCGCCGACGATCGCGCCGAATTTTGTGAGCCCGGTTGCAATATCTCCATCGGGTGTCACCACCGAGATCTCGCTGTGATCGAGTTTCACGTTCGAGAGAATCACGCCTGCGCCGAGATGAGCGTGATAGCCAAGAATGGAATCGCCGACGTAATTGAAATGCGGCACCTGCACTTCATCGAAGAGAATGCAATTCTTGAATTCGCATGAGTTTCCCATCACGACACCATTTCCGCCGATCACGTTCTCGCGGATGTAACAACCACTGCGGATCCGGCAATTTTCGCCGATCCAGGCTGGACCTTTCAACACAGCGCCCTGCTCGACGATCGTTCCTCTGCCGATGAAAACGTGGTTGCTGATGAATGGTTTGCCCATCAGCTCGCCTAAGACCGCAGGTTTCAAACGGAATTGCAAGTAACTCGCAATCTGTTTGAGCGCGTCCCAGACGTAATTCTGGTTCTCGAACAATTTCGAATGAGCTGTGTGTTCGAGGTTAAGAAAATCGGTGGGCGCAAACATTTTCCACGTCCAAGATGACCAATCGATTCACCGGTTGCGAGCGGATTTTTCTGAGTAGCGCACGCGTCTCGCGTGTTTGGCGACGTCATCGCGCCGTCGCGAACTTTCCTGGGGAATCGCATCGCGCGGCGAGCTCATATCAAAAAAAGATTGTTTCGGTGCGACGCCGAAACCAGCACGCGAGACGCGTGCGCTACCCAGAGGCGGCGCGTGGCGTCAGCTTTTGCCCATCCTTTGTATCGCGCGTTTCCCAGCCCAACGCAAAAATGCGATCTCGCAGTTCGTCGCTTCGTCTCCAATTTTTTTCACGTCTTGCGGCCTCGCGGTCCTTGGCGAGCTGCGCCACTTCCGCCGGTACCACGACTTTCGCCTCCGTTTCGAGATCGAGCACGTTGTTGATCCGCTTCCACCAATCCCACCAGGCCTTTGCCGAGGTAGCGTCGAGCTCATTTTGATCCATCGCGCGATTCGTCTCTCGAATTGATTCAAACAGAAATCCAAGAGCGGCGGAAATGTTCAGATCGTCATCAAGCGCTTCTTCAAATTGCTGACCGGGTTGCGTCGTACTTTTTCCCCTGTCGACCTCCTTAGCGGCCGTTTTGCCGACCCGCGCCAGCCATTCATCCACGCGGGCCAGCGCTTGGCGCGCTTCCTCCATCCCGTCCCAGGTGAAATTAAGCGGCGCACGATAATGCACCCGCATTAGCGCATAGCGAATTTCGCGCCCGGTGTATCCCTTTTCCAAAAGATTCGGCAATGTATAAAAATTACCGAGCGATTTTGACATTTTTTGGCCATCGACCAGCAAATGCGCGCAATGCAGCCAGTAGCGCACGAATTTTTTTCCGGTGACGCCCTCGCTCTGCGCGATCTCAGCTTCGTGATGTGGAAAAATGTTATCGACGCCGCCGCAGTGAATGTCGATCTGATCGCCGAGCAACGCCGTTGCCATTGCGCTGCATTCGATATGCCAGCCCGGCCGGCCCCGCCCCCACGGACTTTGCCAGCCCACCTCGCCGTCTTCTTCATCCCATGCTTTCCAAATTGCAAAATCGCCGATGTGTTCTTTGTCGTATTCATCGTGCTTCACCCGGCCGGTCGATTGCAACTGCGTGAGATCGAAATGCGCGAGTTTTCCGTAATCCGGAAATTTGTTGATGCGAAAATAAACCGATTTGTCATCTGCCTGATAAGCGAGCCCGCGCGAGATGAGCGCGCCGATCATCTCGATCATCCTGTCGATGTAACATTGATCGGTGGCGGCGGGGAACTCATTCGCGCGTTTGATCCGCAGCGTCTCGATATCTTCAAAGAATGCCTCTTTGAACTGCGCGGTGAATTCCGAGAGTGAAATTTTGGCTTCTCGCGCGCCGCGGATCGTTTTGTCATCAACGTCGGTGATGTTCATCACGCGATGCACCTTGTAACCGCGCAGCTCAAGATGTCGCTGGAGCAAATCTTCAAAGATGTAGGCGCGAAAATTTCCAATGTGTGCCCGGCTGTAAACGGTTGGCCCGCAGGTGTAGATGCCGATCTTGCGCGCAACGGGATCGCGCGGCTGAAATTCTTCGATCTCGCGCGAGTAAGTGTTAAAGAAACGAAGCGACATTAGCTTTTACGCCGCGCTCGGCGGTTGCGCACCGCCACTTCGACGGTCGCTATCGCCATTGCGGCGATGCCTTCGTTGCGTCCGATCGGGCCGAGCTTTTCGTTCGTGGTCGCTTTCACACTGACATTCGAATCCGAGATGCCGATGGCGGCCGCGACCATGTTTCGCATCTGCACAATATGTGGCGCAAGTTTCGGCGCTTCGGCGATAATAGTTGCATCGATATTCACCACGCGGGCCTTTCTCTCCGCGAGCAATTTGATCACGCGTTTCAAAATCTCGATGCTACTGATGCCGCGAATTGATTCGTCCGTATTTGGAAAGTGTTGGCCGATATCGCCCGCGCCAATCGCACCTAGCAACGCGTCTGCGATTGCGTGCGACAAGACATCCGCGTCCGAGTGTCCTTCAAGCCCGCGCGAGTGCGCGATTTCCATTCCGCCAAGAATTAGTTTTCGTCCTTTGGCAAGACGATGCACGTCGTAGCCGATTCCACATTGAATCATAGCTTCGCCACGTTAAATCGTTGAAGCGTCAAATCGTAAATTCATGGTCACAATTTGAGATCAATGACGCCATTGGAGGCCACAATGCTGTACTTGTCTTTCATCTCCTCGCGCGGACGAAGATCGACAGTACCGCCGGCGTTTTCAACCAGGAGCCAGCCAGCTGCGATGTCCCATAAACTAATCCCCAGTTCAATATAGGCGTCGAATCGGCCGCAGGCGACGTAAGCCATGTCGAGCGCAGCGCTGCCGAGCACGCGGCATTTGCGCACGCGATGAATCATTTCCTGAAGCAACGGAAAATTCTTGTTAATTGTCTCGTCGGTCTTGGCAAGCCCGATCGAGACAACTGCTTCAGCCAACTCTGCGCGATCGCTCACGCGAAAGGGCTGGCCATTCAATTTCGGGACCTCACCTTTTTGTCCTGACCACATCTCATCGCGAATTGGATCGCAGATGACGCCAACCATGATCTCGCCACGGACACGTAGCGCAATCGAGACACAAAAATGTGGAATGCCGTAGAAATAATTCACGGTGCCGTCAAGGGGATCGACGATCCATTGATGCTCGTTGGATTGATCACCGACGATCCCTTCTTCGCCATAAAGCGCGTGCTCGGGAAATTCCTCGAGAAGCAATTTGGTAATTAGTTCCTGCGCCTGGATATCAATCTCCAGCTTGATATCGTGCGCTGCAACGGCATTGACCCGCTGCGGCCGTCGGAAATTTTCGCGAAGCAACTTTCCCGCCGCGCGCGCGGCCTTTTCGGCCGCCTCGAGATAATGCTTCATGATCAGACTACCTCGCACAAAAGGGCGCGAAGTGCACAAGTGAAACGAAAGTGACGCAGGCAAATCCTGCCCGCGAGCATGCGATACACGACGAAACCTGGAAGCACGGCAGGATTGCCTGCGTCCAAAAAAACCGGGAGGAAAATAAAATTCTCCTCCCGGGTTGAAGTTAGGGATTGTGACTCCGAAGAAATTCGGAGCCGTTAATCTAGCGTTGGGCTTAATGCCTCTTTTTCTTCGCTGATTTTTTCTTTGCTGCTTTCTTTTTCTTTGCCATCGACTATTCCCCCCTTTCAATCCGCAACGCGCGGAGTTCGGTGAAGAGTTGGGAATGACTTCACTTAATCGTGTTCAGTAATCATCACATTTTTTTTGTCAAACATTTTTCTCGCAAATTTTGAAAATATTTTTACGAGAGCGCGCGCGATAATTTTTTTTGGCGCGCGAGAAATATTCTCTTTTTCGCCATTCTGAAAGAAGAGTGTCACTTCATTTACGTCGCTCTCCATTCCTGAATCTGCGTTGCTCACGTTGTTTGCCACGATGACGTCGCATTTTTTTTCGCGCAGTTTTTTTTGGGCGTTGGCTTCGAGATCGTTTGTTTCTGCAGCGAAACCGACGACGAGAAATTCGCGATCCTGTTTGGGGAGCGACGCGAGAATGTCGCGCGTGGGAATCAATTCGAGCGACAGGGTGTCGTTATGCTTCTTAATTTTCTGCGCGGAAACTTTTGCCGGTTTGTAATCGGCAACCGCCGCGCACATCACAAGTACGTCGCAACCGCGCAGTTGCCAATGGACGGCGCCGTGCATCTCGTCGCTGGTCAAGATGGAGATGAACTCCGCGCCGGGAGGCGGAACGAGATTCACCGGACCGGAAATCAAAGTGACTTCGTGTCCGGCTGCAAGCGCTGCTTCAGCGATGGCGTAACCCATTTTTCCCGAAGATCGATTTGAAATGTACCGAACGGGATCGATCGGCTCCCGGGTTGGGCCGGCCGTGATGAGAAATCTCATGCAATCAAATTATCCTGGCGCGCGAGCAGAAACTCGGCGCGGAATGCGATATCATTTACTTTCCAAAGCCGGCCGATGCCTTCGTAACCGCACGCCAGCATTCCTTCTTCCGGGCCAATAAACTCAACGCCGCGCGCTTTCAATTTTTCGACATTCTCCTGGGTCGCAGAGTGCTCCCACATTTTTCCATTCATTGCTGGCGCGAGCAGAATCGGAGCGCGTGTGGCGAGCGCAATCGCCGCAAGCGGATGGCCAGCCAGACCATGCGCGAGTTCCGCAATAATATGCGCCGTGGCAGGCGCGATCAGAAGCAGGTTAGCGCGATCGGCGAGATCGATATGGCCGGGCCGCCAGCTTTCCTTTTCCCCAAAGAAGCTTGTTGTGACCGGATTTTTGGAAAGCGTCTGCAGCGTGAGCGGCGAAATAAATTCAGTGGCATCCTGCGTTATAACGACAAAAAGTTCGTGGCTTTGTTTGACGAGCAGGCTGGCGAGCTCCGCTGATTTATAAGCGGCAATCGAGCCCGTAACTCCGAGCACGATCGTTTTTGCACCCGCCCCGAGCCGGACGACTTTGCGTGTTCTCGCTCTCTCAATTGGCAGCTTGGAATTCTTTTTCATGCAAGATCGACAATTTACTTAAAAATTGCTGCAGGAGAAGCTATCAGCTTCCTGTTTCTGATTGGGACGCTAGCTACGAAATTCTTCGCGAAAGGCAGCGTCCCTAAAGTTTCATTTCGGATTCATCGTTGGATCAAGCGCCGGCTCAGATAACTTTCTGCCTCGATGATTTGCCGGAACCTCTGCAAATCTTCCTCCACAGATCCACTGATAATAGTGTAGCGGTAATCGCGCCAGTGTTCCATTTCTCGTGCGGCGGTGGCAAGGCGGGATTCGATCTGCTGCTGCGTTTCCGTTCCCCGCTTCATCAAGCGTCGTCGCAATTCCTCGAGATCGGGCGGCATGATGAAAACATCCGCCAAAGCATCTCGAATGAGCAGATCGTCGCTGTTACGAATGACGGCTGCGCCTTGCGTATCGATGTCGATTAGAACATCCATTCCATTCTTTAAATTGATTAACACCGGCTTGAGTAACGTTCCGTAATAATCGCCATGCACCTTGGCGTGCTCCAAAAAATCGCCAGCTTCGACGCGCTCGCGAAAATCTGTCTTGGAAAGAAATTGATAATCTTCTCCCGCAATTTCACCGGCCCGCGGCGCTCGCGTCGTGCAGGAGACGGAATAAAAAAGATTGGGAGTTTGACGAAGTTTTTCGACCAGCGTGGTCTTGCCCGCGCCAGATGGCGCAGAAACGACAAAGAGAATTCCCTGGCGCGTGAATTGTTTCATTTGCGGGACGCCACCAGCCCTCGCGGAGCACGAATGACAGAACACGACTGAGCATCCTTGTCATGCTGAGCGGAGCGAAGCACCCCGCAGTTGGAATGTGCGTCTTCTTTTATCAGGCGGGGATCGACAGCGCCAAGCTGCTCGGCTGTAATCTCCAAACGTTTGTCTCTTTTGTGAGGTCCTTCGTCGTCTGCGCGACTCGGGATGACCTCATGTTCCAATAAGCCGAACAGTTTACTCAAGATTTTGGGTTTGCTCGCGAATCTTCTCCAATTCCGCTTTGCAGGCGATAACGCGCTGGGAAATCGCAGCGTCATTGGCTTTTGCGCCGAGGGTGTTGAGCTCGCGAAACATTTCCTGTACGATGAATTCCAAGGTGCGTCCGACCGGTTCTTTGCTGCGAAGATGATGCGCGAATTGGGCAAGGTGACTTTCCAGACGCGTTAGTTCCTCCGACACGTCTGCGCGATCAGCGAAGAAGGAAATTTCTTTGAGCAAACGTTCGTCGTCACTGGCAATCGGGAGACCAGCCTTCTGGATGCGATCGATGAGAGCGGCGCGGTATCTTTTGACCACCTCGGGATGAAATGCGCGGATTTCTTTGAGTTTTCTCCTGATCGCTTTCAGGCGATGGATCAAATCCTTGGCGAGATGTTTGCCCTCGCGTTCTCGCATTTTGATTAAATCGGCGAGCGCAGCACGCAGAGCGCGATCGATCGCAGGCCATGCTTCCTCGGCATCGAAGACTTGTTCTGGAAACCGCATTACTCCTGGCGCTTGAAGGATTGTGCTGATCGTGATTTCGCCCGGCGCATTTAATTCTTTTTGCAAGGCCCGCATCGCTTCGTGATAGGAGCGTGCCAACTCTGTATCGAGTGCCAGGTTGCGCGCGCCGTTTGGGCCGCTGTGAACGGTGACCGTGGCATTGGTCCGGCCGCGCGAGATATTTTCATTGATCGTCTGACGAACGCGCGGCTCCAGTTCCGTCAAATCTCGCGGCAGATTGATCACGATATCGCTCTGTTTTCGGTTCACCGAGTTGAGTTCGACGCTAAATTTTCTTCCGGCATGGTCCACCTCTGCGCGGCCGTATCCAGTCATGCTTCTCATCGCTCGATGCGAAAGCTTATCGCAGAGAAACGTTCAACGTTCAACGCCCAACCCGTTTTCGCAATGCGCCAGCTGTTCAGTGAATCATACTAACGTCCTGCGTGCGTTGCAGGAAGATCGACCATCGCATCTTAGCAAGTTGCTAAGAGAGTCTGCACTGCACGACGGTGAGGTGAGGGCATGGCGACACGTCGGATAGATCTAAACCACCGCTGGTTCGGAGCGGGTGTCTTCGGCGCTCGCCCGCGGCACACTACGAGCTTCACACGGTGATTTGTGAATGGAAAAATCGACATGTGAATCGGCTGATCAGGTGTCGATCTCGTTTCGAGCGGCGGCAAAATCCACATGCCACGCCAGCGCGTGGATGATCGTTCGAGAAGAATCTTGCCCTGACTAACGACAAATGCGTGTCTTTCGATCAATCGCTTTGTGCACGGTCTGGATTTCTTGATCGGGAGTGTTTCCGGATTTTTTGCGTGGCAAAATTTTTTCACCGGGCAGATGTTGCATTGCGGCTTATCCGGCAGGCAAACGAGCGCGCCGAGATCGACAAGTGCGGAATTGAACCGCCCGGCATTGCGTCTCCGGACAAGTTGTGCGGCGTTCCTCCAGAGTTTTTCGCGACCGATTGCGGAATCGACCGGGACGCGAATGTCGAACAAGCGAGCGAGCACACGCGCGCTATTCGCTTCGACAATTGGGACCGGTTGATCGAAAGCAAATGTCGCGACCGCGTTCGCCGTGTAGCGGCCAACGCCGGGCAACCTGCGAATCGACGAGATATCGCGGGGCAAGATCCCCCGATGCCGATCCTGCACAATCGTCGCGGCGATGTGGAGATTGCGCGCGCGGTTGTAATAGCCAAGGCCCTGCCAGGCGTGGAGGACATCATGTTGCGAAGCGCGTGCCAGTGAAGCGAAATTGGGAAATCGGCGGAGCCATTCATTATAATAAGGGATAACGGTGGCGACCTGGGTTTGCTGGAGCATGAATTCGGAGACGAGAATCGCGTAGGAATCACGGGTCGTACGCCAGGGCAGATCGCGGCCCTGGCGCGCAAACCAGCGGAGCAAAGCGTTGCGAAAGGCGCGAATATCTCGAGATGAGTTCACAGTTTGCACGACGGGCTTCTAGCTTGTCATGTCGAACGGAGTCGAGATATCTCTAAATCTTTTCCCGAAACAGCAAGAGATGCCTCGACCCATTCGACTTCGCTCAGGGCAAGACTTTCGCTCGGAATGACAAAACGCACGGCAACATTCCCGTCGTTTTCGATGCCCAACCGTCAATTTTCCCGTGAATATTCCAGTGGATCGGAACGCGCGCCGGAAGTTGATTCCAGATTACAGCAAGCGCGACAAACGGCCCGATAACCAGAGCTGCTTCGAGCCAGGCAGGTTTGTTTTTCATTTTCGTTTTACTTTCCGTTTGTTTCCTTTGATCAAGTCAAGAATCCAGCCGAGAGAATCGTCGAGAGCAGTGGTTTCGAGCGAGTAAGTGACGAACTGGCCGTTTCTGCGGACGGAGACAAGCTGCGCGTGTTTGAGCAAATCGAGATGATAAGAAATGCTCGGCGTGCTCATGACAAAGACCTCGCTGATTTCGCCGACGGTGAGATCGCGCTCCTTGAGCATTTCGAGGATGCGGCGGCGGGTGGGATCGCGAAGGTGCCTTAAAGAGAAGGTTCAGTGACAATTATCTAATCAGTCAAGAATCGCATACAGAAACGACCAACACTCAATGCCGAACCTCCAATATCGAATTCACAGTTGAGCGTTGGACGTTGAGCGTTCAGCGTTGGACGTTTTCTTCGAATGAATTCATATACGCATCCACTCACTATGGAACAGGCGACAAAGCTGCGGCTCTTGTTGGATGAGCTCGGCTTCGAATTCGTGCCGAAGCAGTGGACGATTTTCTTCGCGCAAAAAAACAAGCTGAGCGTCGCGGTTTATGAGAAGGGGCCGAAAGTGCTTGTGCAAGGCAAAGGCGTAGAGGAATTCGTGCAGTTCCAGCTCGAGCCGAAAATTCTGGGACAGGCGAAGCTTGGTTATGAAGAAGTGCATTCGCCGGAAATGTTTCAGCCACATTTTGGAATCGATGAAAGCGGGAAGGGAGATTTCTTCGGACCGCTGGTGATCGCCGGAGTCTATGTCGATCCCGGGATCGCGCGAAAGCTTCTGGATGGCGGCGTGCAGGACAGCAAACGCATCGGATCGGATGCGCGGATTCGCGCGCTGGCGGATTTGATACGCAAAAGCACGCTCGGTCTCGTCGATACGGTGTTGATCGGTCCGGCCAAGTACAACGAGCTTTACGAAAAGTTCGCGAACTTGAATTCGCTTCTCGGCTGGGGGCACGCGCGCGTGATTGAAAATTTACTGGTGAAAAAGCCGGATTGTCCGCGCTCGTTGTCCGACCAATTCGCGGATAAGCGGGTGATCGAACGTTCGCTCCTCAAGCACGGCCAGAAGATCGACATCGTGCAGCGGCCTAGAGCGGAATCCGACATCGCGGTGGCGGCGGCGTCGATTTTGGCGCGTGAGGCATTCATCAATTGGCTGGAGCGCAAAGGGAAAGAGATCGGTTTGCGGTTGGAGCGCGGGGTATCGGCGAGCGTAAAAGAGAGCGCCAAAAAGCTGGTGGAAACGAACGGGGCAGGCGCATTGCGCGAGATGGCGAAAGTGCATTTCCGAACTGCGCACGAAATCGCGCCGAATTGCTATCCCGCCCCGCCTCCCCGTGAGAATTGGCGAAGATAATTGCAAACAGCGTTGCGCCGACGGGATTCTGCGGATCAGGAGCGCACTCGCCGTGCGCGCTGCACAGCCAAGATGGCTATGCCACAGGCGACCGTTGCGTTTGGTCCTCTTGCCGAAGAGGTTAGCCGGTTAAAATTTTCTTTTTGTGTCTAATTTAGCCACCACCACGGCAACATGGAACGATTATTAAAATAGATATGGCAAAGCTAACCAAGCGCGACATCGTTGTTGCGATCAGTAACCAAACCGGCATGGTCCAACATCAAGTCTTCGATGTGGTCCAACGGACGCTTGATAAAATCACCGACAGTCTGGCTAACAACATCCCGGTTGAACTGCGTAATTTTGGCGTTTTTCAGCCGCGCCTGACAAAGCCGCGCGTTGGGCGAAACCCGAATCAGCCCGGCAGCAGTTTTGTGATTCCACCGCGCGCGACGGTAAAATTCAAAGCCGGCAAGATTATGCGTCAGCGCGTTGAGAAGCTTTCGCGGGAATTAAAAGAAGCGGCAGAGCGAGAGACTAAAACGGAAGCCGGCGGACAAGACGGCGAATAGAGCCGTCGAGTCGGGACGACTTTTCGCCTCATGTCATCTCCAAACGTTGATTGTCGTTCTTCCGATTGTTACCCAGGAGATTCTGAATCGTTTGTTCCAAGCGCTCGAAATTGATCGGCTTGGTGAGATGCTCAGAGAAACCTGCTGATCTAGCTTGATTTATGTCTTGTTCAGTCCCAAAGCCACTGAGCGCAATTCCGGGCAAATCTTTATTGACGCGCACCTCACGCATTAATTCATAACCGCTCCGGTCCGGCAATCCGATGTCGCTGATGAGCAGATCGAAATCCTGTGTACGCACTTTTTCCACCGCCTGTTCGGCAGAATGGGCCACCGTAATTTCGTAACCGCGGCGCTCCAGCATCCTTTTCATCCCGATGCAGGTGTCATGATGATCGTCCACCACCAGGACGCGCCGATGCGTTGAAGCGACTAATTCTTGTTCGGGGCCTGCCGGCTGATCTGGCTTCGCGCCATCGACGCCCACCGGAGTGAGCACCGTCTTTAATTCCAGCGAAAAGGTTGCGCCTTGGTCCTTTCCAGGACTTTCGACCCGGATTTTTCCGCCATGCGCGTCGATCAACGCCTTCGAAATAGCCAAGCCAAGCCCGAGGCCTCCAAAACGCCGGGTGATCTCAGCCGGTCCCTGTTCGAATGCGTTAAAGATTTTATCGATCTTTTCCCGCTCGATGCCGATGCCGGTGTCGCTAATGCGAGTCTCGATTTTATCCGGCGCCGGGTTAAACGTCTCGACAGTGATCCGGCCTTTTTCAGGAGTAAATTTCACACTGTTCTTGATCAAATTCCAAAAGACTTGTTGCAGTCGCGCCGGATCGCCTTCCACGTGCGTGTGAACGGCGCGAAGATGAAATTTCACTTCGAGATTCTTGCCAGCGATTTCTTCCCGGCATATTTCATAAGCGCGCTGCAGGATTTGATGC